>Ga0315280_10002880_pt1 | contig 27223 bp, 23 predicted proteins | sample YL17G06_40_MG_FD_203697 | JGI IMG/M metagenome (GOLD analysis project Ga0315280, IMG submission 203697) | Sediment microbial communities from Yellowstone Lake, YNP, Wyoming, USA - YL17G06_40 | ecosystem: Environmental > Aquatic > Freshwater > Lake > Sediment | place: USA: Wyoming | collected... | reverse complement strand
GATTTCTGATGTATTCCTGGTCTTCAAGGCCGACTAACTTAAATTCTGGGAAATTGGGAAGATTCATTCACTCTTCCTCATCATTATTGTGCAAAGTTCTTTGTTGCATCCCTTGCACCAGTCTGACCTTTTGATCATCGAGACGGGTATGGAACTGGCTTTCTCGAAGCCAAATTTTTCAAAGAATCCGGGGATGATGGTCGCCAGATAGACATTTTCTTTGGCCTTTTTGAGCAGGGCAAGGACAAGCCTTTTTGCTATCCCTCGATTTCGGTAGATTCCGTCCACCCCAAGAGAACAGAGCTCAAGGCAGTCCTTGTGTTTTTTGAGGCCGACGATGCCCAAAATTGTTTTCCCCTCTTCAGCCACCCAGAAATCATCTGCCTCCAGGGAGGTATAGTCCAAGTCATACTTTTGGGCCAGACGGATGACATTGGAGAAGTCTGGTTTTTTTGCCTTTCTGATCCGCATGGTTGCTTATTATATCATCATCTTATTAAAAAGGGGATGGTTGTTCGCGCTCACTTAATAGGCAACGCGCTTTCTTTGGCTAACGCTGTCATTGCGGGCCCGTAGGGCGTGGCAATCTCATAAGAATCTTATGAGATTGCTTCGTCGCAATGCTCCTCGCAATAACCCTTCGGATCAGATCGCCACGTCACTTCGTTCCTCGCGATGACTTCTTCAATTTGCGGAGGCTGTTCCCAATAAAGCCTGGGAGACCGAAGGATTTCGCATCTATGCTGATTATATGCTGAGCAATCAATTTAAAACTGCGGCGGCGAAGCTCATCGAGCTCGCAAAGGCCAAGACACTGGCTTACATGTGTGCTGAGAATCCAAAAGACACTTTTTTCTGTGGAAAGGGTGGAACCCAACTTCCTTCCACAGATAAAATCTCTGTTTCCGAGACCGAGACTCTCGAAACTCGCATAAAAGAGTTATACACCGGAACGACGTTTGCCGGCCGTTACCAGGTCATCGAAGAGCTGGGAAAAGGCGGGATGGGCAAAGTCTATAAGGTCTTTGACACCAAGATCAAAGAAAAGGTGGCGCTCAAGCTCATCAAGCCTGAAGTGGGTTCTGACCGCGAGACTATCGAGCGCTTCAGCAATGAGCTCAAATTCGCCCGCAAGATCGCCCACAGGAATGTATGCAGGATGTTTGACTTGGGTGAAGCAGAGGGAACTCATTTCATCACCATGGAATATGTGCCGGGCGAAGATTTGAAGAAATTGATCCGGATGAGTGGGCAGTTAGGTATCGGGGCTGCGATTTCGATTGCCAAGTAGGTCTGTGAAGGGTTGGCTGAAGCTCACAGGTTAGGAGTTGTCCACCGGGATCTCAAGCCCCAGAACATCATGGTGGATGAGGAAGGCCATGCCCGGATCATGGATTTTGGGATTGCACGATCGCTTGCAGGGAAGGGAATAACGGGAGAACGGGCAATTATCGGAACCCCAGAATATATGAGCCCGGAGCAGGTGGAGGGCAAAGAGGCAGATCAGAGGTCGGACCTGTATTCTCTTGGCATTATTATCTACGAGATGGGACAGGCCGGGTGCCGTTTGAGGGGGATACACCATTCAGCGTTGCCGTGAAGCACACAAAAGAGCCTCCGATTCCCCCCAAAAAGTTCAACCCTCAGATTCCCGAAGACCTCAACCGGCTGATTCTCCGCTGCCTGGAAAAAGACAGGATCAAACGCTATCAGACTGCCCATGATCTCCTGTCCGACCTCTCCCGCATTGAAGGAGGCGTTCCCACCGCCGAGCGTGTCCTCCCGAAGCGCAAGCCCCTCACCTCCCGCGAAATCACGGTCAGAGTCCCGCCGAAAAAGTTAGTCGTTCCCATTCTGGCGGCTATTGTCCTTGTGATCGCAGGGCTTATCATCTGGCGCTTCGTCGTCCGGAATAGAGCCGGGCCGGCCCTAGAGGCCGGAAGGCCATCCCTCGCCATCCTCTATTTTACCAACAACACCGGCGACAAGAGCCTCGATTTCTGGCGGACCGCCCTCTCCGACCTCCTTATCACCAACCTCTCATAATCGAAATACATCTATGTCCTCCAGCGCGACCAGGTTCGGGAGATCTTGACGTATCTCAAGATCGCGGATGCCGCCAGCTACACCTCAAAGGATCTGCGCAACGTGGGAGCCCGGGGCGTCGTAAAACACGTTCTCTCCGGCTTCTACGTCAAGTCCGGGGAGACGATCCGGATCCATGCCGACCTCCAGGAGGCACGGACGGGTAAGGTGGTCGGCACGGAGGAAGTGGAAGGCAAAGGCGAGGACAGCTTCCTTCCGCTTACGGATGAGTTGAAACGGCGGCTAAAGCCTCTTCTCGAGCTGACGCGGGCTCAGATCGCCGACGACATCGACAGAAACATAGGTCAGATTACGACCTCATCGGCCGAAGCTTATAAATATTATCTGGAGGGGCGAAGACTTCATGATGTTGGTGAACTTCGCAAAAGCATCGAGATGATGGAGAAGGCCGTCGCCCTCGACCTGAACTTCGCTATGGCCTACCGCTCCATGGCGGCTTCCTATAGCAATATGGCCTATTGGAAGGAAGCGCGGAAGCTGATTTAAAAAAGAAGATAAAAGCCTATACACAACTTTTGGAGCTCTATCCGGAAGATCCTATCGGCAACAATCAAATGGGAGTGATTTATTGGATGCGGCTTGAAGATTGGGATAAGGCCATAGAGCTCCTTCGCCAGGCTGCGTCATACCTGCCATATGAGGCAGACCAATCTGACCAACACATCGAATTCTTCGATCCTCTAGCTTGGGCATATTACAAATCGGGGGACCTCGAAAATGCCCGCCTGACGTATGAAAAAATCACCCGGCTGACCACCGGCCGGCTGCAGGGGATGAACTATCTCTATGCCCACAGCTTCTACATGCTCGGCAAGGTTCACGGGCAAGAAGGCGAGAAGTCCAAAGCCCGCGCGAACTACCAAAAGTTCTTGGGACCTCTGGAAGGACGCCGACCCCGGCCTCCCCGAAGTCGTGGACGCCAAAAAACGGCTGGCTGGGCTGCATGAATAGAATTAATGTTAAAAACATATTGAACAGGATATTTTCTAAAGAGCCTCAGGCAATTTTTGAGCATAAATGGGAGGCTAACGTAAATTTCAAGGCCTCCTTGAATAAAAAATCCGCTTAAAATAGCGTGAAGGATCTCTGCTATTGACATCGTTTCCTTTGAATTGTTATTCTTTTGTCAGATAGCGAGGAAGGGAAATCAGCAGCGATGAAGTGTCCCAAATGTCATTTTGATAACCCTAAGGAAACGTTTTATTGCGGGAAGTGCGGGGCAGCCCTCAGCCCTTCAGAGGAACGTTCGATTTCTTCCACCAAAACCCTTCAAACACCCCTCATGGGATTAACGCCGGGAACGACTCTTGCCCGAAGATACCAAATTCTGGGAGAGCTCGGAAAAGGGGGCATGGGAGTAGTTTACAAGGCTGAAGATACTAAGCTCAAACGCACTGTTGCTCTCAAGCTCCTCTGGCCAGAATTATGCTGCGACCCGGAGGTAGAGAAACGCTTCATCCAGGAAGCGCAGGTCACAGCCGCCTTAGTCCATCCCAACATCGCCACTGTGTTTGAGTTTGATAAATGGGAGGGCACAAGTTTTCTGGCTATGGAGTATGTGGAGGGGCAGCCGCTTGACAAGCTCCTCAAGAATGGCCCGCTTGCTCTGGACCAAGCCATAGAGTTTGCTATAGCTGTTGCGGACGCTTTGTCTCTTGCCCACCGCAAAGGTATCATTCATCGCGACGTCAAACCCAAAAACATCATGGTTTTGTTTGAGACCCAGATGAGGGCGGCGAGGCAGATCAAAGTCATGGATTTTGGGATTGCCAAGTTGAGGGAGGCAGCCGATCTCACCATCGAGGGGGCACGGATAGGCACTTTGGCTTACATGTCCCCAGAGCAAGTAAGAGGCGAGCCTGTGGATCTTCGCACGGATATCTTCTCCCTGGGAGTTGTCTTTTATGAGATGCTGTCTGGCAAGCATCCTTTTGGCAATGGGACTGAGGCTTCTGTCCTTTATAAAATCGTCAACGAAGAGCCCATCCCGCTCACCAAACTTCGGCGTGAGATCCCAGTGGAACTGGAAAAAATTGTTCTCAAAGCTCTTTCCAAAAATCCTGCACTGCGCTACCAGAGCATGCGTGAATTGCTGGCGGATTTAGCAAATTTTCAGTACAATCCTCTGACCTTGGCTTTCAAATCAGGGCCAGAAAAAAAGTCTATCGCCGTGCTTCCCTTTGATGATATCAGCCCCGGGAAGCAAAACGAATACCTAGCCGATGGCATGACCGAAGAGCTGATCATGACTCTTTCTAAAAATAAACAGCTCCGCGTCATCGCCCGTGCTTCTGTCATGCAATATAGAGGCTATGCTAAGGACATTCGGGAGATCGGCCATGAACTGGGAATTTCCCATGTGGTGGAAGGGAGTGTGAGGCGGCATGAGGACAAACTCCGCGTGACCGCCCAGCTCATTGATGCGAGAGATGGCTCGCATCTCTGGGCCGATAAATATGACGGCTTGATGAAAGATATTTTTGAATTCCAGGATGAAGTGGCGCAGAAAGTTACGGGCGCTTTGCAGGTTGAATTGGGCGCTAAGCCGATAGAAGCAACAAAAAAGGCTCATCCTCAGACCGAAACTTATGAATACTATCTCCAGGGGAAATTCCTCGTCGATGTCCCGACTCTTCCCAACCTTGACCGTGCAGTGGCAATGTTGAAGCATGCTCTAGAGCTTGACCCTCGGTATGCCGATGCCTTCGGGAGTTTGGCCAACGCTTATCTCTGGTTTATAGATACCGGGCTTCGGCCTGACCCAAAATATTTAACAGAGGGCGAAGAAGCAGCCAGAAAGGCACTGGCCATTGATAAATCCCAGCCCGATGCCCTCTATGTTTTGGCCAACCTGGCTATGAAGAAAGGCCAGATCGAAGAAGCTTTTGTCGGTTTCAACAAAGTTCTGGGGGTTGATCCCAACCAGCGGGATGCCCGTCTTTTCAAGACGATTCTTCTTTTTTGTTCCTCTTACTTTGATGAAGCCTTGAAGGAGGCGGATACGCTCTTGGCCAATGATCCCTTCTGGCCTATGGGCCACTGGATCCACAGCACAATCCGCCTGCATCAAGGGATTTTTGACGCAGCCATGGCCGAATACGAAACCGTCGTCACAGAGCTCCCATCGAAACTTGTTTGGCTTGCCCTAGCTTATCGCTATGCTGGGAAAATGGATAAAGCCAGGGAGGCCGCTCAAAAGGTAAAACAGTATGAACCGGATGGCCTGCTTTGGCCGATTGCCTTTGCTTTTCTCGAGGGTGCGGAGGGAAAAGGGAAGGAGATACTCAAATACATTGATGAGAGAGTGAAGTCCTATGGCTGGAATTGGTTGATTGTGACCTACTGGGTGGCTTCATTCTACGCCATGGCAGGTGAATTAGATGAGGCTTTTCGTTGGATAGAGAGAGGAATTGACATCGGATGCCGCAATTATCGTTGGTTTGAGATCGACCCGAATCTTGAGAATTTGAGGAGAGATCCTCGGTATAAGGAAGTTTTGGAAAATGCCCGACAACGAGCCACGCAACTAAGCAGATATATTTCTAATTATTAACGGCACTCCGGAGCGCCGGCGTAGGCGAACTTAATTCCATTAAAAAGAATTACACCCTCTTCGCCAGTCACTTGATATTGAACCTGCTCTGCGCTCCCGTTAGGCCTGATGATGGTGATGATGCCCTGGGTTTTATTCCCCTGTATCTGCCAGCGGGCAGCTCCCTGTTGGGTGTTTGCTCCACCCCAGTCCTGGCCTGATGCGCTGAACTCAGAAGAATCGTAAAACTGGCCGTTGGGACAGAGCATCACCTGTCGCTCGGTTCCAGCGCTGCCATGGATTGTGGATCCACTTGAGTAAGAATAGTACTTCCCGGCGAAATATTGCATGAGCGAGGTATCCGTTTGCCCGCCGCCTGCTTGAGTTCGCATGAAAGTAACGCTGGAGGCAATAGTTTGAACGAACTGGGGATGGGCACTTGTGTAGCTTCCAGATTCTACGGCCGTGAGTATGGTCACGCCCCCGCCATGAGGAGATATCAGGCCGATCGCATAGGCCCGCGCTATTTGGCCCTGGAACATGCCGCTGAATTCGCCGGCCAATCCGTTCCTGCCGATAGGCTGAAAATCGGAAACGGGTTGGAGTTGTATTCCACTCTGTTCGTCCACAATTCCTTGTTGAGCCTCGGCATTCATTTGCTCGAGGTTGCTGTAGTTATGGGGCATGATGATGATAAAACCCTTATAAGTATCAGAAGCCAGCAGATAGCCATTTTGCTGTTTCTGAACTATCCATCCGGCTGGAGCTGTGAATGAAATTCCCATTTGTGGGTCGTTGACCGCATTTCCTTTGCCTCTCGCTGGTTGTGCCCCTTGGGGTTGACTTTGAATTGGGGTTGAGGGCCGCGGCGCGGAGGTTTGCCCGCCGGCCTGTTTTTTCAGAGTGTATTGAGTACCTTCTGTCGTGAACTTCATTACATCATTTTGAAGCGTTGCCGAGAACGGAAAATCCGCGCCGCTGCTCGCAAACGTTCCCTCTAGGGAATTGTTTCCTTTTTTCTGAGAAGTCACAGGAAATGCCTGTGCGGAAAAATTTAAAGTTCCAGAATATTTTTCACCTGAACCCTGTAAGGACAATGTCAAATCTTGACCAACAAAGGTTCCAATAAATGGGTCAGTTGGGGCTCTTTGGGCTAGGGAGTTTTGTGAGGCACCCGCTGCTTTGGGAGATGCCAATGGGTTCTGATCTCCAGGTTGGCTGGCTGTTCCGCCAGCACCTTGTCTTACAAACTCCAGATTTTTTGGCTTGGAATAATCTGGGTTGTTGTTTGTACCCAGCTCAAACATGGTAAACCTCAGCTTGTTGCCTTGGAGCTCAGCTTCAAAATAGACCGCCCCTTCTTGGCTGGAGCAGAGCCCCACAGCCATATCTTCTTCGAGAGCGCCGTCAATTTTGAATTGGGTTCCTTTTGTGCTGGATAAAGTCCCAGCTATATTTCCCTGAGCATCCTGCTGGAGGACAAGAGTGACAGTGACTCCCTGAGAGCTAAGAATGTAGGTGCCCGAATAATTTTGTCCAAAAGCCAAACTGGTTAAGAAAAAAAAGCCAGCCAAAGCCAAAATTTTTGATACTTTGCTCATTTTCCCTTCTTTTAAAAAAATAGGAATTTTTTCGTTAAATCCAACACCACTTATTTTCATACATCAAAATTTTGATCTTGTCCATTATTTTCGAAAATTGCAGCGGTCTGATTGATCGAACATGAACTACGAGAAATGCGCGAAAAGCGAGAAAAGTAATTAATATCCTTTTTAGGTTTTACGAGGCTTGCTGCTCACAGTTCACGGCTCGCTGCTGACCGTTTGAAATTGACTACCTTCTTTGGTTGTGATAAGAAATAATACCTTATAGTCATTTTAATTTAAGGAGGCAAGCGTGAGAAGAAAAACGACAGCATTCATAGTTTTATTAGTAATTGCATTACTGCCTGCTTGCCAAACTCAAAGCGGCAAACTGACCTATCCAGTTACAAAGAAAGTCGATGTCGTGGATGACTATTTCGGCACCAAAGTCCCAGACCCCTATCGCTGGCTCGAAGATGACAATTCAGAGGAAACAAAGAAATGGGTTGAAGAGGAGAATAAAGTGACCTTTGCTTACCTTGAAAAAATTCCCTTCCGTGAAAAGATTCGCCAGCGCCTGACTGAAATTTACAATTACCCCAGGTATTCTTCGCCGTTCAGAGAAGGGGAGTATTATTTCTTCTACAAAAACGACGGGCTGCAGAATCAATCTGTGATCTATATTCAAAAAGGCCTGGAAGGCCAACCCGAAGTCTTCATCGACCCCAACATCTTATCTCCGGACGGCACAGTGAGGATCGGTTTAGTGGGTTTTTCCAAAGACAATCGCTATGTAGCTATTTCGCGCTCTGAGGCAGGCTCAGACTGGTCGGAGATGAGGGTTATGGAAATCGAGTCAAAAAAAGAACTGAGCGACCGCATTCAATGGGTCAAATTTTCCGGCACTGCCTGGCAGGGCGATGGATTTTATTACAGCGCTTACGACAAACCTGAAAAAGGCAAGGAGTTAACAGCCAGAAATGAATTCCAGAAAGTCTTCTACCACAAACTGGGCAACTCCCAGGAAAAGGATCAGCTTATTTACGAGGACAAAGAGCATCCATTCCGGGAAGCGGGGGTGGATATCACTGAAGATGGAAAATACATGTTTTTGATTACCTCCGAAGGGACGTACGGCAATGAGCTGTACTATAAAGACCTCTCCGCAAAAAATAGGGAATTCGAGCCCCTGATCAAGGGATTTGAATTCAATAATTATGTCATCGACAATGTGGGAGATAAGTTCCTAGTCTATACCAATACGGATGCCCCTAACTACAAAGTCATTCTTATGGATCCCAGAAATCCCTCCAAAGATAATTGGCAGACCATCATTCCTGAAAAACCAGAGGTTTTGGAAGGAACCTCGGCAGTTGGCGGCCAGTTGTTTTGCAGCTATCTCGAAGATGCTTACAGCCGCGTCTATCAGCATGATTTGGCCGGCAATCTTATTAGAGAAATTGAATTCCCGGCTCTTGGAACTGCGGGAGGCTTTGGCGGGAAAAGAGAAGACAAGATTTTGTTCTACACTTTCACTTCCTTTACCTATCCGCCCACAATCTACAAATACGATATCCCAAGCGGCAGGTCGGAAGTTTTTCGCAAAACCGAGGTCAAATTCAATCCCGATGATTACGAAGCAAAGCAGGTCTTTTACTTCAGCAAGGACAAAACTAGAATCCCGATGTTTATCGTTCACAAGAAGGGATTGAAATTGAACGGGAAAAATCCTACTTATCTTTATGGGTACGGCGGCTTCAATATCAGCGAGCAACCTTCCTTCAACCCGAGCAACATCATCCTGCTCGAGAATGGAGGCGTTTATGCATTGGCGAACTTGCGGGGAGGAGGCGAGTACGGCGAGAAATGGCACCGGGCAGGGATGCTCTTGAACAAACAGAATGTGTTCGACGATTTTATCGCCGCAGCCGAGTATCTGATCAATGAAAAGTATACGTCAAAAGATAAACTGGCCATCGCCGGAGGGTCCAATGGTGGTCTGCTGGTGGGCGCCTGCATGACCCAACGCCCCGATTTATTCAAAGTGGCGGTTCCCGCCGTGGGCGTCATGGATATGCTTCGCTACCATAAATTCACGGTTGGTCAGGGCTGGGCTGTGGAATACGGTTCAAGCGACGATGAGAAAAATTTTAAGAATCTCTATTCCTATTCGCCGCTGCATAACATCAAAGAGGGAGTTGCTTATCCTGCAACCCTGGTGACAACGGCCGACCATGACGACCGCGTGGTTCCCGCCCACTCTTTTAAGTTCGCTGCCACACTCCAGGAAAAACACAGAGGCAAAAATCCGGTGCTTATCAGGATTGAAACGAGGTCTGGACACGGCTCAAGCAACATATCAAAGGCCATTGCGGAATTGACCGACAAGTGGTCCTATATGTTCTCTAACATGAAGGTTAAGGTTAATTACTAGAAATAGGAAGCATCCCAAATTCTGTGATGATTGAATAGCGGCTTTGAAAAGGGCTTGGCTCCCCGCTCCGATCGGCGGCCTGCGGCTACCCTCGTCAGACGGACTCTCAGGCTGATCTCCGCAATGGTCGCTGCAGCCCTTTTCAAAGCCGCTTTATCCCGGGATTTGTGATGGCCTAGTTAGAAATACCGGGAGTTGCCTTTTCTTTTACTTTTTCATACAGAAAGGCAGCTTGAATGTAGGAGGCTGCGGCGTTATCGAATTGCCGCTTGGCCAGAAATGAACTTCCCTGATTTTCAATTTCTTGGGCATACTGATACAGCCACGGATCCAGAGAATTTGCGCCGACCGCTTCAACTCCTCTTTTTAATTCTTGAACAAACGCCTGCAGAATCTGAACGCAGTCCTCATTATTATCGCACTTGAGGCTGAGCCGAAAAATCTTTTCCAGGATTTGGTAGAGCGTCTTTGCTCCAGAAAAATCATTCTTGGTGACAGCATCATCGGCATTGGATTCTTCGTTTTTGGCCAAAAAATAGAGGAGATTTTTCTGGCTGAGTCCTTTTTGCTGGGCTTGGGCCTTGGCTTTTATCATGCCCTCTTTAGCCGTTTGTGCGGATTGCCGTTCAGCGACCAGCGACATCAGCCTCTGCATCTCCATCTGTCCTTGCCGGTCGCTTTTTTTAGCCTGCTCAAGGTTTCCACCCTCACGTAACTTTTTTCCTTCCTTCATTTTCTCGTAGGCTTTACTCCAGGCTTCCTTGAAAGGCCCTTCATCAGGGATGTAGGGTTTCACGCCTTCCATGAACTTTTGGGCGTCTTTGAAGCCTTCCAAATCTTTTTGACTCACGTATTTTAGGACTTCACCGCTCAACTGACCCCATATGCTAGCTTGGGGCTTTTCACTTGGCTGCTTTTCTGACGGTTCTATTTCTCCTTTGGGCTTTTCGGCTCCAGGCAGAATTTCGGGGATCTGTATTTTTCCCGGCTCTGTAATCTGCAGACTTTGCTTGGCTGGAGGAACATTTTCTTTGTGAGGAAGAATTTTCCAGGCCATAATGACAGCCACCGCAATGGCGAGGATTGCCAATCCAGGAATTAAGAGCTTTTTCATGCGAAAATTAACGGTGATTTCTTTGGAAGTAAAAGATTCCTTTTTGGAAACTGCTCTTTCTGCTGTGGGCAGCCCTTTTTCAATCAAGTTTAGGTCGGCAAGAAGGTCTTCAGCTCTCTGGTATCTCTTCTCTTTTTCCTTTTCCAAACACTTGGTTATGACCCCGGCAAGGTCTGCTGAAACATGGGGATTCAGTTCCTGAGGATTTTTTGGCTTCTCGCTTTTGTGCTTCATGGCAATGCTCAAAGGCGTTTCGCCTTCAAATGGTACCTTTCCCGTAACCATCTCATAGAGAATGATGCCCAGGGAGTAGATATCAGACCGCTTATCCACATCCTTGAGTTCGACTTGCTCAGGAGACATATATTCGGGCGTTCCAACCATGACACCTGAACCCGTGAGCCCTTCGACATCCAAGAAACGCGCAATTCCAAAATCCATAATACGGGCGTTTCCCTCTTTGTCGATCATAATATTTTGAGGCTTTAGGTCTCTGTGGGTGACTCCCAAATGATGGGCTTCGGCGAGCCCTTCACAGACTTGCTTGGCAATCCGCACGGCCTTTCCTATGGTGAGCTCGCCCGACCTTTTGATAAATCTTTTCAGGTCTTCGCCTTCAACATACTCCATGGTGATGAAATGGGCGAATCTCTCTTCGCCAAGGTCATACATCCGGCACACATTTCTGTGGGAGATTTTACGGGCGAATTTCAGCTCGTTCCGGAACCTTTCAATCGCCTTTTCATTGAGCCCAATCTCAGGCTTGATCAGTTTGAGTGCTACCGCTTCCTTGAGCTTTTGGTCATAGACCTTATAGACCCTGCCCATGCCGCCTTTGCCAAGCTCTTCGATCACATCGTATCTTCCGGCAAAGAGAGTCCCTCTGGGAATTTCAAAAAGAGGCGTTTGCAGAGTCTCTGTGAATGAGATGGCTCCTTCTGCCTCTTTTGGGAGGGGAGTAGCACATTTGTGGCAGAATCGGCTGTCAGGCAGATTCTCTGCTTGGCAGGCAGGGCATTTCATCGCTTTACTCTTGTTATAAAATTAACATGGCACCGATGAGTTGTCAATTTGCTTATTCGACCCAAAATTACCGATAGAAAATTAAGATGAGCCCTGGATGGTCCCTGTGTGTTCTCGACCAAGCCCACCCACCCCCCTAGGTCTTCAAACACACAGGGAGCTTCCAGGCCACCCATCGTGTGATGTTTATGCTCTTCCATCTTGTATGCATAAATAAAGTTAGGGAAATTTTTGAGTTTTATTAATTTTGGGATTGATGAAATTCTGTAATTTTATGAAAAATATTGTCATAATAATGCCATGAAACGCAAGCTTGAAATCGGGCTTTTGATCGCACTTATTGCTTTGGGAACTGCCGCCCTTTTATTGATAAAAGGATCTAATCATCAATGGGAATATACGCCTCTTCCGACAGGAAAGGAGATCACCATAAGGAATGTAACCGATGCGGTCGTGCCTTACCAGATCAGACCCATTGATTCCCAGGAACGGCCAATATCAAAAATTCTCAATAGAGGAGCAATCCATCGCTATCCAGGTAAAGTGGATATGGAAATCACCTTCCAAGAAGCAGGAAGAACGGTTGTGTACACTCTTACGCGTGGAATACCCTATTCCTTCCGCGATGACGAAAACGACCAGCTTCAGATTTATCAAGGATCTCATGGGAGGTCCGATGCAGAAGACTTGGCGCCTTTTGTCGGTACGCCTGCGCCGGTGGTTGAAAAGATGCTCGAACTGGCCAAGGTGGGTTCCCAAGATGTGGTGTATGACCTTGGCTGTGGCGACGGACGCATTGTCATCGCCGCCGCTAAAAAGTACGGCGCGCGGGGGGTCGGCATTGACATTGACCCTCAGCGAATAAAAGAATCTAAAGCAAACGCTGAGAGTGCCGGGGTTGAGAAGATTGTTAAATTTTATTTGGGAGACGCAACAAAGGTGGATATTTCAAAGGCCACAGTTGTGACTCTTTATCTCCTTCCTGAGTCCAACAAACTCTTGCGGCCAAAGCTTGAAAAGGAGCTGAAGTCTGGAACATACGTGGTCTCACACAACTACGCAATCCCGGGCTGGGAAAATAAAGAGGTAGAAGTTGCTTCAGTTAATGATGAAGAAGGGGATAAGCACACGATTTATCTTTATCGAAGGTGAAAAACAGGCCCTATCCTGCCCATTCATATAAAGGAGGAATCGGCATCCCCGTTCTCGCCATTTGGCTTTTAGCGGGACCGCAAACAACGCCTCCTCAGATCGCCCGCATAGTGGCTATCATCATCGGGGCTTTCCTGTATCCGTTGCTGTTCATTCTTTTTGTCTGTCTCCCGTTTAAAAGCGCTCTGGCGAAAAAATTAAACGAGCTGAATTCGGTACCCGTCCCCTGAATTGATGAAGCTGGAATCTTACAAAAATAGTGTTTAATCAAAGAATGGGAACAGTATCCTGATTTCTGCCTTATCAGGGCGGCGACCATACTCACAAATCTCAAAGGCTTCGGCGAACTGAATCTTCGCCGCGCGGTCTTTGCCGTACCATTCTTCGAGGTTCTTTCGGTATTTGTTAGCGATATTGCGCTGCCGGTTGACAAATCTCTCTCTGGTAGCTTCCCACCTTGCCTTTTGCTTCTCAGGGTCGCTTGGAATGAGATCCGCAGAACCGCTCACGCCGCCTTCATAGAACTGTGAGATCATACCAAGGAGCACATCCAGTTTCTTTTCCATAACTGAATCTATGCCGACAATGATGTCGGGTTGGAAGGGGTAAGGCTTTTCGAAGCGGTCTGAAAAGTAAAGGAAAACAGGATTATTTTTAAGCGCCGGGACATCAGGACAGAATTTGGGCACCGTGACCATGTAAGCCGTGTCCTGGACAAGAATGCTGGTGTAGCGATGATCCGGATGATAATCGTTTGGACGATGCGTGATGACGACGTCGGCCTTCCACTCGCGGATCAGTCTAGCGATCGCCCTGCGGTTCTCGAGGGTCGGCATCAGCTCACCGTCGTGAATATCGAGGATTTCGAAATCGTAACCGACGAGCTTGGCGCCGTGTTCGACTTCGGCTTTGCGCCGCCGCGCGAGCTCAGGGCCTGATTCCTTCCAGTGCCCGACATCGCCGTTTGTCACAGCCACGAACTTCACGTGATAGCCTTTGGCTAGCCACATGGCCGCTGTGCCGGCGGCGCCGGATTCAGCATCATCAGGGTGCGCGCCAATACAGATGATCCGCGGCTTTCCATCTTCAGTCGCTGAAGATTGCGCTAAAGCGGGCCGGTGGTCGATTGTGATCAGCGCGGAAAAGATCAGTGCATAAAGGATTGCTGCAAAAAAGGATTTCTTCTTCATCTATTTGATGCCCATTTTATCATGGCCAAAAGGTATGTCAATCTCTTCCTGCTGAAGATAGCATCTTTTTTCCCGTGGTGATTATTAAGTTTGAAAGAATGGATCCTGTCCAGGCGCGTCCCCGTCCGTCCTCGCTAAAGACCTCCCCACCCACCGCCATTCGCTGCGGGCGGGCGGGGACTAGCGCCTCGCCCCCCATTCTTTCTTTAATATACTCACCTATCGCGGGGAAAAAGATGCTTCCCCCAGTGAATTGACAGGGGATTCTCCTCTTCTTTATACTAACGTCTGAAGGGGGTCGCATGAAAAGACTGGCCCTTTGCCTTTCCTTGCTTTGTCTGTCGCTGATCGTTATCGCGGCTGATAAGACTTACCAAATCAGCGGCTTTGTCGGTCCTTCAGCGGCAAGCGCTACTTCAAAGGTGCAGGTCGGACTGATCAACACACAGACCGGTGAAGTAGTCCAGACAGATGAAACAAATTTCTTCGGCAAGTATAAGTTCAAAAACGTGGCACCTGGGGACTATCTCGTCAGGGTCGAATCCGTGACAAGACCGGTTACGGTCAAAGACAAGAATGTCAGGCTTGACATAGACCTCAACGACAAAGGCGGCATCATGGATTACACCAAAACCTCCCAAGCCCTTCAGGGAACAGCCGGAACCGCCACTCTCCCTGGACCGAGCGACCCGGCTCTGATGCAGATGATTGCCGGAGAATATTACTCCTACTCCGGCTCCACTATGATTTTTTATGAGCCGTTGTTTTTTCTTTGCCGAGGATGGAAAGGCTTTTGGCCGCGCCGTCAGCCATCGTGAACACGATTTTGAAGTTTTTGGCCGAAGTCAGGTCATAGCCGGCAAATTCTGTTTCAGACAGAGGCTGGAAGAGAAAGCCCACGGGCTGGACGATTTCGAGCGGGCCGACGCCGATATTTCTATCGCCGCGCCAGATCAGGCGGAAAAATAGGTCGGCTCTTTCGCCCTGCAAAGCAACTCCCGTCTCGACGGCACCCTCTCGCATAGCAGAGGGGATGGTGCTTAAAGCCTGCACCTTTTGGATTGTTCCCGTGCGAGCTTTTTCTTCGTTGATGCGCCGCTCGATGAGTTCGCGGACGGGCTCGAGCCGTTTATCTCTATTTTCAAGGACATCAGCAAGAGGACCGAAGTCTCCCTTTACCGCCGCTTCCATCACGCGCCCGGAGATTTCATTGATCTTATTCAGGTACTTCCAATCGGCTCCTTCGGGGAAGGCGAACGCGGCCACGGCATCCTGTCCCGAAGCCTGAACCTTAAGGGCATTATTTTCGACAGCCACAGCCAAAGTGCTACCTGTGGGAAGAACATAAACTCCTTCATAATTTTTTAAAGCCTCCGTGTCAAAGGTCTTGACGGCAGGCGGGAAAGGAACATCTCCGCCGAATGCGAGGTTTTCAATTTTATCTCTCACGGCGTCGATCAAAGGCCGCCCTCCATAATGCTGATTGCACAGAAGAATCGTGACGATGCCTGCATCCAGGTAGCGTCGGATTTCGGCATTATTCCCCAGTTCGCTCCCACCATTGTGCTGGATCAAAGTGCCGTGTTCAGTCTTCAAGACGTCCCAGCCATAGGCGTACTCATTGAGAAAAGGCGTAAACAGCTTTTTCTTGGCTGCGGCCGAGAGGATTTTGTCGTTGAGGAGCGCACGGTGCCATTTAAACATGTCCTCTGTGGTGGAAAGGATGCCGCCGTTGCCGATGAGATTCCAGTACGGGAACGGACGTTCGAGGGAATTCCTGTTGTCGATCTTGCCAACATACCAGTGTGCGACCACGCGCTCGTCCCATTTCGGACGGCGGTAGCCCGTCCATTCCATACCGGCCGGCTTGAAGAGGTGTTCATAAAGATATTCTTCATAAGGTTGGCCCGAGACTTTTTCGATGATGGCAGCCAGCAGTGTGTAATTGACATTCGAATAAGCAAAGCGCTCGCCGGGCTTGAATTCAAGAGGCAGAGCCAGGATTTTCCGGACGGTCTCGTCCCGTCCCGATTTCTCATAATCGCCCCCGACATCCGGAACGAGGCCTGAGGTGTGTGTTAAAAGATGATGGAGAGCGATGGTTGCTTTATCGGCGGAGACCCCGTCCAGATATTTGCCGATGGGGTCTTCTGTTTTGAGCTTACTCTTCGTTTCCAGGGTCATGATCGCCGCGGCTGTGAATTGTTTCGTGATCGAGCCGACACAAAAAATAGTATCCGCCGTGTTCGGGATTCCCTGTGACCGGATGGCTAGGCCATAGCCTTTGTTAAGGAGAATTTCATCTCCCTTGGCCACGAGCACTGCGCCTGAAAATCCAAAGGGTGTGATTCCCGTTAAATATTGGTCAAGCTTGGCACCGAGCTCGGATTTGACGATCTTAGCGCCCGGAGTGCTTACGGCGCTAACTAAGAAAAGCAACCCAAGGAATCCGATTAAATTCTTGAAGCGTTTCATTTTTTTCATAGATGCACCTTCTGAATCTAAAATATTTAGTATTTTATAATACAATAAAAAAAATAATTTGGCTCGATTAAAAAAAGATTCCGCTCCCTTTTCTCGAGGATTAGAAGGGAACTCCGGTGTTAGTGCTGGAGCTGCTTTTTAAGTAAATAAGGATTACTCTCGCGATCATATAGATAATGCCGTCGATGAGTACCAAGCTGTAGATCGTGAAAAAGATCGTGTAAGAAAGTGCCTTTTTGCGAGAGATGTCCAGCGGAAATAAAAGATCTGTTATTGTTTTCCCGAACATAGAGAGAAGGGGTCAAACCTACACATCTGACATCTTAAATCAAAAGGCTATGGTGCTTTTTAAATGCTGCCCCTGATATGATTTTTTGTCAGATGTGTAGGTTTGACCCCATTATTGGTTCGATACGACGATGCGCCTTCAGGACAATCCGGCTCTTGCAGCAGTTTTCAAGAAGCAGGTGGGAGGGAACGCGAATGTCCTGGGACGGCCGCTATATTCCACGGTCTCAGGCCGGAGCAGGCTCGTGCAACGAAATTAGAGAGGATATCAAAAAAAGTCCTGCAATCTCAGGCGCAGCAACTATTCGTCTAGCTACATTGAACCCATCGAGGGCATTTTTTCCCGAATGATCGGATCTTTCCCCTCCAAGGTTGACTTGGACAACCTCCCTAATATAGAATTCTTCCGAAACACCAAGATATGCAATCCGAGTCTTATTTTTCCACACCGCTTCTTTAGCCTGGTGGTCTGGAAAAAGGACTGGGGAAGGAGGAGAAATGCAAAGACAGTATAATTGGCCGATTTCTTCGGCGGCAAAAACAGCGGCGTTGGGGATTATTGCAGTCCTCTGCATGGCACAGTGGCTCCAGGCCGCGCCTTCGAAGATCTCCGAAGTGAAAACATACGGCAACTTTGAGACAGCGGGGATCATTATCAAAGTCGCGAATATGGACTTTGACGAGTCGGCGAAGATCGAGTACCGGAAGACGGGGGAGACGACCTACCGGCAGGGGCACAACTTTGTCAGGTATGATGGGAATCACATGGCCACGAGCCTCTTCGGGCTCGACCTGAACAGCTCCTATGATATCAAAATAACCCTCATCGATCCGGATGGCACTTCTGGGACCAATCCGTACTTCACCTCGGTCAAGACAAAAAAGGAATACTCTTTGCCGAAGCCCCTCAGGATCGTCAAGGTATCGACTCAAAAACTACTCGATGCCGCAATCCGCAATGCCAAACCGGGTGATGAGATCAGGCTCGCTGCCGGCACCTACTCCACCGGTATTCACAATTTCGGCGGGAAGTCCGGCACAGCTTCAAACCCCATTACTGTCACTTCGCAGGCTACCTCCAAGCCCATCATCAAGGGAACGAGCGACGGTGGGATCCAGATTGAGGGAGTGAGTTACTTAGTCTTCAACAATCTTGAGGTGCACAACGAGCTGGGTGATGGAATCTACATGAGAGGATGCCATGACATCGTCGTGCGGCGATGCTACGTTCACGACAGCCGTCCCGGTGACTACACGAACAACATCATCATTCAGCACAGCGAGGAGGCGTCGCCTGCCTACGCGGGGAATCACCTGATCATCGACAACAAGATCGGTGATAACGTCCACGACCCTGTGGACGAGAACCAGGGACCGGGGCCGTCCAACGAGAATGTCCCGGGCCAATCCTATTTTGGGATTTGTGTAGCGTATCAGCCGGGAGCCTTCTACACGATTCGAGGCAACACCATTTATGGTACCGTGGATGGGATTCATTGCTGCGGGGATGAGGGCCAAGAGCCGATTATCGGACCCGACGATCCCAACTTGCTTGACACCTGGCGGGATCAGAATCTGGATCTCTATGACAACGTCATCTATGACATCAAGGACGATGCGATCGAATGCGACGGACACATGGTGAATGGCCGGATCTTCAGGAACCGGCTTGGCAAATGTGAGAACGCCATCAGTGTGGCGCCCTTCTATCCGGGTCCGCTATTTGTGCTCAGGAACTACATCCACGGATTCCATCAGGGCTGCCTCAAGCAGAACACAGATGTGGGCGGTATCACGAGAAAGGTCCTTTTCTACCACAACACGATCATGGAGAAGACGAGGGCTGCCAAGCAACATTGCGGGGACGAGTATTGTCTGTACCGGGGTGAACCAGCTTTTCAACAGGATTTTGTCTACAAGAACAATATCTTCTACGCCCGCGGCCGAGTTTACAACGGCGACATATATTATGAGGGTGAGTTCCACAAGAATGATCTTTTCGACTACAACTTGATGTACAGCACGCGGCAGACCGACAAGACGATAGCCTACAAGTGGGTTTGTGAGTATGGCGATCCACTGAACAACAAAAAATACGAGAACTTGTCTGCTTTCCGATCAGCCGTCAAACAGGAGAAGAACGGAAAGTGGGGCGATCCGAAGCTTCGGACAAACAAACTTGCGGGCTATCCAAAGAATTCCAAGCTCCTGGATCTCAGAATCAAGTCGGGCTCGCCCGCGATCGATTCGGGCGTCCTGATCCCCGGGATCAACGACAAGTATTACGGCTCAGCACCCGACATGGGCGCTTACGAAATGGGATCGACCAAAAGGTCTGAGCGTCGAGAATGAGAACGGATGCCCTTTGCTATGATTAACCCGGACTCCGCATGAACGTTCCGTCGAAGACAAACTCGTGCATGTCCGCCACCCAGGCCTCAGCCTGGTCATCCGCAGATTTCGCAACGAGTGGATGGAGGTCTTATTTAATTCCCTAATTCCTCCCTTTTTATGCGTCTTATATAGAGGGATAAAAAAATGCCGGCGCCTGATGGCTCAAGCGCCGGCGTTTAGACGAACGGGGTACTGCGAGAGCTACGTTAAAATCTGTAGACTATACCTAACTGCATATAGCGGGGCCCCATGATGCCCAAGACACTCTGGCCTCTCTGATCCTTAAACCAATTCCTGTTTGTCAATGACCCAAGTGAAGTTGCCTTGTTGTTATTGAAGACATTGTAAACATCGAGCTGGAATCCGAGTTCTCCTCTCCAAATGTCGAAGGTTTTCTCAAGTCTGACGTCAAGCAAGTGTTGTTCAGGCAGCTTGTAGGAGCCTCTCTTTTCAGCAAAGATGGTCACCGTCCCCTGCCAGAGTGATCCAAGCCCTGCCTCCCGAGTCCTCAGCTGCCTAGAGTAAGGAACTCCCGAACCGAACTGATAAAAGGCGCTGAGATTAATCCCAAAAGGAGCCATATAAGTTCCCTGGACTTTGACCAAATGTTCTCTCTGATAATCCAAGCGGCCGTAGGCATTGATCATGACGTTGGGATTATCATAATACCCGCTGAAGCCCGTGCTCTGATCTCGAGAAGTGTTGAGAATGCCTTCTCCTTTGGAATAAACGTAGCTGGTCTGCATCGCCCAGTTGCGCGACATCCGCTTGATGAGCTTCAGCTCCAATCCTCTGTATTTTCTGGCGGTTCCGGGGATATTCATATAGACAAACCGCTGGTCTCCAAAATCTTCATTCATCTCATAGAAAGTCACAGGCTGCCCTGTAAAAGGATCGGTGCTAACGACGGGATGATATCCACTCCAGACCATTTCACCTGTATCCTTGAATCGCTGGATATCAAGATGGGTTTCCACATCCTCGATGAGGTTCTTTTCCCACTTGGCGATGAAGGTGGCTGAAAAGGAAAGATCTTCGATAATTTCCCTCTCAACTCCGAAATTGATTTCATCCGCATAGGGAGAACTAAGATCTTTATCAACGGAATTCAATCCTGGCGCCCAAGGAGGAGTCGTGTAAGCGACTGTCCAATCCGGATTGAGCCTGGCCATATACTCGGTGCGTTGGCTGGGGTTGTTGAACCAGTAATAGATCATGATCAATGGGGCATAATACCGGCCATAGTTTGCCCGGAGGACGGTTTTGCCGTCGCCAATCGGGTCGTAGCTGATTCCAATTCTTGGCGAAATCATGTTGAAGCTCATTGCATTGATTGTTTTATTATTGATCCATTCACCCGTTCCTTTTCTTTGTTGAGGAGGGTAGTAGCCTTTAGCAAAGTCATAGCGGAGACCGAGGTTGATCGTAAAGTGCTTGGTGGGAGACCACGTATCTTGGACAAAAACACCCGTCTGGATCAGCCTATTTTTTTCTTTATACTCCTCTCCAACCCAAGCCCACTGCGGCACCCCCTCCCAGAGCTCGATATCAACAGCTTTGAACCCCGGGGGAAATACTCCTTGAAAGTGCGGATCCTGATAGTAGCCATTATCCATTATATCGTACGCATATTCAAAATTGACACCGCCTTTAAGTTCATGGCTTCCAAACCAGTCATCCAGGAAATAAGTAACATCGCTGTTAGCCTGGGCGCGCCTTCGGTAATACCTCCAGTCAGAGCCATAACCTCCCCGAACGATGCTATCCGATAACTCCCAATAAGGGGGCAACGTATTCCGCGCCAAAATATACTGGTGAAGGGCGTACCAGGAACCTTTTAGGTTGAGGAAAAAGTTGTTAGTAAAAGTCTTCGTCCATTGAATAGTTCCCAATGTCACTGCGCTGTCTTCTTTCGCGTTCGCATCGAGTGTCGTGTACCAATAGGCCTCGCGGTGATTGTTTGTAAACTTTCTCCAATAACCAGAGGCAACGATTTTATTTTTTTGGTCGATCTGCCAGGTCAATTTCAAGAATGGAGCATAAGTACCCAGACTGACTGGTGCGCTTTCCGGTGTAGGCCCACCTATAGTTTCAGGTGCGGGAAAGCCCTGGATATAGGATTCGGAGCGGTCCACATCGAGGCTGGTGAAAAACCAAACTTTATCTTTTTTTATCGGCCCACCCAAAGAAAAACCAGGAATATATTGCCAGTGAAAGCCGACGAATGTCTTCCCTTCTAAGGGGGTGCCCTTTGTGTTATCTGACTGCATGCCTTTGTTTCGGAAATAGAAGTTGAGGCCTCCGCTGAAATCGTTGCCTCCGGCTTTCGTGATAACCTGGACCAGTGCGCCTTTCACCGCTCCATATTCAGCTTTCTGGTTGCTCGTTTCAATTTCAACTTCATCAATGGCGTTCCAGGGAACAGTCTGATAAGGATCGCCTGTCACAGGGTCCTGCATTTTGACGCCGTCCACGACGAATTCGTTGGAGCGGGCATCGCTTCCGTGCGAAGTCCGGGAAAACATCCCTGGCGCTGCATTGAAGATTGACGATAAATCCCTGGCAAGCGGAAGGTTTAAGATCAAATCCTTGGTGTAGGTCGTCCCTGTCTGGGTCTTTTCCAAATCGACGATCGGAGCCTGACCGACAACGGTGACAGTTTCTTCCACAGTGCTCTGCTCCATAGAAATATCCAGGGTTGTCGTATGGTTGGCACTGATGATAATGCCCTCTCTGACAACAGTCTTAAATCCGCTTATTTCGAACTTGACCATGTAAGTTCCCGAGGACAGAGAAAAGAATTTGTAAAGTCCTCTTTCATTCGTCACCGATGCCATCTGGGGCAGGATCATTGAGGGGCTGCTGATAGTGATATTGACACCGGGAAGAGGCGCTTTATCCACATCGGTCACAGTGCCTGTCAACTTTCCAGTAGGAATAGTCTGAGCAAAAGAAAAAGATAGGGTTAAAATAAGAACTAAAACGCATAAAAAGAATCTTTTAAGTTGCATTATTTTGCCTCCTTTTAAAATGCGATTTTAAAAAATCCATGCACCTTTTTATGCTGGCGATCACCTCCTTTCCAAACCTCATAAATCTTGATTTTTCTCGATGAAAAATTCTTCACCCCAGTGGACGATGATGATCTTTTTTAGCCGAGCCAGATCTTTCTTTTCAATGGCGTCCATGATTCTGAGGTGGTCCGAATATGACTTTTCGATGGCTGAGGGAACAGCAAAAGGATGAAAGCCATTGTGCCGACGGTAGATAGCAATTTTTTCCATGAGTTGAATAAGCGTTTCGTAGAGAAACTTGTTTCCGCAGCTTTTCCAGATTTGGTCATGGATTTTTAGGTTTTGCTCTAAATAGCTCTGGATTTTCTTTTTTTCATAATATTCGCCCAGTTTCTGCGTCATTTTTTTAAGCACAGCGATTTCCTGGTCGGTTAACCTTTTGACAGCTTTACTCGCCGCCAGTCCGTCCAGAGCCCTGACCACTTCATAAAGCTCTTTCACGGCATTCAACGTAGTTTCTTGAACCGAAACTTGTCGGCGCGCGTCGATCACGAGATATTTTTCAGCAGCCAGACGGAGAAAGGCTTCGCGGACCGGGGTTGAGCTGACTTGGAAAAATCGGGAAATTTCTTTTTCCAGGATTCTTTGTTTGGGCTTAAGTTCTCCAGAGATAATAGCCTTTTTTAAATACTGATAGATAGTTTCGCTAATCGTCCTGGGGATCTCAAAGATTTTTTCTTTTACGCTCATGAGGATTTTATATAATATATATTATGTATTTTATAAAATGTCAAGATGAATCTGCCCTATCCTGAGATTTTTCATAAATGACTTATTTTATTGACATTACACTGATTTTGATTCGGCCGATTTGACTTATTTATAAAATCTTGGTTATATTACTTATTAATAAAATGGGTACAAGATCTCGCCGGACGAGAAATTGCCGGAGCCATATGGCCCGTTTAGATTTTTAAAAATTAATTAAAAAGGAGGTTTTAGAATGAGCAAACCAAAGAGCAATAAAAAGGATGAGATCCAAATGCCCGGTCGAAGGGATTTCTTTAAAAAATCCGCAGCCGGTCTTCTTTTAATGAACTACTCCATTCGACACATTCTTGCTGAAGACTTCGATGTTCCTCTTGTTGATTCCTCGCAGAGTTCACCCCAGTATGGAGATATCTTCGTCATGGAGAGCGCGCCCGGGCCGGAAACAGTGATCAACGGCAAGCGCTATATCTATTTTGGCGGCACAGGCTATTTTGCCCTGCACGGCCACCCGGAAGTGATCGAGGCGGGAATCGCTGCATTTCGGAAATACGGTCTCCACAGCGCCACATCCCGCACCGGGTTCGGAAACACCCCCGTCCAGCTCGACCTGGAACAGAAGATTGCCGAATACTTCGGAACAGAAGATTCTCTGCATTTTGTCTCTGGCTATCTTGATAATCTCTTCTTAGTCCAGGCACTCAAAGACCAAATCGATGTCGTGTTTATCGATGAGACGGCTCATTTCAGCATTCGAGACGCTGTCTATTCGGCCCTGAAGCCGGTCATCATGTTCCGCCACCGCGACCCTGAAGACCTTAGCCAGAAATTGAAAGAAACGCTTAAGCCGGGACAGAAGCCGCTGCTGATGACCGACGGCATTTTCCCCACAATGGGCGTGATTGCTCCTGTGCCAGATTATGTTAAGATCATAGAGCCTTACGATGGCCTTATCAGTCTGGATGATTCGCATTCTGTAGGAGTGCTAGGTTCGAATGGACGCGGGACTTACGAGCACTACGGCTTGAAGTCGGACCGCCTCTACTTTGCCGGGACGATGAGTAAAGCCTTTGGCGGACATGGAGGCTTTATCCCGGGAAACAAACAATTCATCCAGTACATCAAAACGACCTGCGGTGCCTTCGCAGGCGCGACTCCGAGCCCGACGCCGGCCATGGCGGCTTCAGCAAAAGGATTAGAAATCGTCAAGAATCATCCCGAGATGAGGGAACGTTTGAGGAAGAATGTCGCCATGGTGAAGACGGGAATGAAAAAGTTGGGTTTTGAAATGAATGACAACCCAGTGCCGATCGTGACCTGGACCATGAAGTCAGCCGATGACATGAAAAAAATCCAGAAGGAACTCATGAACCGGGGGGTGGCCGTAGCATACACAAAATATATCGGCGCTCCTGCCAGCGGTGCATTGAGAGCTTCGATCTTTTCCGAGCATAAACCTGAGCATATCAACAAGCTTCTCGAAGAAGTAGGCAAGCTTGTTTAAAAGAAGCGAAATGCGAGAAAAACGCAAAACGCGCGAGAAAATAAACAGTCTGCTCGAAGAGCTGAAAAAAAAGGAGTCAATCATGAGAATTCTCAAGCATCTTTTCTGCGCAATGGTAATTATCGGGCTCGTGATCCAGGCTACTTCAATCGTCCAGGGGATTACCGGCCAGCCGGCCTCGGCAACCTTCGACCTGAAGGCCATCGACGCTCTTGTCGTTGAGCAAGTCAAGACTAAAGGGTTGGTCGGGCTCTCACTGGCCATAATGCAAGACGGCCGGGTAGTGCTCGCTAAAGGCTACGGCACGCGCTCTCTGGCTAGCGGGCTACCCGTCACGGAGGACACGATGTTCGCCATCGGCTCGATCACCAAGCAGTTTACTTCCTCATGCATCCTGCTCCTGGCCGAGGAGGGGAAGCTCTCGGTGACCGACAAAGTCGCAAAGTACTATCCCAACCTCACGCGGGCAAACGACATCACCCTGCTCGACTTGATGAACCATGTGTCGGGTTATCCCGACTACTATCCGCTCGACTTCGTCGATCGCCGGATGCAGAAGTCGATTGCGGTTGATGAGGTCATCCGTCAATACGGGACGACCAAACTCGACTTTGAACCTGGTACCAGGTACTCCTACTCCAACACCGGCTATCTCATCCTCGGACGCGTCGTCGAAAAGGCCTCCGGGGAGCCGTTCGAACAATTCCTGTCGCAGCGCATCCTGAAGCCGATCGGCATGAATCACACCAGGTACGAGCCGGATCCGAGCGGTGCTGGCTTTGCGCAGGGTTATACCTCGTTCGCACTCAGCCCGCCGCAAGCGGCCGTTCCCGAGGAAAAGGGCTGGATCTCTGCTGCGGGCGGACTTTATTCCACACCTTCCGATTTGGCCAAGTGGGATCTCGCCCTGATCGACGGCAAGGTCCTGAAGCCCGAGTCTTATAAGCTGATGACGACCTCGCGCAAGCTGGCGGATGGCCGCCTCACTGGCTACGGTTGCGGCCTGTCAGTCTCCGTACGAAACGGCGAGACGGTGCTGTCGCACAACGGCGCTGTCAGCGGCTTCTACGCGCAAAACACGACGATTCCGTCCAGCAGGTCTGCCGTCATCCTCCTGTCCAACTTCGAGGACTCAACCCCGGTCGCCGCGATCAACTCCCGGGTCGTACGCTCCATCCTGCCGGCGAATCCAGATTTGCCCAAGATCGCTGGCCCGTCTGCGTCGGACGTAGCTAAGGCCTTCTTCCATCGACTGCAGACGGCCACGGTGGGTCGCTCCGAACTGGGTGAAGAATTCAGCTATTTCCTGACCGACGCGAAGATCCGGGGCGCTGCCGAGCGACTCAAGCTTTATGGCGACCCAACAGGCGCTGAGGTCGAGAACATCCATGAGCGCGGAGGAATGGAAGTCACGACGGTCCGGTTGACGTTCAAGTCGGGCGTACTCAAGGCGCTGATGTACCGCACGCCCGACGGCAAGATCCAACAATATTTCATACAAAAAGATTAAATTAATTTATTTTTTTTCTTATTCTTCTCCAAAAAATAATCATAAGCGGCGCGAGCGATAACTCCCATCTTGTGCTTAATCTCGTAATGGATTTCATTGAGGTCATTGCCCCAAAGGCAGAGGATGAGGTGACCGGCGTTCTGGGGAAGCCAAACTACTCCTGAATCAAGTAAAACTGTGTTTTCGCCATTTTTGGCAAGGCTCCCACCTTTGCGCGCGATTTCCGTCGAATAGGGAAGATAGCGAAGGATGAGTTCCGCTCCGGTGTGCTGTTTCATTGTCGCGAGGATCTGATCACTTGCCGCGCGGTCCACAATCTCGCCCTTGACGCATTTTTCCAAGAGCAGGCCGATTTCAAAAGGAGTCGAAGTGTTGTGTGCAGACGATTCAAAAGCTTTTTGCTTTTCAAGACATTCCTTGCTTGTCCAGAAGGATTCGGGGACCTGGCCAAGCTCGGCAATGGTGAGCGGGTTCGAAGGGTCAAGGCCGAGAAAGGCGAGGATAAGCTGGCGGGTGTCATAATCGATTGTCGTATTTTTCAATCCCAGTTCGGCCATGTATTCAGAAATGGCCTGAGGAGTCACCAGATGAAAAAGAATATCTGTCGCCGTGTTGTCAGAGCGGGCCATCATCAGAAGCTGCAGGTCCTGGATAGAAATATTCAGCCCGGGTTTCATGGCCACCATCAGCCCGCTGCCATAGGTTTTCATCTTTTCTTCAAACATGATCCGGTCATCGAGGGAGAGTTTGCCCTGCTGAATTTGCTTATAGAGGGTGAAGAGGACCGGAATCTTGAAGACGCTGGCCAGCTGGAAGCGGCGATTCTCGTTGAACCCCAACGACTCTCCTGATTCCACATGTTTGATATAAACGCCCATCGTCCACTTGATTTTTTCAACCTCGCTTTTAACCACCTGTTCTAATTCCGCTTTCGTTTTGGGAGCTTTAAACTGCATCTCTTGGGGAATGGCAAAAACAAGCCCACAAAAAAAGATTACTAAGGTAATAAAAATACTCAATTTTTGGGACACAATCGCCTCCTTTCTTGGAACTCTCAAAAATCTTGGAACATTTACCAGAATTTCTGAATTCGGTACATGTACCCAATTTTTTTACCCAGATTTTTG
>Ga0315280_10002877_pt1 | contig 27249 bp, 22 predicted proteins | sample YL17G06_40_MG_FD_203697 | JGI IMG/M metagenome (GOLD analysis project Ga0315280, IMG submission 203697) | Sediment microbial communities from Yellowstone Lake, YNP, Wyoming, USA - YL17G06_40 | ecosystem: Environmental > Aquatic > Freshwater > Lake > Sediment | place: USA: Wyoming | collected... | reverse complement strand
CCGAAGCGACCTATGTCGTCGAGGCGAGTGCGCCGGGATACTCCGCGCAGGGCCGAAACATGATCTCGGTCATCCCCGGCCTGACGACCTACGTCAACTTCTTCCTTCAGCCGCAATAAGCCTGCGCAAGCCATGTGTTGACGGGTGCCTCCACGTTGGGGCGCAGTTTCCGCCGCCCCAACACGCGCCGTCGCGCCCGCTCCTTGTCTGACCGCGGCCGCTTGTCCCTCCGTAGTCAGAATGGTACAATTCAAGCGCCAGTGACAGGAAGGCGGGGTCCCGTCTGCGGCGACGACGGCGATGAACAAGTCCGGCGGCTGGCTAACGCATATTGGGCGGTTGATCGTCGCCAAGGTCCGCGAGTGGCTGCGATTGATCGCGCTCTACCGCGAGACGATGGCGCTCGAGCAGCGGCGCGACGAGCTGCTAATGCGCCTGGGCCGACGCTATCATCAGTACCTGACGGAGACCCGCGCCGACCCGGCGCCTCCCGTGGCCGAAATCGTGGCGGATTTGCGCGTTCTCCTTCAGCGGGCCGTCGAGCTCAATGACCTCAAGAAGCGCGTCAGAGACGAGACCTATCTCTATCTCCACCCGGAGCTGGCCTACGAGCCGCCGGCGTGGGCGGCGGGAGGATCGCCCGGCGCCCGGACCGCGCCGGCGCCGGATCTGACCGCATCTCCCTCCGCGCCAAGCGACCTTCCGCCCGGAACGGTTCTGCTGCCCCCCGCGTCGGCGCGTCCAGGATCGCCGACCGCGGCGCTCGGAGGCAGCTACGACCTGGGCGAGGGGATTCCGCCGCGGCGAGCTGTCCCGCAGTCAGGACCGGCCAGGCGCTGCGAATGCGGCGAGCCGCTGCCGGCGGCGGCCAGATTCTGCCCGGCCTGCGGCAAACCCACGGCGCCGCCGGTGGTAGCGATCAGCCCGGAATTGGCCCCGCCGCGGAAATGCCCTTATTGCGGCGCCGACCTGCCATTTCGGTCCGAGTTCTGCCCCTCATGCGGCGGCCACATAGACGCCGAAGTCTACGAGATGTGAGCATTGGGGACAGTTACCTATTTCCCGCAAAGAACCGAAGGGGGGCAGCAGAAACCCTTGGGGAAATAGGTAACCGTCCCCAGCGGCCGGTCCCCTACCGGGGTTGCTGAAGAGCCTGCCCTGAGCAGAGCGAAGGGGCGATAGGGGACGCCTTCGTCCGCCGGAGCGGAACTGCCCACTTCGCCGTAGCGCAGCCGAGACGGCTGCGCTACCGATCGTGCCGAAGGGCAGGCGTCTCGCCTGCCCTTCGGCTACGAAGGCTGAATCGTCGCCCGCGAAGGCGGATTCCTCGCGGAGTTTACCCCGAGCGAAGCCGAGGGGCTCGGAATGACATTTCGTTCACCCGACGCATAATCGAAAGTCACCCATTTGAGCAACTCGGATTTCGATCTGCTGGTGCTGGGCGATCTGAACGTCGACATCATCCTCAGCGGCATGGCGAGTCTGCCCCGCCCCGGTACTGAGGAGACGGCCACCGGTCTTGATTTCCGAAGCGGCGGTTCGGCCGCGAACTGCGCGCGCGCGGCCGCAAAGCTCGGCGCGCGGGTGGCGTTCATCGGCCTTGTGGGCAGCGACGACTTCGGCGAGTTCGTGCTCGACGGCATGACCGCAGGCGGCGTCAACATGGACTATGTCCGGCGCGCAGCCGGCGTCAAGACCGGCGTCACGGTCTCCCTCTCCATGGCCCACGAGCGCGCCTTCGCCACTTACCTCGGCTCCGTCGGCGAGTTCGCGCTCGAACACGTGGACTTCTCGGCCTTCGATCGCGCTCGACATTTGCACGTTGGCGGCTATTTCTTGCAGCGCCGCCTGCGAGGCAGCCATCGAGAGATCTTCCAGCGCGCAAGAGAGAGCCGCCTGACCACGTCCTTCGACGTCGGCTGGGATCCCGAGCAGCGCTGGAACGGTGATTTGCCCGGCCTGCTCGAGATCGTGGACATCGCGCTGCCCAACGAGACCGAGGTCTTGCACCTTACGGGGGAAGAGCACCTGGGGACGGCGGTGGCTCGGCTAGCCGAGAAGGTGCCCACGCTGGCGGTCAAGCTAGGCGCCGACGGGGCGCTGGGGCGACAAGGCAACTTCGAGGCGAGGGCAAGCGCATATCCCGTGCAGGTGCTCGATACGACCGCGTTGGGCGACTGCTTCAACGCCGGGTTTCTGGTGGCGCATCTCGAGGGTCGACCACTGGAGCATTGCCTGCGGCTCGGCAATGCTGCGGCAGCGATCGCCGCCTCGCGCATGGGCGACGAGCGCTATGCGACCCGCGAGGAGGTCGAGCGGCTGATGGCCGGCGCCTGACTGCCAGCACGGTTAGCCGCGAGCCGTTTGTCCGCATCCCAAGCTTGTCCGCCCTCTGGCGGAGGCGCGTAAACCCCTGGCGGGCGGCTCCCACGGCTCACGCCGCGCCTCGCGCCAGGGTGGAGGCAAGCGGCGCGGGAGCGGCCGTGCGCTCGCCCTGCTGCTCGGTGGTCACCGCCCACAGGAAGAGGCACGTGTAGTAGGCGGTCCGTACGTAGGTGGTGAACGCGATGACGAGCGACAGCACGACCCCGGCGACCACCACGCCCACGACCAGCGGCGCGCCCGCGACGTGAACCGGCACGCGGGGGATATTGACCGGGGCGCCGACGGCGCTCGGTACAATCCCGCCGCCGGACAGCAGGTAGGCCGCGAGCCCTAGGCCGAACGCGATGAAGAAGCCGATAAAGCCAATGATCCGGGTGAGTACGACGACGCCGACCTCGCCCACGGCGATGCCGAGAAGGTTGCGCTGATGCAGGTCGCGGGCGCGGTTCGCGGCGGCGCGTAAAGACAGATCCTCGATGATGATCGCGGGCAGGATGAGGTAGGTGGCGACGACCCACACCCGGTCGATAGCGTCGGCGGCGAGGTCGCCGACGTCGCGGCCGCGCCGGCCGCGCAAGGCGCTGGTGACGAGGCCGACGAGGGTGGAGACGACAGCCAGGCCGAGCAGCGCGAGGAAGTTCTGGCGCGCATCGGCGAAAGCCTCGCCCAGGCGCGCGTCGCGACCGCGCAGGTGCGCGTCCACCAGGTGCACGATCATGCCCGTGAAAAAGTAGCTGACGATGTAGGTCAGGAGGGCAACGCAGGCGACAACTATCAACCACCCCCAAGGCTGGCCCTCTTCCTCACGGAGCGAATACAGTGCGCCGGTCTGCCACAGGATGAGCATGACCGCGCCGATGACCACCAGGTTGGCGACGGTGGCGAAGAGGGCGGGCAGAATGAGATCCTTGTCGCTGAAAGCCATCGCCACGCTCTCGCGCAGGAAGGTGAATGCGCGGGAGATGCTGTCCCAGAAGCCGTAACCCGCGGCCGCTTCCGCCGCCAGCTCGGGCCCGCTTCGCGGGCGCCCTGCCTGCTCGGCCACCGCGTCGGGGCTGTCTTGGTGGCGGCAGACGGCGCAAATCGCCACCGGAGCACGTGCGCCCGCGTCACCGGTGACGACTGAGCACTCGGCGCAGACCTCCTTGTGGCACTTCTCACAGGTCGCGACCACCCCCGTTCGTCCGCACACGGCACAGCGCGTCTGGGCCATGCGGGCGCACTTGGGGCAGGTCTCGTCGAAGGGCTCGAGGACATAGCCGCACTTGGGGCACTGACGCTCGACGGACATACAGGCTGACCTCCTCACGCTTGCGGCAAGCTTCTGGCAGCGGCAGGCAAGCTCCTGCCCTACGGGCCGCGCGCCAACAGACCTTCGGCGCATCTTGCATTGGAAAGACTTCTGGCGTATAGTGGCGAATCATCGTAGCGGGCATTTATTCATGCGCGCGCGCACCGACGCCGATCGAGCGCCCGTCGGGGCTGCGTGACCGGCGGTGCGCCGCCTGCGAGCATGAGCCGGCTGGCCGCGATGACCGCCTCGCAGGCGGCGCACCGCCGCTGCCCCATACGCAGCCTGTTGACGAAGAGACGATTGATGCCTGAGAGCATGCCTCAGTCCATATCCGGCCCCGGCGCTCCCGCCCAGCCGTCGCCGCGCGCCCCTTCCGTCGAGCTGCGCCGCGATGTCACGGTGTGGGGCTCGTACATGTGGGGCTACGCCGATGTCGGCGCCGACATCTACGCCGCCCTGGGGCTGGTGATCGCCACCGCCCAGGGCGGGGCGGTGGCGGCGTTCGCCCTCGCGGGCATAGTTTACATCATGATCGGCCTCGCTTACACCGAGCTGGCCGCGACCTATCCGGTCGCCGGCGGCGGGCAGTATTTCGCGCTGCGCGGGCTAGGGGACTTCTGGGGCTTCGTCGCCGGCTCTGCGCTGCTGCTTGACTACACCATCGACATCGCGCTTTTCACCGTCGCCTCCTCGGGTTACGTCAACTTCTTCTTCCCGCAGTTGGGCAAGATCACGATGAACATCGGGCCGTTCCACGACGTTGCCATCGTCTGGTGCGCCGAGGCGGTAGTGCTGACGGTTTTCCTCATCCTGCTCAATGCGCGCGGCATGCGCGAATCGTCGCTGTTCAACGAGATCCTGGGCGCGATCGATATCATCTCGGAGTCCTGCATCGTCATCTTCGGCTTCCTCTTCGCCTGGAAACCGGAGTTCCTCGCTCACCAATGGCAGGCGCAGGTGCAGCATTGGAGCTGGCCGCAGTTCATGTATGGCTCGAGCCTGGCGATCATATCGTTCGTCGGGCTGGAGTCCATCTCCCAGGCGGCGCAGGAGACGCGGCGGCCGGCGACGATCGTGCCGCGCACCTCCATCGCCCTCATCTTCACCGTGTTCCTGTTCGCGACCGCGTTCTCGAGCATGGGCCTGGGGGTTCTGCCCTGGCAGGCTTTCCGCGGCCGCGAGGGCGACCCGGTGGCGATGCTGGCGAATCACATCCCATACATCGGCGTTATCGCCGGCCCCTTTGCCGCCGTGCTGGGCGCCACCATTCTCCTCATCAGCGCCAACTCGGGCGTGATGAGCGCCTCGCGGCTGACCTTCTCCATGAGCCGCTTCCAGTTCATCAGCCAATGGTTCGACGTCGTTCATCCCAAGCATCGCACGCCGGTGCGAACCATCGTCATCTTCTCAGGCATCGGCATCTTGCAGATCATGATCGCTTTCCTCGCCGGCAAGGACAAGGCGATGGAGATCCTGGGCAACATGTATGCCTTCGGCGCGACGCTGGGTTATAGCCTGGTCTTTATCGCCCTCATCCGGCTGCGTTTCTCCGATCCGCACTCGCCGCGACCCTACAAGATTCCGCTAAACTTGCGGCTGCGCTATAAGCGGCAGGCGGTGGATGTGCCGTTGCTGGGGTTCATCGGCACGGCGGGCGTGCTGTTCGTGCTCACCGAGGTCGTGCTGACCCACGAGATCGGCCGCATCGCTGGCCCGACGTGGGTGGTGCTGTGCTTCATCTACTATGCGTGGTACCGGAAAAGACGCGGCTTGCCCGTTTTTCGCAGCTTGCCGCGCGACTGGGAAACCCAGCAGCAAGAGGTGCTGGCATCGGCCGATGAGTTCGATCTGCTCGAGCAGTACCGCCTGGCGCTCAAGGAAGCCAAGGAGGCCAAGGAGGCGCCCCGTGCCTAGCCCATTCTCCGGCCTCGGGCTGGGGCCGCGCGACTACTTTCAGATGCTCACGACCGGGCTGTTCATCTGTATCGGCGGGCTGATTCTGGCCCGGAGCGCGTTCGCCCACGGGCCATTTCAGGCTTACCTCGTGGGCGCGCTTTTTGTGGCCTTTGGCGTCTATCGCGTGCGCCTGATTCGCGGGCAACTGGCGCTGCGCGCCAGATCGCGCTCCGCTGGACACGGTGATGCCGACTGAGACGCACATTTCGACCCTGGGCATAATCATCGCCGCAGGATTTGCGGCCTCCATCAGCGGCCTCATGTGGTGGATGTTCCACGTGCCGCGGCCGGTGTCGGCGGCGGTGGCACGCGCCCGGCGCGGAGTGGACGCGGTGCGGCATATCCTGGTGCCGGTGGTGGGCACACCCTACTCGGATCGAGCGGTTGAGCTGGCGTGTCGGCTGGGGCAGGAGCACAAGGCGGACCTCGTGCTGATCCACGTGCTGGAGGTGCCGCGGACACTGGGGCTTGACGCGCCGCTGCCGCAGAACGAAAAGCAGGCGCAGGAACTGCTGGATCAGGCCCGCGCGATCGTGGAGAACCGCCACCTGACCTCGACCCAGCACGTGGAGCGCGCGCGCGACGCCGCAGAGGGTATCATGCGGGCCGCCCGCGACCATCACGCGGAGCTAATCGTCGTCGGCGTGGGACCGCGAACCGGCCGCGGCGAGTCCTGGATCGGGCACACGACGGATGTTCTGCTGCACCGCGCGCCGGTGGAGGTCATTATCGACCGGCCGATGGAGTAGCCGCCGGCCGTCCGCCGCCCAGGGAAACCACGGCCTCACGGCCTCGGCGCGCTGAACTCGCCGAGCAGGCACAGCCGCCTGTCGCGCCACCCCTTTGCCCCGCAACCTCGCTCAAGCCCGCGTCGCGTCCATTGCGCGGCGAATGGCGCGCGGCAGCGACTGGTTCGCCGCAATCCACGCGCCGAGGATGCCCATCGTCAGCCGATAGCGCGGCGCGGTCGCTGCGACTGCCGTCGCCAAGTCCTTTGCCACCAGGCCGTCGAGGGCGGCGGCGATTGCAGCCGGCGACAGATGGCACGCGTGGCGCCGCAAGACATCCGATATCCCGGCCGCCGTCACCCCATTGGCGCCCTGGCCCTGAACAACCACCAGCACCGCCTGCTCCAGCGGGTCGACGAGCTCCCAGAGATAGCCCAGGTGGGTGTCGCCCCACTCCAACATCTCGCTGACGCACGTATCCACCGTCTCGCAGGTAAGCGCTGGCGTAGCTGCGCGCTGGCAGCGGCCCACCAGGTAGTGCCCGACGAGCTGGAGGAAATAGGGATGCCCCCCGGTGAGCTCCCACATACGGTACGCGGTCAGCGGGTCACAGGCGATCCCCAACTGCGCGAGAATCTCGGTCAATGCGCGACAGGTCGTGTTGCACCCCAGCCGCCCGACCCTGCGGTAGACGGCAAGGTTGAACAGGAACGACCAGTAATCCTGCGCAAGCTCTTCGAGACGATTGGTGCCCGAGAGCAGGAACGCGATGCCCGGCGCGTGCTGGATGAGATGGCGCAGATAGGTGAACGTATCCTGTGGCAAGAGACCGCTGCGAACCTTGTGCTCGAGGTCGTCAAACTCGTCGAGCATGATCAGCAGCCGCTTTTCGCCTGGCGCCTTACGCATGAGCTGACGCAGGAAGCGAGGGAGCGCGCCGGGATCAGCGGCGAACTCGCGAGCGTCCGGCACGGTGACCGCGGCGCCGACCGCCTCGCGACATCGTGCCGCCAGGATCCGAAACAGCGCGCCGATGTCATTCACCAGCAGGCCCTGGACATCCACGAACACCGGCCAGTAGAGATCGCTTAGCCGGGCTTCCGCCTGGCGCAGGATAGAGGTCTTGCCGATGCGGCGGGGGCCGATGAGGGCGACGACGTTCTCCTGGTAGGCCCCGTGCAGCGCCGCGCGCAGAAAGCGGAACGCCGAGCCGCGCCCGATGAACAGCGGCGAGTTCGGCTCGAGCGGCTTGCCCGGCACGAAGGGATTCTGGGTGATGCCAGCGCGCAAGGACGCAAAGTGCAGTTGCTGCTCGCACGCGAAATCGGTGCGGCAGCGATTGCCATCCGGATCGTCGTAGTCCACGCTGCCGGAGATGACGGGCGCGAGGGTCACTTCGCGCACGCTGGTATCATCGAGTCCGGACAGGCGCAGCGGAACCACTACCCTCTCGTCGGGGGCCAATTCGGGCAGGGCAACGGTTGCGAGCAAGGCGACCGCGTAGGGCGGCTGCGCCTGCGCGCGCACCCGCACGTTGAGCGCAGGCGCCTTGCCTTCATTGTGCAAGTGCAGCGCCAGAGTCGCCTCGGAAGCCGTCGGGAGCATTAGCGCCGGCGGCAGCTCGACCCGCAACTCCGCCTCGTCGCGCAGCGAGCCCAGCATGGTCGTGAGCACCGCCGCCATGACCGCCAAGAGACGCCCTCCGACGCTGCGATAGAGCAGCCACGGCGACGCAGTCACCGCCGCCCGGTTGGCACGTATCACGTCAAGCGCGCGGTCGAGATGGGCTATCTTTTCCTGGCGCGAGGTGGACGACGAGGCATCGCGGACGTGTCCAACTAGGGCCGCAAACGGGTTGTCCAACTCAAAGTTCGGCGCAAAGCTCATCCAGGTGACGAAATCGCGCGTCTCCGGCAAGCGGGCGCAAGCCGCGGCGAGCTCCGGCAGCGTGCGGGCGCGGAGCATGCCGTCGATGCTCAGAACCGCGTCCCTCAGCGGTTTCGTAGCGGGATGCGGCTCCTGCGCTTCGACCAGATCCGCCAGGCGACTGAAGTGCTCCTCCACGGGCTCGGCGCGCGTCAGGTTATGGAGCGTGTCCATCAGGTCGGCCGAGAGGTGGTCTCGGGCGGCCTCGGCAATTCCACGCAGCAAGCTTTCGTGGCGCGCCGCGAGTGCGACGCTGATAATCGCTTGCAGGCGGTTCTCGCCATGCGCCGCCAGCGCCCGGGCGAGGGCGGGCGCAAGTCCCGCTAGCTCGGGCGCGTGTTCGATGTGCGCTGCCAGCATCGCCAACGCGCGCGCCGGATCGCCCGCGGCCAGGCGGCCAATGGTGGCGATCGCGTTGCGGCGCACGAGAATGAATTCGTCGCGGCGCAGCGCGTCGAGGGCGCTCCATACCTGCGCCTCGCCCGCCGGCTGCCCGGCTTCTGCCGCCAGCGCCGACGCGACTGCGGCTCTCACCTCGGGATTCGCATCCAGCGCCAGTGCGAGCAGCGCCTTGCGAGCCTGCCGCGACTCGCCCCATGCCCGGCTCAAGGCCGCCGCCGCGGCCGCGCGCACCAGCGCCCATTTGTCGCGCGCCAGCGCGCCCAGCGCGGCGCCTACCTGCTGTCCGCGGTCGGCAGCAAGGGCCAGTCCCGCCGCCGCACCCAGACGCAGGTGGTTGTCTTGCGCGGCGAGGAATTCCGCCAGCTTCTCGAGCGCCCATTCCGGCCGCGCCGCCGCCGCCAGGCCCATTGCCTGCGCCGCCGCGCCGCGCACCACCCCGTCGCGGTCGCTTGCTGAACCCTCAATGACCTCGCACATCGCTTCGGCGTCAACACGAGTGAGGGCCCCGGCGGTCATCGCCACCTCCGCGCGCACCAGCGGGTTGGGATCGCGTGCGAGCAAGCCCAGCAGACGCTTGCTCTTTCCGCACGCCGGCTTCGCCATGCCCGCCAGCGCGCGCGCCGCGCACCATCGCCGCGGATGGCTGCCGTCCTCGGCCAGCCTGGCGACGAGCTTCAGCGCCCCCGGCGCTTGCCTCCCCAACAGCCGCGCGAGCGCCAGCGCCGCTCCCTGGTTGATGTATTCGTCGCTGTGGCGGCAGAAGAAGAGGAGATCGTCCAGCCACCTGACGGCGCGCCCGGGACGGCCGGTCGCCACTGCGCCCAGGGCCTCGGCGGCGCGCGCCCGCACGCGGCCGTCGTCGTCGCAGCCAAGGAGCACGAGCACGTCGAACGCGCCGCTGGCGCATTCTTTCGCATCGCCGATGCCCTGGGCAACGCCGGTGCGCACTGCGGGGTCTGCCGCAAGCGCCGATTTTACCGCGCCGAGCGCGTGTCCGTTGCCGGCACAGACGCGAGCGAGCCAGTAGCCCGCGGCCTCGCGCACGCCCGGGTCCGGGTCGGAAGCCATACGCGCCAAGGATTCGATGGCGGAAGGATGAGCGCCCGCCAGCGCGGACAGCGCCGGCGCGGCGCGCGAACGAAGTCGAGGAGAAGGGCTGCTGAGGAATGACTCGATGGCGGCGCGAGCCCAGTCGTGCCGCAGCGCCAGACATCCTAACCGTTGAGCCTGGTCGGGCTGGTCGACCCACGCTCTGTCCACAGCCGAGGCCGGCTGTGCCACACCGGCGAAGCCAGAGAACATGGTGCAGGGACCTCGCGGTTCCGGCGATCGCACTACTACCCGCTCGCCCGTCGCTGCCCCCTGACGCCATCCCCGTTGCGGACGTGGCCGCTCACTGACGAGTCTCAGGTGCTACCGTTCTTCGACGGTGGCACGCGAGGCTCCTCCAAGCGCTTGTGGCCCAAGCACCCGTACACCTATGGAGTGTTTGGCATTAGCGGAGGGCCGCTGATGCCGCAAGACGCCAACGGCGTCTTTCCGGAGCGCGGCTTTCGCCGCGCCCAACTCTTCCGGACACTTGTCGCGCGTCGCGCGACTCCGGAGTGACGCCGGTCGCGGTAACCCTCACCCCTGCCTCTCCCTCGAAGGGAGAGGGGTCGCGCCAGGTTCCTCCTCTCCCTGCCCGGGAGAGGACGGCTAAGCTCCGACGCAGTCGGAGCCGCCGTGGCGGCCTTCAGGCCTAGCCATTGAGGTGAGGGTGAAATGCAACAACAGACCTGCAAGAAAGCGCTAGGCGCATGTTCTATAACCGGGTTAGAAACTCCTCTTCCTAGCCCGCATTATTCATGTCATTCCGAACGCAGCAAGGCGGAGTGAGGAATCCCCTACCAGGAAGCGCCAACGATAGGGGATTCCTCGCTGCGCTCGGAATGACAGTGTGCACCCGCCACACGCTGGTGGTGAATAATCCAGGCTAGCCGCGCCTCGGCCGCGCTCCGGAGCGGCGCGCTGCGCCGCTTGCATATTCCAGCAGCGTCGGCCACACCCACTGCGGCACAGCAACCGCTCCGATGGCCACCGGCCGCTCGGAATGCGGGCCGTGGGAATCGGTGCCGCCGGTAACGAGCAGGCCGCGCTGGCGCGCCAGGGCGACGTAGTGCCGCGACTGAGCCTGGCCGTGGTCGGGATGAAAGGCCTCCAAGCCCTCGATCCCCTGCTCGATAAGCGATTCGATCAGCAGATCGTCGCCGACCTTGGCCGGGTGCGCAAGCACTGCGATGCCGCCCGCGGCGTGAATCGCGGCGGCCGCGGCTTGCGGCGTCAGCCGGTACCGGGGGACATAGGCGGGCCGCCCTCGGCCGATGTAGCGCGTGAATGCCTCGCCACCGCTGCTGACGTAGCCCGCCTCGACCAGCGCGCGCGCCACGTGCGGCCTTCCCACCGAGCCTCCGGCTGCCAGCTCCAGCACGCGGCGCTCCTCCAAGCGCAGCCCAAGGCGGTCGAGCCGCGCAATGATCTCCCGCGCGCGCTCCAGCCGGCGCCGCCTGATGTCCTGGAGGACCTCGTTCAACTGCGGCGAGGCGTGGTCGACGAAATAGCCCAGCACGTGGGCCTCGGCGGGGCCGTAGTCAGTGTTGATCTCGACGCCCGGCACAACCGTGACGCCGTGCTGCCGCCCCGCCGACAGCGCCGCCTCGATGCCGTCCAGCGTGTCGTGGTCTGCCAGCCCAACGACTTCGACACGGGTCTGAGATGCGATGGCGATGGTTTCCGACGGGCCGAGCGTGCCATCGGAGGCGGTGGTGTGTACATGCAGGTCTATGCGGCTGACCGCGCGACCGAGATCAATGCTCATCTTGGTGCGGCTTGTCCTGTTTGGCAGCCGGTCGCTGCACTACCCGGTCGAGAAAAGCCCATGCGGCTTCGGCGTCCATAAACGGTTCCTCTGCGTGACGGCGCGTCAGTATCCTGAGCGCCCGGCCCACCTCCGGGCCGGACTCAAGGCCGTAGCGGCGCATGATCGCCCGCGCGCCTACCGGCGGCCTCGGGTGCGCCAACTGCCCCTGCTCCAGCCATTCGCCAAGCAGCCAGCGCACGGCGCGCTCGACGCGCTCGAAGTGCTCCGGCCGCGCCGCCGGGCCGCGCGCGCTCAGCCGGTCGGCCCAGGCGACGAGCAGAACGTCGGGCGCATGATTGCCCGTCTTGCGAAAGAAGCGATGCGCTGCGCGCCGCGATATCTCCTGCTGCGCGAGCAGCGCCGGGTACATGTGAAGCCCCGCCGCGACCTCGAGGAAGCGTATCTCGCGCCGCCCCAGGCGAAGACGCTGGCCAACCTCCCGCGCCGCAACGGCGCTGAGCTTCTCGTGACCGTGGAAATGGATGCGGGACTCGTCGTCCGTGGCGCGAGTGGACGGCTTGCCCACGTCATGCAGCAGGCCAGCGAGCTTCAGCAGCGCCAGCCGCTGCCGGCCGCCGGCGATTGATCGCGCCAACAACTGCCGAAGCTTCACCTGCTGCGCCTCGCTCATCCCTGGCGCCTGCTGCGCCAGCGAATGAACCTGGGCGACAACGGCCAGCGTATGCTGCCAGCCGTCAAGATGATGGTAGCCTCCCTGGGCCAGCCCTGGCAGGGCCGCCAGCTCCGGGATCATCGCGAACAGCAGCCCCAGGTCCGCGGCCTGGGAGAGCCAAACGTCGGCGTCGGCTCGCACCAGTAGGGCAAACATCTCGTCGCGGATACGCTCGGGCGCAGCCTGAGTCGAGAGCGCCGCGTGCTCACGCAGGCTCGCCTGCGTCTCCGGCTCGAGGCCAAAGCCAAGCTGCGCCGCCAGACGCAGCGCACGCCACAGCCGCACCGGGTCGTCTGCCCATGTCGCCCGGCTCGTGGCACGCAGAATCCGCTGCTTCAGGTCACCGAGCCCGCCGGTCGGATCGATAACCTGCCGCCGCCAATTGCCGCGAATCATCGCCTCCACAGGAACGGCGAGCGCGTTGACGGTGAAATCGCGCGTCCGCAGGTCGGCTTCGATCTCGTCGGAAGCAGCCGGACGCGCGCGGCGCCGAGCGCCAACGCCGGGGCAGGCCTTGCGCCTGCCCCGGCAGGCGACCACGAGGGTCGCCCCTCCGCGGCGCGGCAGGGTGAGGTCGATCTGGGAACGGTCCGGGAATACCAGACGGATGGTTGGCTGCTGCTCGTGCAGCGTCACGAGGGACGCGTGCGACCGCGCGCCGATGCATTCCGCGGTCTCGCGCAGCGCGCCGGTGATCAGAATGTCGGCATCGGCGGTCGAAGCGCCCAGCAGCCGATCGCGCACATAGCCGCCGACCGCGTAGGCGACAGCCCCGCATTCGCCGGCTGCCTGCGCCAGCGCGGGCAGGGCGCGCTCGGCGTCATTGGGCGCAGCGCGGCTGCGCTCCGGGCTCTCTGCGTCGGTTGGCACGGTGCGCGAACGGACCATGACGCGAGCCCTGCGCTGGCTCACGATGAGATCTCCAGCGTCGCCTTGACGTGCTCGCGGCGGTCGCTGTCGGGTGAAACCACATCCACCTGCATCTGCCACGTTCCCTGCCTGATCGGCGTCACGTGCAGCAGCACGTCGAGCACCTGGCCCTCCTCCAGCCCGGCAAACCACATGTGCTGGGCCCTGCGCGTGCGCCGCTGGTGCGACGGCCTGGGCTCGACGTAATCGAGCTTGACATGCTTTTCGTACGAGCGATGGAGCGAGACGATGATCTCTCTCACCGCCCCGGGCCCAGGGTTCCAGACTTGCAGCGTCACGACAAGCGGCTCATGGACGAAGCTCTCTTCCATCGGCGGCACCCGCGCGTGCAGCATCGGGCCGCGCGGCGGGGCGGCCTGCAACCGCAGCATAATCACGGCCCCGGCCGCGATCGCCAGGACGAATAGCGCGATCAGCGGCATCCAGACCCGCCGCCGCACCGCCGGCAATGCCGGAGCGAGCGTCGTCTTGTGGTGCTGGCAGGCGAGGTAGAGGTCCGGGTCACGGATGGGGAAAGCCTCGGGGCGAAAGGGCGACACGCAGTCGAGCAGGCGGGCGTCGTAATGCGCGCAGTAGCGGCACTTGAGAAGGTGCTCGTGGCAGCGGGCGCAGCGGGGGAACGGCAGCACGCCCGCGCGGCACAACCGGCCACACTTGGGGCATCTCAGCACGACCATCTCGCACCTGCGCCCGGCCTCTGCCAGGAGGCACCCGTCGCACGATCATTGGCCAAGAATATCTCTAAGCGTCTCCAAATCCGCGGGTTTGTCAACGTCGAACGCGAGCTCGGGGTAGCGCGAGATGATGGCGCGCGCCTTGCCGCCGAGGGCCTGGGTGATACGATGCTCGAGGTGGGCGATGGACAGGGTGCCGGTGAGCAGACGCAGCGCCAGTCCCGGCCCCAGGAGCCCCGCTAGGCGCAGGGGGTTCTTGCGGTGCTTGTAGAAGTCGCGCACCAGGGCCTGATGGCGCAGGATGAAATCGGCGTTGACGAGCACGACGTTGGTGCCGGTGAAAGAGCCCTCTCGCAGGTGAGCGTAGGTCCGGTGCTGCACGGGGAACCGCTTCTCGATCTCCTGCTTGGCCACGATGGCATAAGCCAGGTCGGGTTCGAGCGGCTCGGCCTGCGCCAGGAAGTCATCTATCGCCTCAGCCGTCACCAGCGGGGCGTCCGCGTGCACGAACAGCACCATCTTGCCGTCATCGGCCAGCGCCGAGATGCCGAGCATGACGTTGTCCAGCAGTGTCGCGCCGGGCGCCAGCGCCAGGTCCGCCGCCCCCGGCGGCAGGCGCTCCTGCACCTGGCTGGGGGCGACCACGGCGATGCGGACTACCCTGGTCGCGCCGCGCAGGGCGGTCAGGACACGCTGCACCATCGGCTGCCCGGCGACATCGATGAGCGCGCGAAACGGCGTCCCGCTCATCCGCCCGAGCCGGGCATGATCCTCTCCCGCCGCTAGCACGAATGCGTTAGCCACGCGGTCGCTTCCTCTACGCCCTGACCAGGCGCGACGCACGCGCTCCGGCCTCGATCGAGCGCACCGCCTGCGCCCACAGGCCTCTCTTGCACATCGCCACCGCAGTTTCCTGCGCCATTGTGCGATCCCGGAACACGCCGAACACCGCCGATCCGCTGCCCGCCATGAGCGCCCCCAATGCGCCGCGGTCGAGCAGCTCCTGCTTCAGCGCAGCAATGTCAGGCCGCTCTGGCAGCACCGCCGCCTCGAGGTCATTGCGCAGCGCGGCGGCCACCGCCTCCGCCGAGCCGGCCGCCAGCGCGTCGCGCATGGCGCGAGAGGGCGAGCGTTCCGCGGCTGCTCGGCAGTGCGAATAAGCCCAGGCGGTGGCGACACCTGGCTCGCGCCAGGCCAGAGTGAAATGCAGCACCGGAGCTGAACCCAGGCGGATCAGGATCTCGCCGCGCCCGGCGCCGAGGGCCGTACCGCCCCACAGGAAGAACGGCACGTCGGCCCCGAGCTGCGCCGCGATCTCGGCCAGCCGCGCGCGCCGCAGCCCCAACCGCCATATGCGATTAAGGCCGATCAGAGTAGCGGCGGCGTCGCTGCTGCCGCCGCCCAGGCCCGCTTGCGCCGGAATGCGCTTGCGCAGACCGATGCGGGCGCCGAGTCGCTGTCCGCCGCTCACATGCTCGCGGAGCAGCCGCGCGGCGCGGTGGCAGAGGTTGTCCTCATCGGCGGGGACGCGCGGGTCATCACAGGTGACGGTGATGTCTCGCGCCGGGCGCAAGGCGATCTCGTCCCATACTGAGACCGCCTGGAAGATGGTTTCGATGCGATGATAGCCGTCGGGAAGCTTCTCCAGCACGGCCAGCAGAAGGTTGAGCTTGGCCGGCGCGCGCAGGATCAGCGAAGGTGAAGCAGAGCGCGAGGGCACTTGCAGCCTTTCAGCGCACGATTGGCCGGCGCGGGGTCAGCCCTTCGACTGCGTTCAGGATAGACGACCGCGCGCCCCTGGCGCACGCACCGGTACGCGCGTGCGCCAGCTAGAGCGTAAGCTCGGTGCCACGGATCTTCCACTCGGTTCCTTCGCGCATCGCAAACAGCGTTCCTTCAATCGTCTTCGGCAGCAGCTTGTACATGGTGACCTTGGCGGTGAAGTTAACCCTGGTCTCGCCGTCGGTGGCGGGGCGCGCGCGCAGCTCGATGCTGCGGATCTTCATGCTTCCGATCCTGTGCGCCCCCGGCAGCCAGTCGTACGCCAGCGCCTCCATGGTCCTATAGTCGCCCTTGACCCAGGCGCTGACGTAACGACGCGTCGCGGCGGCCACCAGCGGCTCCTGCGCCTCATCCTTGCGGGTCACGCTGCGCTTCGGCATGCGGGCACCGAGCGGAAGCTTGGTGAAGAATAGTACCTGCCGCACCCGCCACGGGTTGCCGCGCGCGCCGTCGAGCTTGGTGAGCGTGAAGCCGCCCTCGCCGGGCACTTCGGGGTCGGTGAGCTTGCCCGTGAATAGGATCCCCGCGCGATGCGCGTCCACGCGCGGGCTGTGAAGAATGGGCATCGCGGCAAATGGGCACGGCCCGTACTTGCTCTCAAGTCTGCTCGGCGCGAGTCGAGTGAGGGCAGCGCCGTCGCCGTTCACGAGCGCGCGCAGATAGGCTTCGGCGGCGCGCTCGATCACGGGCTCCAGCCTCGACCGGGGACCGGGGTCCGCCCTGAGCGCAGTCGAAGGGTCGGCGAAGAGCGTCAACGACGCCGCGAGCATCATTGCGGCCGCCGCGGCGACCCTGGAGGCGAGCGCGCGGCGCACCTCGGCGCGCAGCGCTCTCTTCTTATGGCTTGGGCGCATGGCTGTCACGTGTTTTCCACAATTCCGGCCGCGGTTGAGGCCCGCGGCCGGCTGTCCGCCCGCATCCATCTCGTATGATAGCAGATTCCCGCGCTGTTGGTACCCTGCACTGCAGGAGCTCCGTTTTTAGGCAACGTCAGCGCGCGTGACTGTCATTCCGAGACGGCTGCGCCACCACGGGATGCGAAACGGACAGGCAAGACGCATCTGGCGAACTGATCCCTCCCCCTTTCCAGGGGGAGGACGAAGGTGGGGGTGAAATGTGGCTAAGCGGCTAGACCCTTTGGGCCGCCGTGGCGGCGGCGAAACCGCCTAGCCACCTTCGGCCGCCACGGCGGCAGGCGAAGCCTGATTAGCCGCTGTGTCCGCACCCCACCTGAGGTCTACCCGCCTTTGGAGGGCGGGCAGGCCTCACCCCGCCTCTCCCTCGGAGAGGGAGAGGGGTTCAGCAGCACTCTTGCCGCCCCAACCAGAAAGGTCATACCCCGGGGTATGACCTTTCTTAGTGGGGAGGGTTAGATGACGCACCGGAATGTGGCCCAGCCGCCCCGCCGCTTGCGGGCAAGCCTCGGCTGCGAGTGGGCGCAGCATGCTGCGCCCCTACAAATCTGCCGGCGATCCCCACTTTCCGAGGTCATACCCATACCCCGATGGCAGTTGACGCCGCGCGGGAGTTGTGGTACACTCCTGCCTGCCCTACCTCACCACAGGACGGAATCGCAGCAATGGGTAAGGCGAAGACCTGCCTGCATAACGGCGTCTCCCAGTCCGGTTCGGGGGGCGCTTTTGCTTTGGCAGGCAGGCGCTCGCCGGGAGGTGTGCTGACCGTGGGCTGGCGCCTGGAAGCAGTGGAGTGGGAGGACGTGACCTCCATCTCGCGTTTCACGCTCGATCACGATTTCGAGTCCGAGCGACTGTTCAAGCTCTCCGTGGGCTTCATCATCCACGAGACGCCGGAGTATGTGGTGCTGGCCGATGACGTTGACACTTCCCGTCGGCGCGATTCACCCAACAACTACGGCACCATCATCCCCAAGGGCTGCATCCGCAGCCGGCAGGTGATTCATCAAGAGGCTCCCATGACCAAATCACAAGGCCGAAAGGCCGAGCCGCGCACCGGCCAATCGGTGCGGCGCTTTCTTAAGGACAATCCCCATATCATGGCCACTGCGCACGACATCAGCCTGCGTATCGGCTTGGATCAATCCGAGGTGCAGCGGCAGTTGGCCGAGCTGGAGCGCGCCGGAGAAGCGCGCCAGACCATGCCTGGACTGTGGCAAGCGGAGAAGTACGGCGCGCGGAATATCGGTTGACAGCCTGGGCGCGGCCGATCCCCGCGTGAGACCCGATCCAGCGCCAGCGCGCGGGCACGGCCCGCTGGCCTGCGGCCGCTGCTGGCTCCACCTGCATTCCGCCGCCGCGCCCTGCCTCCTCACGCCCCCGCGCCGATGTTTGCGCCATGCGCTTGACAGGCAACGGCGCGGTTGGTAGCCTACGGATTGCCGGCGCGATTCGCAGAGCGCCGGACAGGAGATCCACCACCCACATGGCTACGCGTTGGCGCTCCTTGCTCGTGACCACGGCGCTCATCGTCCTTCTCATCGCGGCGGCCGCGGCTGTGACCTCGCTTTCAGGCTGCGGCGGCGCGCGCCGCGGGACATTCTATGTCCAGGGCCCGCCCAACGCCCCGGCGGAGGACATCAGCCAGGCGGTGACCAACGTGGCGCCGGCGGTGGTGCGCATCGATACCGTCATTGGCGACGCCGGCGGGGTCCTGGGGGGACTGTTCGGTTCGGCGGGGGGACCCATGGAGCGCGGCGAAGCGTCGGGCGTCATCATCGAGGGCCGACGCGGCTATGTCCTGACCAACGCCCACGTCACGCACAACGCGCGCACGCTACGGGTCACGCTTCCCGACGGCCGACAGTTCAAAGGCGATGTGCTCGGCGCCGACACGGTCACCGACATTGCCGTGCTCCGGATCAAGGGCAGAAACCTGCCCGAGGCGATGCTGGGCAGCTCGGACCGCCTGCCGGTCGGCAGTTGGGTGGCGGCGGTGGGCAATCCCTACGGGCTCGACAACACGGTCACCGCCGGCGTGTTGAGCGCCAAAGGCCGCACCATCGTCGGCCAGGGCAACGTCGCGGTGACCGATCTGCTGCAAACCGATGCGCCAATCAACGCCGGCAACAGCGGCGGGGCGCTGATCGACCTGCGCGGCCAAGTGGTCGGCATGCCGACCGCGATCATACCCTTCGCCAAGGGCATCGGCTTTGCCGTCGCCATAGATACAGTCAAGGACCTCATCCCGCAGCTCGTGCGCACCGGCAAGGTGGCGCACGCGTGGCTTGGAATCTCCTACGGCGCGTCGCAGCCCGGCGGGCCGGCGGTGATTCAACGGGTGCTGGCGGGCACGCCAGCGGCGAAGGCGGGGCTGCGACCGGGGGATGTAATCGCCGCCGTCGGGCGCGAGAAGGTCACGCAGCCGCAGGACGTGGCGCGGCTGCTGCGCCGGGCGCACCCGGGCGAGCGCATAAGCATGACCATCACGCGGCAGGGTAAGCGCAAGACGGTCAGGGTGCGCCTAGCCGAGATGCCGCCCATGAAGTGACTTCGCCAGCCGTGATCGGCGCAACGGGCGCCAACCGCCGGCCGCTGTGCCTGGTCATGCCCGCTCGAGGTGCGCGATGAAGTACGGCCATTTCAGCGATGACGGGCGCGAGTTCATCATCACCTCGCACTCCCCGCCGCGACCGTGGATCAACTACCTCTCCAACGAGCGCTTCTGCGCCTTGTGCTCGCACACCGGCGGCGGCTACTCGTTCTTCCAGAGCGCCGGCTATGACCGCATCTTGGGGGAATACCCGTCGCTGGTGGTGCTGCGCGACCGCCCCGGTCGCTATATCTACCTGCGCGACGCCGACCATCCGGAGAAGGTCTGGAGCCTGACCTGGCAGCCAATGATGGTCGAGCCGGAGTCCTTCGAGGCGGCCCACGGCCAGGGCTACACCCGCGTGCGCTCGCGCTATCACGGCATCGAGGGCGAGGTCACCTACTTCGTGCCCGGCAACGATGACTGCGGCATCTGGTGGCTCAAGCTGCGCAATGACAGCGCCGAGACCCGCAACCTCAACGTTTTCTTCTACGCCGACTGGTGCCTCGGCAACTATGTCTTCCACCTCACCGAGCACGCCTTCGCCGAGCTCTTCACCCGCACCTGGGTCGAGGACGGCGTGATCTACGCCACCACCACCTACTGGAATAAGCCCACGCTCGACGGCTCGAGCCCTAACGAGGCGTGGGACAAGATCGCCTTCGTCGCCGGCGACTTCCGGGTCGATGGCTTCGACTGCTCAGAGGAAGATTTCGTCGGCATGTACCGCGATTGGAGCAACCCCATTGCCGTCGCGCGGGGGGCGTGCTCCAATTCCCTCGCCAATGGCCGCGCGGCCGCGGGCGCGCTCCAGCACAACCTGACGCTCGCGCCGCGGGAAGAGCGCGAGCTGACCGTCATTCTCGGCGTCGCCTTCGACCGCGAGGGCGTCAAGCGCACGGTCGCCAAGTACCGCCAGCCCGGCGCGCAGCGCCAGGCGCTGGAGCAGGTCCGGGCCTACTGGGATTCCTACCTCTCGCGCGTGGTGGTCAAGAGCTGCGACCCCAAGTTCGACCTCTCGCTCAACATCTGGAACAAGTACCAGGCGTGGATGACGGCCCGCTGGGCGCGCATGCACTCCTATTACATTGGCGGCGGCTCCATTACGGGTTTCCGTGACGCCTGGCAAGACCTGCTGGGCGTTCTGCCCAACGATCCCGAGTGGTGCCGTCGCCGCGTGGAGTACCTGCTGCGCCACCAGTTCTCCGATGGCAGCACCCTGCATAACTGGGACCCGCGCACCGACCTCGGCGTCAAGACCGGCCACTCCGACGACCCCTTGTGGCTCGCCCTGGGCATGGTGTTCTACCTCAAGGAGACCGGAGACTACGGCATCCTCGACACGCAGGTGCCATTCTACGAGGGGCTGCCAGGTACCGTCTATGACCATATCGTGCGCGCGATTGACTACACCCTGGGCCGCTTCAGCCCGCGCGGGCTGCCGCTCATCGGCGCGGCCGACTGGAACGATGCCTTCGACTTCGTCGGCCGCCAGGGGCGCGGCGAGAGCGTGATGGTCGCGGCGCACCTGTGCTGGATGCTGCGCGAGGTGGGCGACCTGGCCAAGCGCCGGGGCGACGCGCGCCGCGCGCATCGCTATGCCACCGAGCACACCCTGCTGTCCGACCGCGTCAACGACCTGTGCTGGGACGGCGAGTGGTACATCCGCGCCACCACCGACAGCGGCCGCGTCATCGGCTCCGCCCGAAGCGAAGGCGGCCGCATTCACCTCAACGCGCAAACCTGGGCCGTGATCTCGGGCATCGCCTCCAAGGAACGCGGCCTCCAGGCCATGGATGCGGTCTATAAGCACCTCGACACGCCCTACGGCCCGTGCCTTTTTCGCCCTGCTTACTCGGAGCCCGACCCCGAGATCGGCATCATCACCCGCTTCGCCCCAGGCACCAAGGAGAACGCCACCATCTTCAACCACCCGGTGTGCTGGGCGATCTTCGCCGAATGCGCGCTCGGGCGCGGCGACCATGCCTACGAGCTGTGGCGCAAGACCTCTTTCCTCACCCGCTGCGAGGAGCCCGATATCTACAAGGCTGAGCCCTACGTCTATTCGGAGTACGTCTGCGGCCCCGATTCCGACCGCTTCGGCCAGGGCGAGTTCACCTGGGTCACCGGCACCGCGGCGTGGATGTGGCGCGCCTGCCTCGACCTGCTGGTCGGCGTGCGCCCGACCTGGGACGGCTTGCTGGTGGCGCCGTGCATGCCCAGCCAGTGGGAGCGCGTGGAGCTTACCCGTTCCTTCCGCAAGGCACGCTATCACATCGTCATCGAGAAGGGCAAGGGCGTGTGCTGCGGCGAGGTGGAGATCACCTGCGACGGCGAGCGGTTAGACGGCAACATCATCCCGGCGCATGACGACGGCCTGGATCACGAGGTGCGCGTCAAAGTCAAGCCGTTGACGGCGGTGGCGCTGGAGGCGCAAAAGTAGCCCACCGGGGACAGTTACCTATTTCAGGCGGCCAATGTCCGCGCGCACCGAGGCACTTGGGAAATAGGTGACTGTCCCTAATTCCTGCGGTTGTCTCACTCGATGTGCTTGAACCCCGGTGGCAGGTTCTCCAGAATCAGCGGCCGCCTTGACGGTGCGCGGGCGCCGATGGTGTAAGCCGCGGCCAGGGCGTCAGCCGAGGCTTGCAGATTCGCGGCGCCGTGGATCACGGCCAACGGCTCGCCCGCCGCCGCTCTGTCCCCACGCTTCTTCAGCACTATGATGCCCGCGCCCGGGCCGCCGTCGAGCACCAATTGCCGCGCGATCTCGCCCACCGCCTGAGCGTCAATCGCCCGCACGTAACCCGGCTGCGGGGAGCGCACCGGCAGCCTGCGCGCCGCGCGCGGCAGCAACTCCGGCCGCTCAACCACTGCCGGGTCGCCGCCTTGCGCTTCTATCATCTGCCGTAGCTTGGCCAGCGCTTTCCCGCTCGACAACGTGCCTTCGAGACGACTGCGCGCGTCGGCTGCGTTCCTCGCTGCGCGCCCTAGCACGAGCATCTGCGCCCCCAGCGCCAGGCTCAGCTCGCGCACATCGGCTGGGCCGCCGCTCCACGCCGCCCGGGGCGACCCTGAGCTTGTCGAAGGGCCCCGCAGAACCTCAATCGCCTCCCCCACCTCCAGCGCCTCGCCCACCGCGCGCCCCAGCGGCTGGCTCATGTCTGTGATCAACGCCGCGGTCGGCCGCGCCGCGCGCGCGCCGATCTCGACCATCGTCGTCGCCAGCCGCCGCGCCGAGGGCAAATCCTTCATGAAAGCGCCACTGCCGCACTTGACATCGAGCACGATGGCGTCGCCGCCCATGACGAGCTTTTTCGCCATCACGGAAGAGGCGATGAGCGGGATGCTGGCGACGGCGCCGATGCGATCGCGCAGGGCGTACATGCGTTTATCCGCTGGGCACAGGTCTGCGGACTGCGCGGCGATGGCGACGCCGATGCGCCGCACCTGTCGCACCAATTGCTGCGTCGTCATCTCGCAGCTCAGGCCGGGGATGGATTCCAGCTTGTCGATCGTGCCGCCGGTATGACCCAGCGAGCGCCCCGACATCTTCGCCACCGGCGCGCCCACCGCCGCTACGAGCGGCGCCACCACAAGCGTCGTCTTGTCGCCCACGCCGCCGGTGCTGTGCTTGTCAACCTTGATGCCGGGCACCGAGCGCAGGTTGATCGCCTTTCCTGTGGCGGCCATCGCCATCGTTAGCGCCGCGGTCTCCTCAAAATCCATGCCGCGAATGTATGCCGCCATCAGGAAAGCGGCCATCATTTCTTCGGCGACGGCGCCGGCGACATAACTGGCGATCAGCCAGTCCACCTCCTCGGCCGAAAGCCGGAGACCGTCGCGCTTCTTGGCGATGAGGTCCACCGCGCGTAGGTCGCGAGGGTGGGTAGGGCGGCGCTTGTGCATCAGTATCCTCCGTCGGCCGACGTGAGCGCGGATTCGCTCAACTCGCTTGGGCGCAGCGCCCCGTTCTCCTGCCGGGCGGTGGGCCGCCTGCCGGCCGCGGCAACGCCGGCGGCTCCAATCCGTGTCACACCGTCAGGGGCGGCGGATGCCCGGCAGGCGGCCCACCGCCCGGCAGGCGGCCCACCGCCCGCCGACCGGACCCGCGGAACTATTCCTCACCCGCGGCGACGTGGCGGCGGAAGAAAGCTATCACCTCGTCTTTGGGGAGCATCCCCGCCGCCGCACCGAGCGTAAGCCGCTCCAGCTCCCGGTTCGTCGCCTTCAACTGCCTGCCGTTGACGAGCAGAAACACCTCCGCCGCCGCGAGCGCGGTTCGCTTGTTGCCGTCAAGCAGGGCATGGTTACCGCAGATGTGGAAAAGGTACGCCGCCGCCATTGCCGGGAGATCCCGGTGCAAGGAACTCACCTTCATACCGTGCGGCCGGCATCATCACCGCGGATTCCAGCAGCCCTTGGTCGAGCACCCCGGGGTCACCGCCGAACTCCTCGATCACTCGTTGGTGTATCGCCAGCACGTGCTCGACGGTAAGAAACGCCGGGCGCTCCTTCATCCCGCGAGCCGCCTCAACGCGCTCCGCCGTCTAGCGACCACCCGCGACAGGCTCCGCTCGAACTGTTGCGGGCTCACCTGTCTTGGGTTGGCTGGAGTTAGAATGAGCGCGCCGTTGCGCACCGTCAACTGCACCTTACCGTTCTCCTCAAGGCCAACTAGCTCCATGACCGCCCGATCGAGGATTAGAGCGCTGCTATTGCCGACCTTGCGCAATTGCTTGATCATGGTCTTTTCTCCGTTGAAACAATATTATAACCCCCGGCGGAGCGCGCGGTCAATGGGCGGTGTGTGACACGTCTGGCCGAGGCGGACGCACCGTGATGGACCTGATAGATCGGGCGATCGCGAGGCTTGTCCTGAGCGCACAAGAAGGAATCGCCCCCACGATCCGCGGCCGACTCGGCCAGAGTGGAGCCGCTGGGCCTAGCGATCTGCGGGCGTCGGCTTGATGGTAATGCCGCGCTGGCTGAAAGTTGCGCGGAACGTGCGCCCCTCGTCGCCCAGGCTAATGCGAGTGCGGCCGGTTTGGCTGCTCGAAATCGCCCACCCGCGCGTAACACAGCCCGTAGACCGCGTCGCGGTAGCGCTCGACGAGGCCGCCGAAGGCCTCGATGTCGCCCGCCAGACACGCCCTCACCAGGCTCGCGTCGGTCGCCGCCAATCTTCCCTCCGCTGATATTGATGCAGTTCGAGCGTGTATCGGAACTGCCAATTCGAGGCCGCGAAGGCAACGCCTGTCGCTCAAGGGGAGAACTGAGGGACCCACGACCTAAAGAGCGACGCCGGGGCGCCGCCTACCAGTGCCGGGGTGCGAATGTCGTGGGCTCGCTGCGGTCCTTCCGCGCGACGATGCGGATCTTCGCCGTCACCGGCGCGAATGCGCGCCCGCCGCGCCGCGGCCCGCTGACGACCATGCATTTGTGCGCATCGGGCCGCCGCACGCGCACGGTGATCGCGTATTCGCCCGGCGGCGCGTCGCTGGGGATGAAGACGACATGGCGCTCTGCCGCCACCTCGCCGACGCGCCAGCTTTGCCCATCGTAGAAGCCGTTCGCCAGATCCGCGCTCGCCGCCCAGATGCAGCCGTCCCGCCCATCGAGGGTGGTCAACGTCGTTGCAGGCGAGACGCCCTTCGACAGGCTCAGGGCAGGCTCTGCGCTACCAGAGGGGCGCAGCGGCCCCAGCCTGCGCCACATGTGGGTGATGGTAACGATGCCGCCCTGCGGGACCCGCGCGGGCTCGCATCGCGTCTCAATTAGGCCGAGGCTCTCGCCGAAGCGGTTCAGTATCGCGCCCGGCCCTGCAACAGCCCGCAGCCGCGGCCCGCCCCGCGGATAGAGACGCACCAGGTCGCCGACGGGCTCGCTCGGGTAGCGGCTTGTAAAGGCTCGCTTCCTCGCGGTTTGATGCTCAACCACGTACGCTGCGGGATAACCCGCAAGAAAGCTCCTGCGCATGACCCGCGCCAGAGCACCAGGCCAGGGCGACGACAGCGCCACCGACAGCGTCACGTCTGGCCGCAACCCCTCGACGTATCTCAGGTAACCCAGCGGCGCGATGCTATACCAATCGCCGATGATCACCGCCCCGCGCTCCACCACGGCGAAGGTGTTGCGCGCGAAATCCTCGGCGGCGCGGTCGCGGCTCGCGTCCAGCGGCCTGAAGTTCGTGCTGAATGCCCAGACCGGCAGGTACGTCAGCACCGCCGCGACCAAGGCGATGCGCCGCGGTCGAGTGAGAGAATCCTCGATCCCGCGCTGAAGCAGCGCCATGCCCTTCTCGCCCCACGCAAGCGCTCGCTCCAGGCCAACTGCCAAGAAGATGGCGAGCGCCAGGTATGCAGGCATGAAGTAAGCGTAGATATCGAAGATGTTGTAGTTGATGGCGTAGGCGACGTCAACGCCGATCAGGATTAGCAGCGCGGCAGCCAGCCTCCAATCTCGGCGCAGGCTGAAACCAATGCCCAGAAGCGCACCGCCGATGCCGATAGGTCCCAACTCCCGCGCCGTCTGCTGCGCGAAACGGAGCGCCCGCAGGCCGACCTGCGCCGCGCTGAGATGAAACATGAACTGGTGATATGCGGGGGCCGACAGAAGCTGCCACAACTGGGCGAGATTGTGCGGGTTGTTGACCCCGGGCGGCGGATCGGCAAGCGCGCGCAGCGGGATGTAGAGGTACACGGAGAGACCGGCGGCGAGTGCGGCGGCGCAGCGCCACAACTGTCGCCATGACACGATCCCTCGGCCGTGCTCGAGGATCATCAGCGCAGCCACTGCGGGAATCAACAGCGTCGTCAGCGGGTGGTTGCCGAGGCTGACGCCGATGATGAGCCATGCCAGGTAGAGGTCGCGAGCGCCGCTGCCGTCGCGCCAGCGCAGGAGCAGCAAGACGATGGCGAGCATGAAGACGGCGTGCAGGGTAAAGGCGTCGGTTTCGGTGGTGAGTTCCCAGAAGGTGTACGAGAACGCCGCGGTCAACGCAGCGAGACCGGCCGCGAGGTGGGTGCCGACGGCCGGCGCGGACGCGCGGCCCGTCACCCGCAGGCAGACGAGGTAAAGCAGCGCCACGGCGAGCGCACCAAACGCCGCGTTCATTAGGTTGAGGCGATAGGCGATAGCGCCGATGGGCAGCCACGAGAAGGCGTGGCCGATTAGCATGAGGGTGGGGTAACCGGGGTTGTGGCCGATGCCCAGGTGATACGCGGCGGTGATGAGCTCGCTGTTATCGAGCCAATCGAACGATGGCCGCATGGTGCGGATGTAGACCGCGAGGGCGCCAGCGAATAAGGCCAAAGGCACGGCCCACGCGGCGAGGTCAATGTTGCACAGAGCCTGCCCTGAGCCTGTCGAAGGGCGCCCTCGCCTGTGTCCCTCGCGGTCGGCCCGCGAGGACAGGCTCGCGGTCGTCGGCTCCCCAGCCGGATCTGCGGGCTCGCCGCCCGTCGGCTGGCGCCGCGTTGTGGAAGTGGCGACCATCGCCTCTATTCTTCCACATGAGGGCCGCTGCGAGGTCTGTGCGTGGAGGTTTGGCGGGACGTGCAACGGCTATGCCAACGATGAGGCCCGCGCGCTTAACGCTGGTACTGTTCATGCAAGGCCCTGCGATGTCATACCGGGGCGGCTCGCGCTTGCGCGAGCTCCGGAACGCGGCGCCTGGCGCGCGGCACGCGCGCTCCGGAAGTGGGGCGCAGCCGCACTCAAGCGCCGCATCAGCCGAGGAATCCCCTACCGCGGTTGCAGAGTATGTTCACGCAGAGTGGGGATCGGGCGGCGCACCTGGGGGAGCCAGGTGGCTAGTACCTCGCGACAGAATTAGCTGCACACCATTTGTGAGTGTGATCGGACACTTGCCACGCTCAATAACGCATGCCGGTTCTTATGTCACGAGGTACCAGTGCTTTCTTGCAGGTCTGTTGTTACACCCTCACCTCAATGGCTAGGCGGCTAAGCGCGAAGCGCGGCCGTGGCGGTGGCGGAGCCACCTAGCCACCTGAAGGCCGCCACGGCGGCTCCGACTGCGTCGGAGCTTAGCCGTCCTCTCCCGCCTTCGCGGGCCTCGGACGGCAGGCGAG
>Ga0315280_10002876_pt1 | contig 27251 bp, 31 predicted proteins | sample YL17G06_40_MG_FD_203697 | JGI IMG/M metagenome (GOLD analysis project Ga0315280, IMG submission 203697) | Sediment microbial communities from Yellowstone Lake, YNP, Wyoming, USA - YL17G06_40 | ecosystem: Environmental > Aquatic > Freshwater > Lake > Sediment | place: USA: Wyoming | collected... | reverse complement strand
TTCTCAAGATGCAAGGCTCAGGGCAATCGATCCAACAGATCAAGCATTTCGTGCATTTCTTCTGGTCAATCACAGGTTTGAAGGTTCGCCAATCACCAGTCTTATACTTGGTCGACGATCCAGGTTCCAGAAGGTTTGCTCCAATTGGGATAGATTTCCATCCCGGTTTTTCTCTCTCCAAGATTATCCTTTTACCTCCTCGTAAGCTGTTCTCATCACCTTCTCGTTCTTCGCTCCCAAAGGGCCTGGGAAACGTTCCAGCATCGCCCTGATCAAATTGTCAAGCGAAGTCAAGGGTGAAACTTTCAGTAGCGCTCCTAGCATCGCCGTATTCGCTACGGGTCTCCCGAGGATATCGAGAGCTATTCTAGTGCCGTCAACGGTGTAGACTCTGGCGTTCTTGAAGCCCAATTCGTTTTTCATATCCGCCGGTTCCTTTTTCGAGTTAATAATAATCTTTCCTCCACTAGTCAGCCCATCCGTTACATTGACCGTCTTCAAGATCGTTGAGTCAAGAACTACGACAGTGTCAGGAGTGTAGACTTGGCTGTGAATCTCGATCGGTTCATCACTAATTCTTGTGAACCCTCGGATTGGCGCGCCGATCCTTTCGGGTCCAAACTCAGGAAAAGCCTGAACATGCTTGCCTTCCATTAGAGCCGCATAGGCAAGAAGCCGACTGACCGTTATCACTCCTTGTCCTGCTCTTCCGTGCCATCTGATCTCATTTAGCAGATCGCGCATCCTCCTAGCATTGGCAAGAGTATCCCGCTGTGCTAATATGAAAATCTATCTATGGTGTTCAAGCAGCAGGCGAGGTTCAGTACATTGGACGTTGCTCAAACCAGATGAGCCCTGTCCAAAAAACGGTAACAATCACTCATAGTCCGAATGTCGCGAAAGGGTGCTCAAGGACGTCGCCGAGGAATTTGTTTCAACGAGGGGCATTTTGGTCGCATGGCATAGAGTTGTCAAAATCCAAGTTCGTGATGATTACCGATTGCTATTCAATTTGCTATAAATATTTTATTCCTTTTTACGAAGACAATAGCGTATCTCTGTGGTAAAGTAAATGGTCGATGAAATAGTGACGAAATTCACCGTGACAAGGAAACCCGCTAGGAAGCAGGGAAGCTTCTACAGGTCTCCTAGAATATACTTGTCGACGAAGTTGACTGACGACTCGGTCTTTCCCTTTAGAGAGGGAGACTTTCTTCTCGTAAGGATTGTCGGGAGGCGTTTGGTTGTCCAGAGAATTTCGCCCAGACGGGCGCAGTCTCTTGGGGAGCAGAACGAAGTTGAAGAGGAGGATTCAGATGCATAGAAAGCTGTACGAAATGGAGCCGCACGAAAAACGATGCCATATAGAGATCTTGGAACTCTTGGAACTCGATGATATCGAGGAGCAGCCTACTGGACAACCCTTAAAACTCAAGACCTCTCTAAGATGGTAGGGGATATAGAAGTTTGTTGCGTGTCAATGTCTTCATTAATCAAGTCTCGGCGGAGAGGCTATGGGAGGTAGACAGACCGCTGCCAGCCCAGGTTCAGATTGCAGTGAATATCAACATACTTGAGCTTGAGAGGAGATCTGACTCAATGATAGAGGCGCCGTTCGTATTTGCAGTAGGGTTTACTCCTTCGATCGCTCAGATCAACCTAAGGGGGAGAGCTCAGATCTCGGGGGAAAAGGATGAAGTCAGCAAGTTACTTGATGAACACAAGCAACAGAAGCCGCCCCCGATTGTCATCGTTCAGACAATCTCCAACTCCGCGATGGCTGAGTCGATAATTCTATCGCGCACGATTGGCGTACCTCCGCCTCTTCCTCCTTTGCCGACCTCCACGGGACCCGCCCAAGCTAGACCAGATACACGATACGCAACCTAAGTCCAGACCGCTATTCGAAAATTTGGAATCATCGGGAACGTTTCAAGAAATCGAAAGGCGAAAACTTCAAGGCCAACTTATGAGTCTCGGCGGGGCCTACCGAGAACTCTCCTAAACACTCTCTCTTAGGGCAAAGTCTTTCAAGTTTAGGGCTTTGGATGCATCAGCTCTTGTCAACGATAGGTCAATTCTAGGGTGAGAGGGCTAAAGGGTTAATATCGCAATTTTGCTATATCGTCTAGTATCTACTGGCTTGGAACGAGTTTTTTCGCGACCAAGTAGTTATCCCAGTACTGAGCCAAATCTCTCAGCCGATTGCTGAACTGCCTGCTAATGTAAGTTGGGTCATTGCGGTATTTCTTCTCGAGCATTCCGCTCTTGAGCATCGCCTTGTAAGTATCACTCAATGTCTGGCTGCTGACCTTTATGCGCTCCAGAACTTTGTACTGGAGTTCTCTCAAGTACATGGGCTTCCTGTTCTCAACAAACGCTTCGATAATTGCTTTGGCAACTCCCCGTTTCTTGACACTGTGGGAGAAAACTATCTGGCAAAAGGTATCGAGATCAACGATCTGATCTGCGCTCATCTTTCTGTCGATTCTGGGGAAGAGCCAGACCCAGCGTCTCTGTCGTTCGTCGTAGTAGTCCTCGGCCGGTATTCTTCCAATCTTCGCTCGTGGCATCTCTAGACCCCTATTCTGAAATGTTTCAGTTTTATTCTTTTTTTGAACTCTTAAAGCTTACTCTGCAATGTATCAGAATTCAGGCGTACATGCGTCAAATGATCTTGATGTCGTACGAAATTGTTTTCATGAGAGCTGAATTCTTAAACGTTTCAGAATAGGCGATCTTTCCAATTCCGCAACTCGGCCTGCCTCTGTGAACCTGGATGCAACTATAACTTCGCCTTTATTTTCCAAGAATGTTGCGAGTGATAAGCCGAACCTCATAAATAGTTCAGGCGTAATCTTGTGTAAGCTTTCGCGAATACCGGACCTTCTGAAGAGCCTCCATGCCCGTCCCATCATAGCATTTCAAGCCGTTGTCTTGAGGGCGTTTTGAATTTGTCCTGGGGGTACGATAAATTGGAGGCTTGCCAGATCCTCCAAAAAATTGGAGCGAACTTGAGCTCATCAAATATCTGTGTTCAACTTGGCGTAAAGAGCATGTGTCCCTCTCTATTTATTCGGCGTCTGCGGATTCTTGTGGTCGATATCGGTCGGGAATCCTGAGCCTGCACCAGAGTGATTGGAACGATGTGGAGCGGTTTAAGGCCCTTTCGGCGTCTCAAACGATTGATGAGTTGCGCAGTCGGCTTGGTCCTCTGGCTGACGACTAAGGCGTCAATATTGTTCTCTCTGATGGTCGGGCCGTAAGGATCTTCCAGCTTCAGGATAATGCTTCTGTTTAGCCAATTCCTTCGTTTAAGGAGCTTCTTCAACTCCTTCTCCCGTATCTCGTAACTGTCGACCTTGTGAGGTTTGTGAAGTTTCTTGGCGAATTGATCGCTGGTGACTCCGATCATGACTGTCTCTCCGATTTCGAAAGCGGTGTCTAAGAGCTTCCTATGACCTTTGTGAACTAGGTCAAAAGTTCCTCCAACAGCGGCTACTCGAAATTTCCGGCGTCTCTTCGTCGAGACTGAGGCATCGCAATGAGAGACAGCTGGCTTTGTTTGATCCATTTGACCCCGCTTCGCTCACCGCGCGTCGGCGACATCCTAGATGAAGTATGCTCATTCGTACTTAACGCTTCTCCAGAGAAGCTTTCAGGCCCAATAAGATTTCGAGAGAGACAGTTGCGAGCGAAGAATCGGAAAGGAAATGAGGCCAAAAGTTCATCGTTCTCGCGTTTCCTAAAGCAGCCGCGCACACGTTACAGGATTAGAGGGTGAACGGCTTGTCGCAGGCGTGTAGGGATGCATAATTTCTCCAATTTCTTGGATAGGTATATTGTTTGAACGTGGGAGGAGCGCTGTAAACGCGGGCAGTATCCCACGTCTCGTTCAAAACAATGGTTCAACTAGGGCTGAAACAATTTTGATTCGATTTTCGGTAGTTCTTTATGCGAAGAACAAGCAAATCATTCATGGACATCAAGAAGAGCAAAGGAAGAGGTTGTCCTCGCAAGTGAGTAACATGAAAGTTGTTGTCGGTATAACCGGAGCGAGTGGCGCTGTCTATGCTTTGCGTCTTCTGAATCTTCTCTCTAGGAAGAGTGTAGAGACTTGCGTAATTGTATCTAGACCGGCGGAGACAATCATAAGACATGAATTGGGCTTGAGTAAGAGTGATCTGTTCAAACTTGCAAGTGAGCACTATGACATCGACGATCTTGCTGCGCCTATCTCCAGTGGATCGCAAAGATTCGATGCAGTGGCTGTTGTTCCTTGTTCCATGGGTTCCCTGGCAGCTATAGCTCAGGGATACTCTAACAACCTTCTGCTTCGCGTGGTAGATGTGGCGTTAAAGGAAAGGAGAAAAGTCGTATTGGTGCCCAGAGAAAGTCCTCTGAACACTATCCACTTGAGAAACATGCTTTGGCTATCGAAATTGGGGGTTCTGATAGTTCCTGCGTGTCCGGGTTTCTATCATAAGCCCAAGAGCATCGAAGACTTGGTAGACTTCATTGTTGAGAAGATAGCGACGCATATAGGTCTTCAGGAAGAACTATATGAACCCTGGAAGGGATTGACAGGCAAATGAGCTGCCTATGAATGGCCAGGTGAACGCTATGAACGATCTTAGATCGTTTCTCAAAGAGCTGAGAAGGAACAACGAACTTCTTGATATAAAACGTCCCGTTTCGACTAGACACGAAGCCGCTTTTCTGATGAAGAAGCATGATACTGGCCCTGCACTCTTGTTTGAGGAGATTCGGGACTATCGCAACAAACTGGTTTCAGGGATCTGCGGGTCAAGGAAGAGAATTTCGATGGCCCTGAAAGTTAGAGAGAGTGAGATTTCAGATCTCTTGCTCAATTCGATGAGAAATCTGTCGAGCCCTAGAGTGTCTGAGGATGGGCCTGTGAAGGAGGTTCAGGGAAGGCCGAGGCTGAACGAAATACCTATCCTTCGACATTATGAAAGAGATGGAGGCCCATACATAACATCAGGGATAGTTTCAGCAAAGAGCCTTGACAACAAGGTCGAGAACGTATCCATTCACAGAATGATGGTGGTTGACAGAGACCACCTGTCTATCAGGATTGTTCCACGTCATCTATACCGGTTGTGCGAGATGGCTCGCGAGCAGGGAAGCAAAAGCCTCGACGTAGGAATAGCGATAGGGGTACCCCCCGCGGTTATGTTGGCCGCATCATCACCTCTCCCCTTCGGGGTAAGTGAGTACAAACTCGCAAACGCGCTTATGCGCCAAGGTCTCAAACTCACAACTTGTGAGCATGTGGATGCTTGCGTTCCTAGCGACGCTGAACTCGTCCTTGAAGGCAAAATACTCCTAGAGAAACAAGTCTCTGAAGGGCCTCTGGTAGATATTACGGGCACGTACGATATCGTTAGGAAACAGCCTCTTGTCGAGGTTGTTCACATCATGCACCGCAAGGACTACTTCTACCAAGCACTTTTACCCGGAGGAAGTGAGCATCAGTTGTTGATGGGTCTTCCCTTCGAGTCAAAGATCCTCGAGGGAGTCAGAGCTGTCGTCCCGAATGTCAAAGGGGTAAAACTCACGCTTGGCGGATGCTCTTGGCTTCACGCAGTCTTATCGATAGAGAAGCAAACTGAAGGCGACGGCAAGAACGCTTTATTAGCCGCCTTCGCTTCTCACCCCTCGCTGAAGCACGCAGTTGTAGTGGACAGCGACATAGATATAGATAAACCGCAAGAAGTCGAATGGGCGATCGCGACAAGATTTCAAGGTGACAAGGACTTGATTGTCATACCCAACGCTAGAGGCTCCACACTCGATCCCTCCTCGAACCAAGAACTTGCGCTGACGACGAAGGTCGGTGTAGACGCGACACGAACCCTTCTAAAGCCGAAAAAGAAGTTCCTGAAAGCTGCCATACCTGGCGCTTAGACGTAAAGATCGTGGCCGAACAAGATTGTTCCTGACAAGACAAGAGGAAAGAATGCTCCAAGGAGAGCACGGTGAGGCCAAAGCCTTAGCGATGAAATTGCTTGTCGCGGTCGGCGATATCTTCGACGCGGAAAGAATGATCAAGGTGAAAAGCGTGCAAGTGTCCGGAGTATCGTACAAGACGATTGGTGAGGCGGGCTTGGATTTCCTTGAGGACCTATGCAGGAAGGGAGCTGAAGCTGCGGTGAAGACAACTCTTAACCCTGCCGGAATGGACTTGACAGGATGGCGCCGAATGAAGGTATCCAGCGACTTCGCCCGCAAGCAGCTAAGAATCATTTCGGCGTTCAAGAGGATGAGAATGAATATCACGTGCACCTGTATTCCTTATTTCATCGGTAACCGACCTAGGTTTGGCGAGAGTGTTGCATGGGCTGAATCATCAGCAATATCCTTCGCGAATTCCGTGTTAGGGGCGAGAACCAATAGGGAAGGAGGTCCAACTGCTCTTGGAAGTTCCATAACGGGCAGAACCCCACTCTATGGGCTTCACCTTGACGAGAACAGAAAACCGTCGCACATAGTTCAAGTTCAGAGCGAACTTCGCACTGACCTTGACTTCAGTTTGCTAGGATATGCTCTTGGGCGGAAACTTGGTTCTTGTGTGCCTTTCATCAAAGGGACCAATATGGGAAGGAACTTCGACTACTTGAAGACTCTGGGCGCGAGTATGGCAACCTCGGGAGCCATTGCACTTTATCACATCGACGGCATAACAGCCGAGAGTCACCTCATCAAAGAACGTGACCTGCATTTCCTCGAGAAAATCTCGATAGGTAAATCCGAATTACGGTCGGTGAAAGAGGAGCTGACATCTCCCGAAAGCCCAAGGTACGTCTGTCTGGGATGCCCGCATTGCAGTCTGGAAGAGCTTGGCACGGTGGCGAAACTAGTGGATGGAATGCGGTTAAAGAGAAAACTGTGGTGCTTCACTTCTAGGAAGACATGCGAGAAGGCTGAGAAGGTTGGATATGTGTCAGCGATTGAGGGGGCTGGGGGTATGGTCATTAAGGATACTTGTATGGTTGTCTCCCCGCTTGAGAAAATTGGTGTTGACCAGATTCTGACGAATTCGTGCAAGGCGGCGCACTACATACCTTCCTTATCCAAAGTCCAAGCAGCGTTGGCACCACTGGAAGAGTGTGTAAGGTTTGCGGTCGAGAGAAGTTAAAATAAAAGGGCGATTCCTGGTCGCTGGGAGAGCTATGGCAAAGGCGCTTGTTACGGGCCAGCCAATATCTTTCCTTGGCGGTGTAGATCCGGCAACTGGAAGGGTGATCGAGAAGAATCACGAGCTTAAGGGAAGGTCGTTGAGAGGTAAGGTCTTCGTCTTTCCTACTGGCAGGGGGAGCACTGTTGGGTCCTACACGATCTATTCTATGGCGAAGAACGGAATGGCTCCAGCCGCGATAATAAACACTAGGACAGAGCCCATAATAGCCGCCGGATGTGTACTTGCCGGTATCCCTTTGGTTGACAAGTTGGAAAGAGATCCGATCAAGACTATTAGGAATGGCGACCACGTGATTGTCGATTCTGTATCGGGAATTGTCACGGTGAGAAAACGTTAGGGTTGAATCTATGTGGTAGCCCGGGGGAGATTTTCGGAAGGATCATTCGAACTCCCGTCGGCGGGTATCTTCTCCTTTCGGAGGAGGATCCAGAGCCCGCTATCCTTGATCGTGTCTCAAGCCCACTTTGACCGCTAGACGACCGGGCTACTTGGTTTGGCTTCGATTCATTCCAAACCCATTAACTGATGATATTGAAGGGCTTTAAGAGTTTATCATGCCTGCATTTGGTCATTTAATTGATGCAGTTGAAAGGATTGATTGCAGACAGGTTTTTGCGCTTCAACAGCGACCGAAAGGCTTAAATACGTGGGGAGAGACCTTGATCTGGCTCTGGGCCAGACGAACGGATTCCGATTCTTTTGGATTTCGGATGATTTGTCGTTTGATGATGGCTTAGGTCGCTCCATCGAATAGAAGGATGAAAAAATGGCGGCGGCGGAGAAGAGGTCGGAGAAGGTTACGAATTGCCCTGAGTGCGGCAGTGAAAACCTTGTTGAAGATTACGATCTAGGCGAGATCATCTGCCAAGATTGCGGCCTCGTTCTGAGTGAACACGCAATGAATCGCGGGCCTGAATGGAGAGCATTCACGAAGGAAGAGAAGGAAGAGAGAGGTCGCGTAGGAATCCCCATTTCATATTCAATTCACGACAAAGGCCTTTCAACAGTCATAGATCGCGTGAATCGAGACGCCTATGGAAGACAGCTCCCTCTTGCAACAAGGCTTGAGATGCTGAGGCTTAGAAAATGGCAGATCAGAACGAGAGTTCACTCCTCAGTAGACAGAAACCTAGCTCAAGCCATGGCAGAGCTGGATCGGCTGACCGATAGACTCCATATTCCTGCACCTGTCAAGGAAAGAGCTGCAATAATTTACCGGAAAGCACTCGATAGCGGACTTGTGCGAGGAAGATCGATAGTCGCGATAGCGGCTGCCTCCTTATACGCAGCTTGCAGATCTTCTGAGACGCCTCGAACATTGAAAGAAGTAGCGGCGGCTAGCAGAAACAGGAAGAAGGACGTGGCAAGGTGCTATAGGCTACTTCTGCGTGAACTTGATATGCGGATGCCGGTTGAGGATCCGATCAGATGCGTCTCCAAGATTGCAACGAAGGTGGGCATAACAATGCAGACACAAAGAAGAGGAATCAAGATCCTCAAAGAGGTGCGGAAGAAGGGCATAATCGCAGGAAAGGATCCAATGGGGCTGGCTGCAGCGGCTCTGTATGTCGCTTGTGTACTCGAAGGCGAGAAAAAGACCCAAAAAGAAATCGCTGAAGTGGCAAATGTTACTGAGGTTACTGTTAGAAACCGATATAAGGGGTTAAAGGAAACTCTCAAATTCAACATCTAGCAGCAAACAAGTTGCATGACTGTCGTCTTGCTAACAATAAACCCGCGTCTTTTCACAAGAGCCCTCTTTTTACGAGAACTTGCCAACTGTTCCAAGTGACACCAAGCAATTGACCCTGGACTTTCAAGGGAATCTGACGTTTGCTCGTAGTCTATCCAAATCCAACTCGAAATCAGATCTAAGAGAAGTCAGCGTAGTTACTAAGATTCCATGAAGTTGGTCCCTCAACTCGCTTGGTTTCAGGCATTTCAGCCTCGTCAACTCTTCGCCAACTAGACGCTTTATCGAATTTTAGGTCTACGTCTTGAGGGATAGGCTTGCCCGGCCATGCGAAGCGACTCCTCGTCATCGAAGTCGAGGGAGAGCGCGACGAATTTGCCGGCGCAAGGATTTCCTCTACATACATGAAATACAACTCGATTGTCCTTGACGTGTACTACGTATCCGTAGACCGTAGTGAGCGTACCATGGCTACAGATCGAAAACGCATTCAAACCATGTTCATGCGATCGCAATACGTCGAAAACGCTGTCTACCTCTTTGACTTTTTCCAATAGGCGTCTGGCAACCTCATACCGTTTGATTGACCCCACCGCTCCATCGTAGACTATTGGGCGTCGACCTTCCTCTATATGGTGATTTGTTCTCATAGTTTGAACTGGGTCGCGAAAAACCTTCACACGATCTGCCACTTGAAATGTAGCTACTTCATGCTTAGTTGCCACGACGATGTTTCCCCAAGAGCATGGTTGAGCGTGAACCGCCTTCTCCACAACGTTTACTGCGTCATCAACGGATTTGCATTTCTCAACTATTTCTTGGGTCAGGTTATCGTAGTTCTTTGCGCTAGGTTTCATCTTTACATTTGAGTCGCAACACGCTAGGCCTGATGAATTGACTGCAATCGAAAATCCGGAGAAAACATCGACGTCTACCGATCTGTCACCCCAAGATTCTGTGCCTTCAACCGCAAAAACTCCGTTTCGGATGACCAAACGGTCGTCGAAATTCTTCTTACGGAAGTCCTTGTTCTTGAAGAGCAGAAACTCATTTCCAGCCGAGAGGATCTTAGCCCCTATCGTGCAATTTGACACAACTTTCCACCTGTTTCTTTCAGCAGAAATGATGGCTAGGACTAGCACTATTAAAACCATATTTTAATAGATTTTGAAGCTGCTAAACCAATCGTCGAAGATATAGCACACAGACGAGGACTGGGAGAACTGCTTAGTCAAGGAACAAGAATAGCTGCTGAACGTGTGAGAGGGGATTCTTGGAAATAGGCTATGAACTTCAAACGTGCATAGAACTAAGCCCTTCCGCGTAATCGGGCGCCAATTCTCAAGGTTCGAAGCTTGGCTACGGCTCTCTTTCCACTTCGAGAATCAAGGTACCACTATAGTCGCAGTCTTTACATACGTATCGAATCGGGAAGAGCCAGCCATCGAATGGCCCCGACTTTGTAACATTCGTGCTGCCACATCTAGGGCAGGCCTTCTGAGCTCGACTTCCCTTCTTGAGACTCGAAAGCGTCTTGATGAATGAACCCATATCATCACCTAGCCTCTGCATTTCATAGTAGGGTCAATGGACCTCTATACTGGATTCAGGAAAGCCATATTGAACGAGCAGTTTCTTGACCTTGTCTCGATGATCGCCTTGAAGCATAATTGTGTCGTTCTTCGCTGTACCACCACAGGCACAAGAACTCTTCAACTTGCCTGCCAAATCGGACAAGTCAACGCTCTTGGCATCTAAACCCTCGATAACCGTTACAGCTTTACCCCATTTCCTCGTCTCAAGACGAACTTTGACCAACTGTTGCTCCATGCTTATTGTGCCGCAGACACAAAGATCTTTAGGAAGGCCACAAGTCGAACAGACTTCCGCCATTCTGAATTTCTTAAACTCCCTATGGTTTGTCCAACCCTTAATTCACCCACAATCGTATTTAAGGCTAATTATGTCGCCTTTGGATAAGTAATACTAGGAATAGTCTATCTCTAGGAAGCTTGTTGACAGTAGGACCACGTCCAAAGACGTGAAAGGCAGGAAAACGCCTCCTATGAGCTTCGCTGGCTTGGCAAGTCGGACGGGTGCTTCATCACAAAAAGCTAAGGAAAGAATAAACCCTTAGCCGTATAAATCAAATTCTTACCAGGAGTGGAATTAGAAAATGCGTCAAAAAGTCAATAAGTTCTATTAGCTCGAAAGGAACTTGGGAGGAATCAACTTGAGAGGCGCGTTAAATTGAGTGAAGAGGTTGCGCGTTTTGTCGTTGATGTCAAAGCTCTTTCGAAAGCTTTGCCTATTCCCAAGGAAAGTGTTCAAGCTCTCAAAGGCGTTGTCGGCGGAAAGATGCTTGCACGAATGAAGAAGGAAAGTGTTGATTGCCCAGTTAAGAATACCACCACGTCCTTCATTCTTTGTTTCTCTTGTGGCAACTTCCTTCGCAGAGTGAAAGGCAAGGTAGACTGCAAGGGAGATAAGCTTCAATAGGATCTCTTCGGCTAAGATCCTGTCAGGCTACAACGTATGTTTCTTTTGTGAAGCGCAGAATTAGTCGATTCAGATCGAACGAATGGTCATCATTGCAGAGCGCCCTTGAAGACGTCTTCTCTTCTGGAAATCTTCAAGTCTCTGAACGAGTAGCCTTCTACGAGCCTTATTCCTCGAACACCTCTGATGATCACGACTGGAGTTCTTTCAGCGCCCTGTCCTTTCACGAGCTCAGCAGCTGAAGCGAGCTCATCGACGATCGCGACATACTTGAATCTGAGCCTGTAACCGAAGAGGTCTAGTTTCCCCCTGTAATCGTTTATCGGAGGAACTCCGGAGAAACCGATAGCGAGGTCAACTTGCCCACGCCTAAGAGGGCGACTGTAGGTGTCGGAGATCACGACAGCTATTCGCCTACCTGTTAACTTCTCTATTCTTCTTTTTAGCCTAGTGGCAGAGCCATCAGGTTTCTCTGGAAGGAGCGCATAAGAATCCGGGCCTTCAACATTCGATTTGTCTATTCCCGCTGAAAGACATACTTGACCTTGCTTCGTCTCTACAATCAAGACTTGACGACTCGCCTTAATGATCCTACGTGAAGTACGCAAGATCAACTCTACGAGTCTAGGGTCCTTTTGGGTGATGGACGCTACTTCACGAGCTTTGCCGGAAACCTTCACTTCACTCAGTTTTACGACTGCTCCCTCAGCCTTGGATACGACCTTTTGAGAAACCACAATTATGTCTCCGCTCTCTATTGGAGCACCCTCTCTTTTAGCCGCCTGTACAATCATATCCGCCAATCTGTCACCGCATTTCACGAGCGGAAGAGTTTCCAGCGCGTGGATACCGATACTTCTAACCATTTAGGAACACATCTCAACTGGTTTTGAGACAGTGAACGTCAATTATACTTGATGCAAAGGACAGGAAAGATGAAATTGCGTGTATCATCCGCGGTTCAAGCAAGAGCGTACATTACGAATAGGGGCGCAAAGACCAAAGCGACTATCGACATCAACTTGATCAAGATGTTGAGGGAAGGCCCAGCTGTATCTTTGAACGGATCTCCAACTGTATCGCCTACAACAGCCGCTGCATGTGTCGTTGTACCTTTCCCACCTAGATTCCCAGCTTCAATATACTTCTTAGCGTTGTCCCATGCTCCACCAGCATTGGCCATGAAAAGCGCCAAAATCAAACCTGTTACTATGCTCCCGGCGAGCAATCCTCCAAGAGCGTACCTCCCCAAGATAAAGCCAATTATGAGAGGAGCAGTTATCGCCGTTAATCCAGGAGCAATCAGCTCTCTGAGCGCGCCTTTCGTGCTTATGTCGACGCATCGAGAGTAGTCTGGGCGGGCCTTTCCTTCCATAAGCCCCGGAATCTCTTTGAATTGTCTCCGCACCTCCTCAACCATTCTGAAAGCATTCTTTCCGACGGCAAGTATTGCTAAACCGCAGAAGAGTGCTGGGATAGCTGCGCCAATCAATAATCCCACTGTTACATAGGGGTTGAGAACATCCAGCATCTTTATCCCTGTAACTTGTGAATATGCTGAGAAGAGCGCGATGGCGGTTAGGGCTGCTGAGCCTATTGCAAATCCTTTAGTTATGGCTTTGGTTGTGTTTCCCACTGAATCGAGAGCATCGGTTATCTTTCGTACTTCTGCGCCAAGTCCGCTCTGCTCCGCAATCCCGCCGGCATTATCGACGATTGGGCCGTATGAGTCTGCGGCAACGACCATACCTGTGATTGAGAGCATGCCTACCGCTGACATAGCGATTCCGTAGATACCTGCGAAGAGCCACGCTGTCAAAGTCGCCAATGAAATCCCAATAACGGGGATGACAGTACTTATCATGCCATAGGAGAACCCTGCCATTATGTTGGTGGCGGCTCCGGTTCGAGCTGATTTCGCAATGGATTGGGTCGGGCTTCTGCTTCCTGAAGTATAGTAGTCAGACGTGACTCCTACTATGACGCCTGCGATTAGCCCCGACAGGGTCGCATAGAAAACGCCTAGACCCAAATTAGATCCCATGACGTACTGTATCATTAGGTATGCGGCCACTATGACGATGGCGCATGCCGAGTAGGTTCCTCTATTCAGAGCGAAACTGGGGTCCGCCCCCTCCCTTGTTCTGACTATGAACGCTGCCACTATGGAAGCCAAGATTCCTGTGGCAGCGACTAGAAGAGGAAGGACGACTCCTTTTGTTCCGTAGACTGTTGCTCCGATGATCATGGTGGCTATTATGCTACTGACGTATGACTCGAAAAGGTCGGCGCCCATGCCGGCGACATCTCCGACATTGTCTCCTACGAGGTCCGCGATAACCGCCGGGTTTCTTGGATCATCTTCAGGTATGCCAGCTTCAATCTTTCCTACAAGATCAGCGCCTACGTCCGCCGTCTTTGTGTATATTCCTCCGCCTACTCTAGCAAACAGTGCGATTGAGCTTGCTCCGAAGCTGAAACCCAAGATCAGATTTGGGTTTCCGTAGAGGTAGTAGAACATGCTCAATCCCAAAAGGCCTAGACCTACGACTGACATGCCCGTCACAGCTCCACCTTTGAAGGCCAAAGATAGAGCCTTGTTGAGGCCTTTTCGAGCTGCGTTAGCTGTTCGGACGTTTGCAAGAACCGCGACCCTCATTCCGATAAACCCCGCTAGAACCGAGCAGATTGATCCTACAACATAGGCTATAGAAATCCGGTAGTCTAGCGCCAAAACTAGTATAACTGCAACAGTGATTACAAAAACAGCCAAGGTACGGTACTGCCGGGAGAGATATGCCATCGCACCTTCTCTTATCGCTTCAGCTATGTCATTCATCCTTTCTGTTCCTGAATCTTGCTTAGCGATGCTGAAGGCTAGATATACCACAAACACTAAAGCTAGGACGCCTGTAATCGGTGCGAGCGCGACAATGTCTGTGAGCGTCTGCCCTCTCTCCCTTGCGAGCACATGACAACTTCCTCTCTGAATCGAATGAGAAATATTAAAGGTTTTCATATCAGCTTCGGTGATCTCGGCTGAACCAGAACAGAATACAGAGTTTGACCCTTGAAAACAGTCAATTCTCTTGATAATCTTTATATCCAACGTGTTTGGTCTTAATGGTCAAGTCAGTTTGCAGGGAAGTGAGCCAATAGCCTGATCATGACGGTGGCACTGTTTCTTCTGTGGTCAAGTTACGGGGGGAGAAACATAATCGATGCCTTGTAGTTTTCCTGCGGATCTGAATTTGTCAACGTAGCAAACGCCCTTGGGAGATTGTGTGTCTTGCAATGTGCGTTGAAAACAGTCTTGGCATGCCAAAGTTGCTAATTTGGAGGTCTTTCTCTTGAGAATCAGCGACTTGAAGGTCGGAATGAAACAGGTCACCGTTAGCGGCAAGGTTATTGAGAAGTCATCAACCCGGGAAGTTCTTTCGAGATGGACTACTAATGTTCATCGAGTTGCGAATGCAATCATCGCCGACGACTCCGGGAAAATAAAGCTCGTTCTATGGAACAATCAGATCGATGAAGTCTCAGTAAATGATGCGGTCAAGATTGAGAATGGTTATGTTTCGTCATTCCGTGGCGAGGCTCAGCTCAACGTCGGACGAAACGGCAAACTGACTATCATGAAGTAAGTGAGGTGAGAAAGCTTTGAGTTTTGAGAGAAGACGATTTGGTGGCGGATCGTTCTCGAAGCCTGTTGAGGAAGGAAAAGAATATGAAGTCGATATTAAGGAGACCAGTCGGAGAGGAGAAGGCATAGCAAGAATACAAGGTTTCGTCATATTTGTACCCAATACTAAGCCCGGAGATCACGTGAAGATCAAGATCTCCCAGGTAGGCAACAGGTTTGCAACTGGTGAAGTTGTCCAGTAGACGATTAATTTCGAACGTCGAGTCATCGTAACGGGCATATTCTCTAATGCAGCGTTTCACCGTGAGCCGCACAAGGTGTCACTGTTTCTACAGAACCATATCTCTTGCAAGGTGTCTTGCGAAAAAGGCACAGGCTAACGATTCGATTTTTCAAGGATCTATGAAGGCTGCTTCTCCGCACCGCACAGCTTCGTTCCCGAAGCCATCTCTAGCGTAAGGTCTACGACGGTCTGGTACCAATTAGGGCCAATTGTTCGAACGATTCTCGCGTCCCTTCGAATAACGCTCAGTTCAAATTGGCTGAGCCTTGATGCAATCTTATCAAGCGTCTTCTGAAGAGGGTTCTCACCTTTCTTTGCGTGCACAAAGTCGTAAATGTGAATGTTCCCAAGCTTTGGTTTCAGCGATGCTATTGCAGCATCCATGTATGCGATGGCCCTAGTTGGCAGAGGCATCAATACCCTATCGGCTCTTGCTCTCAGATGAAGCTCTATTATAGCTTTTGAATCACCTAGAATTGTCGACACTCGTCCTGCAACTTTGTTCAAACAGACGTTCTCAAACATGTACCTTGTTGCTTCAGGATTTATGTCTATGGAGAATACTTTCGATGCTTGACTATGCTTCGCAATTATTATAGAGAAGCACCCGGCCCCTGCAAACATGTTGATCACAGTCTCGTCCGGAGCAACCTTCCTCGCTACTCGGATCCGCTCGTAAAGGAGGCGTGGAGAGAAGTATACTTTCGCTACGTCGACCTTAAACTGGCATCCGTGTTCTCGATGAACAGTCTCAGTTTTCTTTTCGCCTAGAATCCATTCTAGAGTTCGAGTTCTGAATTCCCCTGAGACTGGAGTGGTCTGTCTAAGAACGGTTCTCACGTGCCTATTGACTGCAACAATTTTTCCAGCACCCTCGGTCACGTTCGCTTGAAACCCCGGTATCGGTTTGATGATCGCGATGTCTCCGATTATATCATAGGCAATTGTCGGTGTGCTCAAAGGCTCTCCCATCATACTCCAGTTGTTGAAACTGCAAGACTTCTTATTCTTTCTTCCCCACTCTCGCTACCATGTTCTATAGGTTGTACAGAGCGATCTTTACAAAATGTTTAATTGCATTGGTTCGCAGCAAGTATAGGAGGCTGATTTCCTTGGTCGAGGCGAAGGACGAGAGGATCGGGGGAATATTGTATGAGTGTGTCAACTGCGGCTCAAAGATTACAGCTGAGCAACTCTCTATGACCCCTGAGATAAAGTGTCCGATATGTGGTTACCGCATATTAAGGAAGGTCAAGCCGCCCATAGTCAAGCATGTTAGAGCTAGATAGCTGGCGACAATGAGCGATCTCAAGAGCTGAAGTTGGTAAACAAGCCTCAACTATGTGGGCTGAGGAATATTCCATTACATTCGAAATAGTTTGCGAGGTGGCCAATGCCTAAGACCCAAAGACGATGGCGATTGAGTATCTCGATGCACTGAAATCAATAAGCGTGGTTCTTCCACGAAGTTAATCTTTCCGATGAAATTCATAGGGCCTGTGGCACGCTAAAGGAATTGTTGAAAAATCGAAAGGAGGATCGTCTAGATTTGAATAGCGTTCAGAAGAGCGAGCTCAGCGCCGCAGTTCATAACAATAGCCGGGTTGGCGTGACCAAGGCCAGACTGGGCTACACTGTCTCCAAGAAAGAGAACATAGCTTATCCCGACAATCTAAGGTGGAAATGTGTTCGCTGTGCGACATGTTGTGGAGACACAGAGAAGCGCGCTCGTCACGTCTTAATATTGGCCTCGGAGGCGCAAGCGATAGCCGCTGGAACGGGCATGCACATTGAAGAATTTGCACGCAGACTAGAAAATTCTAAACCTTACAGGTTTGAGGTTAGAAAGAACAATAACAAATGCATGTTTCTAAGCAGCGTCTCCTGTAGTATTTATTCCAAGCGACCGCTGGTCTGTAGGTTTTATCCTTTCCTTCTGAAACGCTCTGAGAGCGGCACGCTTGAATTCGAACTGCCAGAGCATGAATGCCAGGGAATAGGTCGTGGCAGAAAACTGACTCAAGACTATTATGCGCACCTTCTTCGAATCGCCATGAAAAAACTCAAACTGCATTGCCCTAGATGAGGAATAGAGCGACCTGAGGCGTTCTTTCCTCATATGAGTACTTTATCTTAACATTTCTTCACGTCCGTTGGCAATGCGCAAGAGTTGGCCGCCAGATAGAGAATCTTTAAGTCTCAAGGACAAAGACAACAGTGTTGAATTCAAGCTGGACGTGATGAGACTTGACAAAGCTGGACAAGTATGAGATGCTGGAAGAGACTGCTCGAAGAAGGGGATTCTTTTGGCCCTCCTTTGAGATCTACGGCGGTGCAAGCGGATTCATAGATTTCGGCCCAGTTGGCGCGGGGCTGAAGAGAAAGATAGAGGAGAAGTGGCGAGATTTCTTTGTCAGAAAACAACATCTCGCGGAAATAGTCACACCGATAGTAATGCCCAGCAAAGTATTTGAAGCCTCTGGGCATGTCGCCCATTTTAAGGACCCTATGGTCGAGTGTACTAAATGCAAACGACGTTATCGCGCTGATCATATATTGAGAGAATTTGTACCTGTCGAAGCTGAATCTTTGACTCTCGATGAGCTGAACCGTAAGATACGAGAGAACATAGTTCGATGCCCAGAATGTGGAGGAGAATTCTCTAGGCCGGAATACTTTCAAACTATGTTTGCAACCACGATTGGCCCATACAGCGAGGCGGTAGGTTATTGTAGACCAGAGGCTGCGCAAGGTATGTTCATAGATTTCAAGCGGCTGTTGGAGATCGCTAGAGAGAAACTGCCGCTTGGAGTTGCCCAAGTAGGAAAAGCACTCAGGAATGAGATCTCTCCAAGACAAGGGCCGATAAGACTGCGAGAGTTTACGATAATGGAATTTGAATTCTTTTTTGATCCTGAGAAGAAGAGCTGCGATCAGCTAGAAAATGTAGCGAACGAACGCATTAGAATTGTACCGGCGGATTTACGATTGAGAGGTGTTGAAGAGCCTCTCGATCTGACAGTAGCTGATTGTTTGAGGATGGGCTACATACTGAATGAGTGGATGGCATACTTTATGGCGCTATCGAAGAGGTTCGTGACAGAACTCGGCATACCTTCGGGTAGTCAGAGATTCCATGAGAAACTGCCTAGAGAGAGGGCTCACTACTCTGCTCAAACTTATGATCATGAGGTTTTCCTCGAGAGATGGGGATGGATTGAGTTTGCCGGCCATGCGTATAGGACCGACTATGATCTCTTGATGCATTCAAAGCATTCGGGAGTTGACATTAGAGTCTTCGAGAAGTATGAAGAGCCCATTAGAAAGAAGCTTAGAGTCTTGCTGCCGGTCGCCTCTGCTGTACGGCAGACCTTCAAGCAAAGAACGCAAGAAGTTCTGGAGCTAATTCTGAAAGCTGATCCAAATGAAGTTGAGAAGGGATTCAGTGAACACGGCTACTATCAGTCTGAAGACTTGCGAATTCTTCCTGAGCACGTGGAGATCAAGTTAAAGGAAGAGGTCGAGACCGGAAGACGGTTTATTCCGCATGTTGTGGAGCCCAGTTTCGGCGCTGAAAGACTCGTCTATGCGACACTAGAGTACGCCTACTCCAGGGTCAGAGACAGAACCGTGCTGAAGATCCCTAGAGATTTGGCGCCGATACAAGCGGTAGTTCTGCCACTTGTAAGCAAGGATGGCTTGCCGGAACTGGCCAAGAGGATTTATGAAAGTCTAGCTGCAGAACATTTTGATGTTGAATACGACGAAGCAGGTTCGATTGGGAGAAGATACGCAAGAGCCGATGAAGTCGGGGTACCGTTAGCAATAACAGTTGACTACCAGACAAAGGATGATGAAGCAGTCACATTGAGAGATAGAGATTCGTGGAGACAGGTGAGAGTCAGGATTAGCAACCTTCCTGATGTGATAAAGAGATATCTTTCATCTAACATTTCACTGGAAGCGATCGGAACTTCACACACTTCATAGAAGCCTAGCTGAACCTTATCTTCAACTATTCTCTGCGTTCTCTATTAGCATTTAAATTCCTGAGCGAAGTATCATTCTACAATAATCGGTCACAAGGCTGGTGGACGAGTGATGACGTTTCCTTTGGAAACCGAAGCTGCTATCAGGCGTAGAATGTTTGAGATCTGCCAGAACCATGCTCGCAACGTCGTTGAAATAACGAGGGAGCTTGCGCTGATGATCGATGGTGTGGCGGAAGGAAAACAGAAAGGCGCAAGAGAACATTATCAAGCAATGTTGAAGCTGTTGGACGAGTCTGATAAGTCGAAGACTATACTTCTAGGAGAAGTGGCCTCTGTCGGCTCTCTTTTAATAAGTAGAGAAGACTTCATGCGACTGATTTTTGGAATCGAAGAGATTGCGGATTACGCTGAAGGGATAGGGTTCAGATTGATAGGGATTCTGGACAGAAAGTGGAAGGTCGACAAGAAGTACATTGCAAGAATCTCTGATCTGGCGTCGCTCGTTCTTGAGGAAATAACCAAGCTTAGGGAGACTATTCTATCGTTGAGCTTCAGTCCTTCGAAGGCTATGGAGTTGACAAGAACCGTCGATGAAGTTGAAAGGAAGATCGACTCAAACTATAGAATACTTGACATAGAGGTCCTCGATGCGAAGATGCCTATGCAGTCAGTTCTGATTCTCAGGGACATAATCCAGCATTTGGAGCGAATGGCTGATCTGGCGGTGGATGTTGCGGATCTCGTGAGAGTCCTGGCAATCTCAGGTTGAATGAGCAACAATGTTCAATAATACTGAAGCGGAACTTATTGGAACGCGTCTGGTTGTTTGGGATTCAGGATGTGGGAACGAACTTTACAGACAAGGGTTCTACGGTAAACCTGTGGGAATACCGAAGCCCAAGCCCGACCAAGAGTTCACGGTGCCTCTCATCCTAGATCTGATGGAGGGGCTTTTCCTCTACGAGAGGAAGAGGATTACGGTCTTCGCGGGGAGGAGGAAGGTCAAACGAAGCGCTCTTCTGAAACTCGCCAGAGAGACCTACCGGGGGTTCACTTCAGCCTACCTTGTGTATAAGGATCTTAGAGAGAAGGGATACATCGTCACGCCTGGCATAAAGTTTGGAGCGGACTTCGCCGTCTACGAGCATGGACCAGGAATCGACCACGCGCCCTTCATTATCTCTGTAAAGGAGAAGAAAGAAGCTATGGGGCCTTTCGAAATAGTCAGAGCAGGTAGACTCGCGACGACCGTAAGGAAGCAGTTCATTATAGCGATACCAGATGCTGAGAGAGGAAGAGTCGACTATCTGATGTTTATGTGGTGGAGAGCTTGACCGTTGCCTTCAATAGAGCTTTCGAAAGCGCGTCATTCAGAGAAGAAGTTTGATGCAAAATTGTAGAAAACAGTATGAGCGTGGTGTTGATACCACGCTCATAGATTGGAATAGTTTCTTATTGCCTGGGCTTGCGCCGTAGGGCGAAGGCGGCTACTCCAGCGCCGACACCTATTGCGAGCAAGGCAATCGTCGCGACAGTCTTCTTTTCCATTCAAAGCACCTCCAAGTTCTTGCACGTCTACTTTTCATACGGTTTTAAAAAGGATTATTTAGTAATTCGACAGGTCGAACCTCGACATATAGACTATGTAATGGCTTGGAAGGGCAGTGAGCTGTGCCGATTTACTCTTGATCCAACTAGTCGCTGAGGAATAAGACAAAAATAATGATGCACTTAATCTATTAGCGGTGGAATAAGTGGCCCTGCGGTGTCCAGACTGTAGTGAAGGGCTTGAACTTGTCGGCAAACCTGAGAGGCGCTGGCTTACGTATCACTGCGGCCGCTGCGACAAGGAGTGGGTGTATGATCCTCAAAGGAAGGAACTTGTGAGAAATGCCGTTCGAACGCGAGTGGATGAACTTGTCATAGTAGTTTTCCTAGCACTGGCTGCAGGACTTTACCCGCTTTATGTTCTCAGTCCTCTCAACGTAAAGTATCTGATAGTAGCCCTCATTCCGGCACTAGTAGTCGTGGCTTTTGTGATACTTGGAGTGACATCGCTTCTGGTTCTCGCGAAAGTACGCTCGACAAGAAGAAAGACTGTGGCTACGTAATTCGCAACTTTTGCCCTAAAGGTAGAACATTCTCCAATAGAAGTAAAGTCCGCCGAGTAGTAGAATTATGATTATAACAAACAAGATGAACGCCGCGATCGCTACCCCTGAGGGTTCTGACCTTGATCCTATTGGCTGAACTGGCTGTTGATAGTAAGGCGGCTGATAATAATAAGGTCCTGGAGGATATGCCGCAGGCGCGCCGTAAGGGTAATACTGTCTACACCTGTAGCAGTACCACATCCCAGCCTCACTTGAAAAGTAAAGAGCCCGATTGCAATACGGACAGGCGAGTGCGCTCAAAGAAATTCCTCACTGATACTATTCAACCAGATAGAGTTTATAACGATTTTCACAAGCTCTCTCCACCTGAACAAGTCTAAAACCCAAACTGCTATAACCGGCCGCCGAGATTTCGGGTACACACTCACAAGTTCGTTTGGCGGTTCCTCTTCCTGGTAACTCGCTTCAGTCGCCAGTATCCGCTTGCGTCTCTGTAGAATTCAGCATAATTCATGCCCACGGACCCGCTCTTCTAATCATAGTAAACACGGAGGTACTATGTAAGCATTAGATACATCAGAACTGTTTGCCGATACCAGGAATAAGTTGCTGAATAACTGAAATGTTAACAGGAATAACTAAAAGAACCCATTTCTATTGCTTCATGACCGACACAAGTTTGAGCAAAAATAGTCTGGATCACATCGCCTTCAAGGGTGAAGATTGGAATTAGTTCTATTTGAAGAGCGCATCTCTAATCATTTTGTCTCTATTATGCATGTATTCGGTAAACACCGGGTCCTTCTCGAGAAGACTCTTCACCTTCGCAAGGTCATTAAGACGAATCAATTGGTCTGCGTACACACCTTTCTCCAGCATAGCCCCTCTCTTCCTGTCTTCAACTGCGATAATTCCGTCTGACATGAGAGAGCCGAGTGCTTCGTCGAGAATTCGAGACCCTACAATGTGTGGTTGGCCTAGAAACTTCAAAAGTTTCGCCAAATCCGGAAATAGCTCCGTCTTCCAAGATACCCCTTCGTGGACCGCCAGAACTCTAACAACATTCATCTTCAATCTGACTCAGTTCAGTCTCTTCCACGTTACTTGGCATTCTTTGAATCTTTTCAAGTGTACTTAACATCTTTCAGCAAATCAACTATTATGGATCTCTAATAATTAAATTGAAGTCTCTTTTTCCAAACGACGGTTCCTAGTGACGGATACTCAACGCCTTGCCCAAACAAACTGTTGCTAACCAACCGACAACGACTATCACAGTAGCTGGGAAGAACTGCAACTTAAAGTTCAGCTGAACGGCTTCCAACACCAGAAACATTAGCGAGATTGAAAGAGCACAAATCGAACCAAGATTTCTTCCTAGCCTTTGAGAGGTCTGCAGTGAAAGCAGTATCGCAAGGAAGATATCGCCCAACCCTATGATTATCTGGCCCTCCGAAGGAAATGTTGGAAGTATGATCGCCAAGGGCAGTTTCAACGCGACGATCTTCATCGCTGAGGAAATCATCAGTTTGGTGCCAAACACGTGAATCACGTCCACCATCGTTAGCAGACCTGCGAACAGCGCAGACGTCTTCCAGGTGAAGAAACCATTCAATGCCATAGCCAGAAATACAACAAATGTAAGCGAGAAGATGTCCAACTCAACAATCGTCCAGTGGTTGAAATACAGCAATATGAATGTTGCAGGAAAGAGGACAGCGACGTACCACCTAGGCCAGACTGTGTATGCGAAGAGAAACAGTCCGACAGAATATATTGCCACGAAGAACACTAGCAGAGCCAGCTGTGGCGCCAAGGCCGTTACCGTGATAACTGTGGAAAAGGCGACTATCAAAAGTATGATATCTCGTGTCTTAAGCCTCTCATGCTTATACAGTGCTTTCATCCGACTCTCGCAAAGCGGATATGCTGCTATAGCGATTGTGGTTGCGGCGAAGACAGTTATAGGGAGCGATAGATCTAGTCTCATAGCTCGTAACTTCACATATGAATCGAATAAAAAGGTGCTGCCTGGGATGAGATTCGAGTGTCACTTTGCCACTTGTGCCGTAAATCCCTTTGGATGCTACGCGTCAGCCTATAGAGGAAAAAATGCAGTCAGCTGAGCAAGTTTGTGGACGGAGTAACCATATCGAAGCCCAAAATATAGCGATTCTCGAAATATATCGTCTGCCTTAATAATTCATTTATAAATAGAACTCTAAAATTTTAGAGCGGCAAGTGCGACTACAGATGTCTCCTCATCTAAGATCGAAGAAGAATCGTCAAATCGGGAAGAACAGGCAAGTGGATCTCGAGAAAGTGACGAACCACATCTGCCCGCGATGTGGCAAGGCAGCGATGAACATATACTATTCTGAAGGCTCCGAGAAGAAGGTTGGAGCTTGGTGTGAGCTCTGCGATTTGAAAGGCTTCTTTTCGAACAACAAGTTGTTCTCAGTCGAAGAAATCTATAATGTTTGAAAAGCCTGCAAGCCTAATCTCGACAAGAGGATTTCTGCCACAAAAATGCATCCTCGAAACTATCATGCACGTATTAACGAGCCTTGAGCCATTCTAATATCAAGGCATCAGGTGCCACAATTGCAAAGAATTGACAAATCAACTCTTATAGGGCTATCGGCATTTGAAGGAGGCTCAGTTCATGAAGGACTCGTAAAGCGGGCAATGGCATTTAGGGTCCAGGTTATCAAACAGTTGACCTCTTCGGAAGTTGCCCAAGTAACTAACTACATGGGTGGTAGATTGGTTGATTGTAAGATTGATGAGGCGACAGCTTGGACTCTGGGACTGAGTCCTTTTGCTAGATTCGAAATTTATTACTTTCTTCAAAGATATGCTCCAGAGTTCGAGGACAATATTCACGTAATGTATTCGAAGGAAGCATTGGAAATGGGGCTGCCCGGTGAGGATGGGGGCTGCCCGGTGAGGATGTGGCGACACTCACTATTCTATTTACAAATGCCATAGTTTATTGTGCGAGGAAGGTCTTGGGAAGAGAACTACCAAGGATATCTCGCTATCTTTAGGCGCTCCCTACGGTCGATGTCCGGAAAGAGTTGACATCTAAAGTATTAATCGTCCGTGTGTGATTAGGTCGCGGAATCCTACGATGCCCACGAGTTCCCCATTCTTTCCTACCACCGGAAGGTGTCTGACCCGCCGATTCCTCATCAGAGCGTACACGTCTGCGATCTTCATAGATGGTTCGCAAACTATCGGTGGTTTCGTCATGCCGTCCCTAACCTTAGTCGTCTTTGCATCGTAACCGGCTGCGGCTAGGCGTAGGAAATCCCTTTCAGTGATGATCCCTACCACCTTATTGTTCTGGACTACAACGACACTGCCTATCCTCTTCTCTTCCATTAGCTTCGCTGCTTCGGCAACAGCTCGGTCAGGCGTAATTGTGACTACCCCCGTAACCATTATCTCTCTCACTTCATTGAGAATGTCTGGGAACAATCAAGTCGCCTCCAATCAAAATTGAAAGCTCATACGACTATAAATCGATTTCGAGCCACTACTTGGCATGTATTTCGACTGTATCTCGATCCATCAATATGTGGTCAATTCCAACCTTCTCGCTGTTATGCTTTACGCTTGCGCCCCAGATCTTGGCGTATTTGAAGTTGCGAAAAAGGTCTGAATGGATCTGCCTAGCCAGTTCTGCAACAGTGGCTCCTTTTCTAAGCACTATTGCATCTTTAGAAGGTTCTCTTTGGCTGGGCTCCTTTGTGTATATCCTCACAATCTCCAACATTTCGAAGAGTGATTGACCTAGCCCTACTAGGCCTTCCCCGGTTTTGCATGAAGTAGCCAAAATCCGCATTCTCGTGCCGTTGCAACTTTTCAATCTCTCAAGTTCATTCTTCGCGTCTTCAACGTCAATTTTATTTGCTACAAGCATCGCGGGCTTGCAAATAGCCGCGCTTTCGAAGATCGCATCTTCAAGATCGTCGATTCCCACATTCCCATACGCTCGAACTTGAGCGCTTCGAATCCCATATTCCTGAAGCAACTTTGCCGCGTCTTCGGCTGTGCAATCGGTCAGTTTTCCTGAAACTGCCATTTGAATGCCCGACGCACCTTTTCCTTTCAGAATCTCAACTGATGATTTCGGCTTCTCCGTAGAGATTCTAGCCTTGTCCAGGACATCAAGTAAAACGCGCAATTGAGCACAAGAGTCTGTTGAAAGGTCAACAACAAGCATCAAAGCATCTGCGCTAAGCCCAAATCTGACGTTCTTGAAATTCCATCCTGATGATAATTCTGACCTGATCGCAGGGACTTCAATCAGTTGAAACTGGACATCCTCAAACTTCAGCATACCTTGGACAGGTTCTTGAGTCGTGTACTCATATGATGCAACCAATGGTTTGGCCGCCGTTACGGCTGACAGCAAACTGCTTTTCCCAACATTGGTCAGTCCCAAAATCACTATCTGTGCAACGCCTTGCTTCTCGATAAACAACTGGCGCGAGCTCCTACCTTTATGAGCTCTCCTCTCTTCTAACTGTACACGCAGATTTGCAATCTTTCTCTTAACTTGTGCTCTCAGCTTTTCGTTTCCCTTGTGCTTAGGGAAGGATGATAGAAATTCTTGAAGGGCTTGAATCTTCTCCTCAGGATTTCTAGCCGATATCGCTTTGCCCCATTTTGCTTTCGCTTCGGCCGTAAGATTAGCGGGCATTCAATACGCGACCCCGTGTTAGACTATTATATCGCTAACTGTCATTCAGATGTCGTCTTGCGCTTAGAGACTGTGATTCTTTCCTTTTTGAATCTCCCGTCTGCCAAAATGTATGATTCCAGTTTGCGATCTCTCACGGAATAGATCAGATATGAGATTCGAGGGAAGGACGCTAATTCCAAGTCCAGTTTTGAGGGCTCTGTGCCCCAAGATGGATGACTGTGATAGAACCCAACAAGGCTTTCGCCCCTTTCTTCACCATCAGTTAATATCCAATAAAGCTTCTCCGGAGCTATTCTGTAACTACAGCTCGAACGGGCCAGGTTCTCCACGGCTTCGACGCTCTTGACAATCCGAATTCGAGTCCTAACAGTTCCCATCAGCACTCCGCACGCCTCAATCGGGAAGACGCTGTTCGAGTGCTTCACGATGGCCTTTATATGCATCTCTTCGAGCAACATGACCAAAGGCTTTAACACCGTGCGATGAAGCTTAGAGCCCGAACTCTTTATAGACCTCCCTCTGGATCAGATATTTCATTATCTCGCTAGTTCCACCACCTATAGTCATCAGACGTGCATCTCTAACATAGCGTTCCACTGGGTATTCCTTACTATACCCTATCCCCCCTAGGACTTGTAGAGCGTCATTCGTCACCTCTACAGCGGTTTCAGTCGCGTACAACTTCGCCATGGCCGCTCCTTTTGTGGCTTTCAAACCTTTGTCGATCATCCTCGCTGCTTGAAGTGTCAATAGTCTAGCTGCCTCAATCTTGACCGCCATATCGGCCACCTTGAAACTGACCCCTTCGAATTGCCGGATCGGAACATCAAATTGAACCCTTTCCGCAGAGTACTTTACTGCCACCTCGTAGGCTGCTCGAGCCGTGCCCACCATCCCAGCGGCGATCGCCGTTCTTTCACTGTCCAACTCGTCCATCAATACAGTGAATCCTTCGTTCTCCTTTCCCAGAAGATTCTCAGCAGGCACACGCAAGTTGTTGAATCTTAGGTGGGCGACTCGCGCACCTCGCATACCCATTAACTCAAAATCCTTCACGATCTCGAAACCCGGCTGGCTGGATTCAATGA
>Ga0315280_10002875_pt1 | contig 27253 bp, 20 predicted proteins | sample YL17G06_40_MG_FD_203697 | JGI IMG/M metagenome (GOLD analysis project Ga0315280, IMG submission 203697) | Sediment microbial communities from Yellowstone Lake, YNP, Wyoming, USA - YL17G06_40 | ecosystem: Environmental > Aquatic > Freshwater > Lake > Sediment | place: USA: Wyoming | collected... | reverse complement strand
GCTATGACTTCAGGCTTCTTGATTAAGTATGTCCTTACAGCATACTCACCCATATCCTCTTGAAACCAATGAAGTTCTTCCCGCAACATTTTTTCAGGGATCACTACAAGTATTCTCTTCACCTGAGTTGACATAATCAAGCAATAGAATTTTGAAAATAAAAAGGTTATACTCACCCGTGAAGGCCCGCCAGTTAACAACCCTTTGTCAAAACCACATGTGTCCCTTAGAGTTAACAGAACATCAAATCGATTCTCCAGCCGTTATATGCAAGGTTTATTAAAATTTGTGAGCCTATTATAAGTCAGTTCGGAAGACGCTACGTAAGGAAGGCTGGATAGAGAAATGAAGACGCTCAGGATATCAGACGAAATCCACAGAAAACTGACAGCAACTGTTGGAACGCTTATGGCTCAAACAGGCAAGATGCAGACATACCAAGACGCCGTAGAAGCCATGCTCAATCGATCAGTTATATTACCATCTGAACTGCTCACGGAAATTGAAAAATTCGTAGAAGAAAACAAGCGCTTAGGCTTCATGACAAGAGAAGAGTTCATACGAGACTCTGCGAGATGGCGACTAAAGTTTCTCAGAGAAGAATCCGAATATGTAGAGATTCCAAGAGACAAGTTTGAGAGACTTGAGGCTGCTGTTAAAGAGATGAATACACCTTATCATAGTGCGTCTGACTTCGTTTATACACAGATTGATGAAGTGCTGGAAAAATACGACAGGTGGCTTGCAGAAAAAGAAGAACAGGAGAAAAGACAAAGGAAGAGAGGATAAAAATATTAGAAATAACAAGTTTTTTAGGAATGCAAATTCCACTATTAAGTGGTGTTAAGGATGAGTAAAAGTGTCAAGTGTCCTGCGTGTGGTCGCGAGCTTTCAAGTAAACCTCTCAAAACATGGAAATTCCGGTTTTATGACGTAGACCGCTATGAGTGTCAGCATTGCAAGACGAAGCTCAACGTTTATGAAAGCCCGAACTCCAAGTTTACGATACCTAAAACCAAGCGCAAGTGAGTAGGTTTAACGATGAGTAGTAAGGCGTTGACTGATGCTGAAAGGGCTACTCTAAATCTGATTTTAGAGGATTTTCGTTATCTTTTTGGTAAAGAGGAAATTTTGCAAGATGAAATAGATAATGTGTTGCAGAATATCAAGAGCGAAGAAGTAAAATCGTATATACAAAACCTGAGGTATGGCTCAAAACCTGAAACTGCGCTTAGAGAGTCCTTCATCGCCGGGAAATCTATCCTTTTGAAGTATCTTTTTGGCGAGGGGATTCCTGAGGTAAGGTCTGATGGTTTCATTGACTACTTGCTTAAGGATGAGATGGGTCGAGGCATAGCTTTAGAACTCAAACCGCTCTTTGAAGCTGCTGTAAAACTTGACAAGGCAGGCAAGCCGATACTTGAGAAACTTAAGCAAACGAAAATTGTCCCTGAAAATTATGCGGAACAGATTCTCAAGTATATTCGTGAAGGTGAGGCTCATTTTGTCATTTTGACAAACTTGAAGGAGTGGTTCTTCTATAGTAAGGTGCTCAGTCCTAAAGAAGTGAAGTATTTCTGCGCAATTAGTTTTTTCGACTTCATCAAGGAATATGAGGTCATAGGTAATCTCAGAGATTATCTGGAAAGGAAAGAGTTCGAATCAATCAGATACGAACTGGATAAGTGGTTCTTACAAAGCTTGAAAACGTGGGTGGGTAAACTTTCGGAGACTGAGTTTATTGTTGATGACAAGAGAAAACTGGAATTGATAATAGAGCTGATTAACAAGTTCATTTTCGTACAGACTTTAGATGATTATGGAGTTATAGAGTTCAACTGGATTAGAAAACGTTGGAATTATCAAGAGCAGATGTGGCAGAGAAAGGGCAAATTGATGGTTTTGGAAAAGTTTTTTGACGAGGTTGACAACTGGTTCTATCAATACTATGATACAGAGCTTTTTAGGGAGAAAATTCTTCAACACGTTAAGAAAGACGGCGAGAACATCGAAAAGCTTTACAAAAATCTCCAATTGATCCTTGGGCTAACTTATTTGCAAGTGCCTTTCGGAGCTTTAAAAGGGATAATGCAGTACAACTTCAGGTATATTGATGAGGATGTTCTTGGAAAGGCTTACGAAACATTCTTTGGTGAGGTTAGAAAAGAAGAGGGAGTTTACTATACACCTAAATATATTACACATTACATTGCTGAAAATACCGTTGGCAAAGCCTTCGATGAAGTGTTAGCAAAGATAAGAGAGAAAATGGAAAAGGATGAATTTAAGGACGTAAAAGAATTAGTCTTAAGGTTTACTTCAATACGAGTTCTTGATCCATCATGCGGATCGGGTTCTTTCCTCATTAAAGCCATTAGGATCATTGTAAATAAGTATAGAGAACTTAACCGATTAATTGAAGACCATATTAAGAAGTATTCCAGTTACAAGGGTTCACTTGACCTACCTCAAGAAAGCAGGGTAAAAACAGAGCTGTTATCCGAAATAAAGGAAATAGTAGGACCAAGCAGTGATAGGGAGCTGATCGCCCGAATTCTTGTAAGACACATTCACGGCGTTGATCTGGACAAAAGAGCACTTGAAGTCGCCAAGGTGAATATTTGGTTAGAAGCCATTAAACTTTCACCTAAAGAGTTCAGATATGATAAATTACCCGCATATACGAATTACATTTTACCCAATCTTGAAATGAATTTGTGTAATGGAGACTCCGTTGTCGGGCTCCCTGAAGAACTGACAATTACTTATCTGAGCGAAAAACATCAAGCTGACATAATTAGACTCCATGGTTTAAGACACAGGTACTTGGAAAATCCTGTGGACCCGCAGCGGGTTGAAGAGATTGCAGAAATAAAACATGAAATGAGGAAGAAATTAGACAAGGAATTTGTGAACTATTTGACGGCTAAAGGGCTTCCGACCAGCGTTATCAATGACACAAAGCCCTTTCATTGGGCATTAGAATTTTGGTATCTTTACTATGAAGAAAGTGGGGTTCCATTGTCGAAGGACCAAAGGGGCGCAGATGTGGTAATTGGGAATCCTCCTTACGTAAGAATTCAGATCATGAGCGAGAAATCACCGGTATACGTTGACTTTCTTAATATCAATTTCACAACTGCCTTCAGGAATTATGACCTTGCACTTATTTTTATAGAAAAGGGTTGGTCAATTACAAAAAAAGAAGGACTTTTTGGGTACATAGTCACAAACAAATGGATGCAATCAGATTACGGAGAAAAACTTAGAAAGCTACTTTTAGACGACCAATGTATAGACATGATTGTTAACTTCGGGGATCAGCTCGTCTTCGACGAAGCCAGCACATATACTATGCTACTTTTTTTAAATAGGAAGCGATTAACCAAATTCAAGTATTGCCACATAAAGAGCTTGTCTAAGAATATTACCCAGTTAAGATTGCTAAATCAAAAGGATGAACTTGACGACACTGACGTTGTTATCACAGTTCTTCCTTTAGACAAAGTTTCGGAGGCCCCTTGGGTATTCGCATTTGGTACCGAAGGAAAAATTGTTGAAAAAATGTCAGAAATGCCTAAACTTAAGGACATCACGAGGAAAATCTTCCAAGGAATAAGGACAAGTGCCGATGAAGTCTACATATTGAAAAAATTAGGTGCCCCCAAGGATGGCATAGTTAATGTTTATTCGAAATCTTTCGACAAACCTTGCAGCCTTGAGGTAGATATTCTCAAACCTCTGCTGAAAGGTTACCAAATCGATAGATACGCAAGCCCAATTTGCACTCGTTACATACTCTTTCCCTACAAAATTGTCAACGGTAAAGCTTTTCTCCTGTCGCCTGAGGAAATATCTGGGAAATACCCCTTAGCTTGGAAGTACTTTATCCATAACAAGGAAAAGCTGGAAAATAGAGAAAGGGGAAAATGGAAGGGTAGCCCAAACTGGTATGCTTTTGGAAGGAGACAGAATATTGAGCAATTTGATGAACCAAAAGTTATGACCTGCGATCTTGCAGATGAAGCAACCTACATGTTGGATAAGCAAGGACAATACTACTTTACATTCGCTTACGGAATCAAGATCCGTAGAGAGCTTGAAAGTAAAATCAGCTACGAATACCTAACGGGGATCCTGAATAGTAAACTGTTAGACTACTTTATCAGAAAGGTTAGCACGATGATGAGAGGTGGTTATTATGTTTTCAGAAGGCAATTTGTGGAAAAGCTACCGATTTATCTGGCATCTGTTGAGGAACAAAAACCCGTGGTTGATCTGGTTAAAAGAGTAATGGATCTTAATGAATGCAGAGCGAAACTTATCGAGCTATTCCAAGAATGGTCAGCCAGAATGAAAAATGCCGAGCTGTCTCTTTATCACATACTTAAAGAAGACCTTGTAAGCATTAGGCAAGGCCTCTTTAACAATGTTTGGACCGTTAAAGTTACCTTCTATCCGAATGATCATGATCCTCGTTGCGATAGTGTTCATCACTCGTTCCGTATAAGAAGTGATCGAAATAAGATAGCCATTGTTGGAATGGACAAAAATAGTATTGAAGATTTGATATTTGAAATGGAATTCGATAAAGAAGAACTAACGCAACATATTTGCCTTTCACTGGTGCAAACATTAGAGTCAAGGGTCGAGATCAACACACTTTGCCAACTCTTTGATAAGACGAAAGTTCCAGTCATAAAGGAAGTAAACAGAAATCCAAGCGAGTTGACGCCGAATATATTAAAGAAGGTCAAGGAAGAGCTTCAGAAATGGCTTGGACAAAAGGGAACAATAGGCGTAGACGCGGATATCCTTAAAATCGATAATGAGATTGAGAATTTAGAAGCACAAATAGACGCTTTGGTTTTCAAATTGTACAAATTGAATGAAGATGAGATAAAGGTAGTTTTCAACTCATTGAAAACTCCAAACCTACATCAAGCTAAGGTTCTTGAGTTCTTTAGGAAGTTGTAGACCTTGAATAGTTGTGGGTTAAGAGAAGGGTTCAACCTAAAGGATTACCAAGAACCCTTGGTAAAGGAAGCTTTGAATGAATTCGAATCAAAAGAAACAAAGAATATATTCATTTCTCTTCCGCAAGGCACTGGAAAAACTATAATTGCTTTAGCAACCTTGTCGAAACTGATTAATGATGGCAAAGTAAAAAAGGCGCTTGTCCTGATACCGAGAAGAGTTTTGGTGAATCAATGGGTAGACAGGGCACAAGAGATGTTCTACGGTTTGGGTCTGATAAAGAACCCAACCCTTTCAAAAGAAAGCATAGAAAAAATAAGAGGCTGGTTGAAACACGGTGGCGCCGTAGGCTTAGCCATGACCATGCAGTCTTTCAGGAATATCACTAAGAAAGAATATTTTACAGAAAAAGATTTTGACATAGTCATTGTTGACGAGGCCGCTGATCTTGTAGTCTCTAAAGACTTCATTGAGGGCTTCAGAATGTCCAAATACCTTAAAGGACTGGAAAAGTGGCAAATTCCAAAGCTCTTTTTGCTGCCTTATCATGTGATGGAGAAGAAAATCGTTGCACTGATAAAGAAGTTTGGAACAAACTCAACATTGATTAGAAGAATGGTTCAAGAAGCCCAATTTTTGTGCACAGTAAGAGACCCAATAATCATAGATGATCCACCTATTAACATCTTCGTGGAAACACTTCAAGACAATTACAAGAAAATCAAGACAGGCGTCCACAGAATCCTAAACAAATATGGAATTACAGGTTTCAGAGAAAACCTTGAAACATTGTTGAACCCAGAAACATTAGACCGATTGAAAAAGATTTACCACCTGGACGACGACACGGTTCAGCAAATCCAAGTCTCCATAATCAAGTACATTCTCATTCAGCACATCGAAAAATGGTTTCTTTATTCCAACAGGTCCGAGCTTTCACGTAGCATTCTATCAGTCCAAAAAGACGTAGAGAAATGGCTCAGTTACGAAGACAAGAAATTGAACAAACTGGTCGAAGTTGTTAAATCCCACATAGATCAAAACCACAAAATCTACGTCTTCTCCCAATACGTCGCCACAGCAGAACTGATAACCAATTTCCTTACAGAGAAATTATTCCTCAAGCCAAGAGACATAGTAATGATAACAGGTATAGATGAAGCAGACGAACAATTCGAGAAACTTGGCAGCTTCAAAAGAGTCGGCAAAGTTCTTGTAACCACACCAGTATTCGATAAAGGAACAGATATCCCTCAAGCCAACGCAATCATTGTCTACACACCACCTTTAAACACTGAAAAGCTGTTTCAAGTTGTCGGCAGAATACGAGGCGGCGAAGTCTTATTCTTAGCATATAAGGGATATGAAGAAGCTACAATCGACCAAGTTGCCGACCAGTTAAGAAGAGCTTTCGCAGCAGCAACAGGTGAAAAATTTGGACTTAATAGCTATCTCTGACATTTACGCAGACATAGATAGGGTCAAAGGCATAGTCTCCATGCTTGGACAATCGGAAAGAGAAAACAGAACTATCGTCATCGCGGGAGACATAAGCATAAAAACAGCATCAGAGCACCATACACAAGAAATATTATCGCTGCTTTCAAAAGTTTGCAATCACCTATTTTACCTGCCAGGCGATTCGGACAGTAAGGACTTTGCAGCCAACATATCAAATGCAAAGAATCTCGACCGAAGAAATTACATAGTAGACGATGGCGAGGTCAAAATTGGATTATTAGGATTAGGCGGAGCACCAACACATAGCGCCAGAAGCGACGAGCCTTTGCCCTATCTCTGGGATGAAAACATTCCAGTAGTAGGAGAAGGACTATCAACCGAATTAAAAATAAACATCGAGAAAGTTGTGCAAGGACACCCAGATTACATAATACTGGTTACTCACTCTCCACCGTATGGAATAGCTGATCGTTCAAAGCCTATAACATTACGAGAAATGGCCGTCTTAGAAGACTTGGTAGAGGAACTAAAAGGAGAAGCAAAACCAGAACTGGCAGAGGCAGCAGCCCCCAAAAAGAAAGTTATGACAAGCCCGAGACATTTAGGCTCAAGAATTCTCAGAGAGTTTGTCAGGTTTTACAAGCCAGATGTACACATTTTCGGACACGTGCACAAGGAAGGCGGCAAAACCGAAACCCAAGAAGCAACAAAATTCTTCAACGTAAGCCACCTATCGCCACTACCATATAGACTCACAGGCAGAAAATTCCTACAACTGAAAATAACTAAAGAAAAGATCACAGCATCCTTTGATCACGTTATAACTGAAAGAAACATACCCTTTCATGAGTTTATTGAAAAATACCTATAACATATACGATATAGATCTTATGACTCAACATGGATAAGCGATGAATCTATTTCGTTTGGGAAATTGTTTTCATACGGGGCTTGATTGAAGGGTTCTAGGATTTTTTATTACTAGTAATCGTCGTCTTCATAGTCTAGTTCGAAGCTATGTCTTCCGTGACTCCCATTTTTTCTGAAGGTTTCTCAATTTTAGAAACCATGAGAACAAGTTTCCATTTTTCGTTGCATGCCTCGATTTTTAGCGGCATTGTTGGCGTGAAGGTTAGAAGTAATTCTTCGAAGTGACACAGCAATGGCAAGAAATGTTGAAAGAATTTTATAGGGAATTCTATGCTAATGTCATTTTGAATAACACAGCTGCTAATCTCATGCAGATACATTTCCATGAACATACCCGTTCGCTTGCCTAAGAAAACCATGCCATTTGAGTTTTTTTTGAGAAGAAGTTGCACCTCATCTAAAAGACTGCTCAGTTCCGTAATTACACTTCTGAAATCTTTAGCTTTAATCCTGAGTTTTGTACTGGGTTTTCCCTTTTTTAGTGGAATGAGTGTGTCTGACTCCCTCATTGAACCAGTTATTGTTATTTTTTTATAAGATAGATCTTTTATTTCAAACTGCAGTCTTCGACTAAACAGGCTAAGCATCACGTTTGACTTCGCCCCAATTACTCTTGATACATCATAAAGCGTCCTTGATTCAATATCCAAAGAACTTTGAGTTCGACCATCCCATTCTTTAAAAAATGGTTTATTGAAAATTACCGAAGCGAAGCTCAGTTCATCTGTGCTTAACGATGAAATAATAAGCTTGTCCTTAGTTTTCTCGATCCTAACTAACGATGAGTGTTGACTAATTTTTCGTAGTATTTCCCCGAAAATTGAAGCATCGTGTACGCTTATCACACTAGTTCCCAGAAAAGTTTCTTACAGATGGATATTTAACAAGCATTCTTGCGAGGCGCCACAATGAATACGCGCCTGACTGGCGGTACATAGCTTCAAGTTTTTCTTCATATACTTCTTTTCCTTGAGAAACCCATTTTTCTGCTCGGTCTCTCTCCAGTTTTATCACATACCTGTTGTGAATTGCCCTGGCTTCCCAGTTTTTCCAGAGTAGCCTAGGGTCTTCACAGCAAATTGGACATTTACATCTTGAAAGTAAGCGTATTTCACTTTTGGTTAGGCGCCTAGAAATAAAATTTCCTTCTCTTCCACCGACATATCGATCACTTATTCCAGGTAAAATTATGTTTCCATACGCCGCTCGACGTCTGTGCCCTGAGGAGTCAACACTATCAGCACCTAACCAATAAGCCATATGAAGAGACAGTGGAGAAGAACCGCAACCCATAACATGAATTTTGAAATCCGTGTTCTCTTTGACAATTTTTATAGTTTTGAAGAGCATTGACACAAACTCTCTTGATGGGACTCGGTCGACGAAATAATACCGTTTTTTCAAAAAACTCGCGTTGATCATACTTCCCAAACAAATCATGTCAGAATCACAAGTTTTTTGCAGCAGTAGAGCATTCTTACGAAGGGAATTCCAGCTCCAACCATGCAAGGCTGGAGCCAGTCTTCCTCTTAGTCGAGTGGATGACTGCCAGAAAATGATGTTATGAACCGTTTTAATCCACTTTCTTTTGAAGATGCTAATGGTTTCTCCAGCTCTGAAAGGATAATCTAAAGGTATAGTTATATCAGGCCATATTTTTTCTTGCAATTCAATAACTTTTTCCCTTTTAAGTTCTATTCCTTTCCTGTTAGCGGAATACGCACCGTTATCTAGAAAGAGTCTGAAATACTTGTACTTGACTTTCGGTTCGTCTTCCTCATAATAATATATTGCTGAATCCATGACATCATCCTTTGAATGGTCTTGTATGATTCTTGAACCATCCTCACCTAGCCATAGCACAGGATTGCAAGTCAATTCCATTTTCAATTCTCCACTTCCTTCCGAGCTAATTCTCCAAAGACGCTTATGATTCCGAGGCACGAGTTCTGAATTCTTGGCAGAAGAGTGGATAATCTGTAAAGAAGGCTTTGTATTCTCTCTTCAGAAGATTCCTGAATTGGTATGAATCTTCCAATATGACATACATTGTTCCTTACGGAAAACAAGCGTATGAAGTCATCAATAAATACTTCAGATTGTGTGACGCCTGTCTTCTTCTTTCCTTCTTCGAAGCACTCTTTAAAGTAGGCAGAAGCATGATATACCACACGAAGCTCAAACGGAAGGCTTTCGTTTACCCTAAATAGTGCGCCTCTTCCAACGACGCTTAGAAAGTCAAGCTCCATTTTTTCGGTGCCGCTTGAATCAGGAAACAACGGGTATTTCTGGGGGAATAGACCCGAGTGACAGAGTCTTAAATAATATAGTTTTTCTAGGGGTTTAAGAAACTCGCTGGAAACTTCCCAGAGAATAACGTACAATAACTGAACCGAACTATAAAGAAAATGTGCGATGGATTCTGCATTGATATTTGAGACATCAATAAGACGAGATTTTGAGGGCTCTTCAAAGTTGACTCCGAAGAATGAAAAATATTCTCTAGCTTTCTTACAATAGAAATCAGCACCCCGAAGAATCTCTTTAACATCTTTTGTTCTTTTGTTTTTGTCTGAAGATAGACTTAGTATGCCGCTATGTTTTTGCAAGAAGGGTTCGATGCTGGTGAGATAGTAGTTCTTTATTTCTCTTGGAACCTCTTGACACTTTAACACATTATCAATATCGGCAATAAGGTCTGTAGATATTTTCCTCAGTATTAGTTCTGGCCTTTGATATGACATACCCGTCACTTTTTGATGAGTATTTCAATCTTCTGAAATGTTTTTCTAGCATATTGGACTTCATTGCTCTCCACGCCTACGTCAAGTAGTAATTTTTTACCAATAATGCTGTCAAATGTAATTTTGATGAAGTTTGTTTTACTTTTTGGATCTAAAAACTCGAAGGAAATTTTCTTAGGATCATATTGAATTTCTTGCTTCTTGCTACAAAGGAAATTAATAAGCTCTTTTGGAGCAATATCCTCGAGCCTTCCTTCAATTTTCTTAGATATCTTGTATCTCTCAAGTTCCAGTTTGTCATACTTGAAAGCTGATAAAACCGTTGATTTGGCTAACTTTTTCGTCATTTCAGCGAACTTTTCCTTGCACTCTTTTTCCGAGGGATAACTCAGAACAAGAGTCCCATCAATCTTGAGAAGAATCCCTGTTTCTCCAGGATCGGTGTAACTGGCATATGCATTTTTTGCTGAAGAGTACAGCAAGTCTAACTCATCTTCTACTTTCCAGATGTCCTGTGACAGTTGAATAGCACTTGTTTCTTTGCCTTTTGGCTTTGAAATCATCACATACATTTCTCTTTTTTCTTCTGTCATTTATATAGCACCACTAGACAAATTCTATTATAGTATACTATTTTTATATAAAGGCATTTACTATTTACAGTGGGACAGACATGCAAATGATTAATCCATTTAGCGGAATTGGTTTGCCTAGAAAAGACCTAGTTTTCTGGTCTGATAGACACGAGTTAAAAGAAAGATTGATGGGTTTCTTGAAATCAACTGACAATCCGAATGTGAAAACCCTTCTGCTTCTTGGAGAATATGGATCGGGAAAAACACACGCCTTGTTGTTTTCAAAGATAACATGCGACCAATTAGATCCCCCCATTCCAGCAGTCTATATTTCATCCCCCAGTGGTTCCTTCAGCGAACTTTACAGAAAAATCATTGAAACATTGGGCTTTGACCAAATCGTTTTGACTTTTGACACGCTTATTTCTAGGAGTAGAGAAAAGATCCTTTCAGCCATAGAAAAGGAGTCAAAAGAAAGAGAAGAGCTTAGGCGTGTGGAGTCGTTATCTACTGAAAGAATAATCCAACATTCTTTTCCTAATATTGACAGTGATTTAGCTATAGTTCTCGGTCAAGTTTATAATGATAGAAATCTCGACTTGTGCAGAGCATGGCTTCTTGGCAGAGACCTCACCAAAACAGAAATGAGTAGACTAAATGTTTCCAAATCAGTAACTTCAGACGAAGCTACTGTTAAAATTCTAGGAGATGTTCTGAAATTGATAATCGCCAGCAGACAACAAGTAATCTTGCTCATCGACGAATTTGAAGATGTAGGGAACCTAGCAAAAACCAATCTGATTAATTATTTGAAGGCATTCAGAAAGTTTATTGATCAAAACATAGCCGGTTTGAAAATTATCGTCGCTTGGACATTCACGTCGTATCAGCAGTTTTTAGGTGAACAAGGTGTTTTTCGAGGGAAAACTTATGAAGCACTGACGGACAGACTTCGATATAATGTGGAGAACCTAGAGCCCATGAGAGGAAAGGATCTAGAAAATTTCATTTCCGATTCAATTTCAAGAGTGTATAACAAAGGTTTCACCGAACTTATTGACCCGAAGGCTATACGATTTCTAGAACTTCAAATTGACACATATCCAAGACAGTTAAACATCGTTCTGAACAGAGCCTTTCAGCTGGCCATTGAAAAAAATCTATTTCCAATAGATGTCAAATTGGTAACCGAGGCTCTTCGTCAATCAGGAGTCCCCTCAAAGCCATCATCAAAAGTGGCCTGAGCGAGACTAAAAAGCTTGAAACTCGTTTGCTGGGTTCTGCTTCTATCTATTAGACCTCGTCCATCTGTCAAGGTCGGAAGGTTGCTCCTCATTAAACTGACTCTCTTCTTTCTTAATATGCTGATTACCTTGTCAGACAATCGAAGCTCATCTTCAAATAGATTTACATTTAACAACAGTATTTGAATAATGGACTTCAATGTTTCACAATGCCCTATAAAAGATGGTCCAAGAAGATTGCTATTATATATAGACAGTGCCTCTTCCACAATTGCTTTTAATTCACCTAAAGTTGGTTGCTTCAAACGCTTGGCGAAAAATTCGGTAGGTGAGAAAACTTCCGAATATGGATCTAACAAACTAAGTATTCCTTTCTTAGAATCACCTTTACGTTCTAACACTGTCGTAGCTCCTGTCTCTTCAATAAGGGAGACATGAAGCCTATACCAATGGTAAAAGTTCACCTTTGAAAACCGCCTATAATAGCGATTGTGAATGTATTCTCGAATCGTTTTTTCTGTATTTAGATTTCCAGGAACGTCTATGAACATTGCCGAAAAGAACTCTTTGAAACATTCCCAATCAGAATCTCGGACTGCTTTAAGAAGTACAAAACGTCCCATTTCTATTGGAACAGACTCTATGCGTAGCTTTGAAATAAGATAAGAGCGTCTGGAAAGAACCAAAGTGCCTCCTCTTAAGGTAACTTCTGGTGCCGCTGGTGGATGGGCGTATTTCAGAAACCCTAAGCTTTCAAGGTTTCTTGAGATCAGGTTTAAGGACGAAAAATCCTTTTGAACTTTGTTAACAATGTCCCTCTCTTTGTCAATAAGCCCTGAGATTATCTGCATACTTTTATCAAGCGGCACGCCTTCTTTGTAGTAATCTTTCAATCTGCAGGACATTCGCACCAAACCAAATTGTAGATTAGGTAATATATTCTCTTTTCCAATCATATGTCTTTTGCGCATGGACCCAGAAGGTGCGTACAATTCTTTTCTCCGCTCATGTCTACACTAAAAGAATAAATTAACCGAAAACTGAATTATGATTTGTGTAAAGTCATGAAACATAATGAGAAAGAATGGGAAAGAGAGCCACCAATGGCAAACTGCGAAATTTGCGGTTCTGACAGCGAAATAGAATTTATGGTTGATTGCCCTAAATATGCTGAGGACATAGAAAAAGGGATAATTTCAGGCTGGGTTCATGAAGACTGTTGCGAAGAATCTTTCAAGAGCGAACCAGACCAATGCATTGAAAGTTGTGATAATGAGAATCTTTTTCGGAACATCGCAAAGCATTTTGAAGATTGTGTTAATGTAGAAGGGCTGGTCAAGACTGACAAGCAAGGCATTTCCGTCTTCATGTCCCAAGGTAATACCTTTGGAATCACCTCACAAATGGACAAATTTCTAGAAACCTTTAAACCTTTGAACGTCGTAACCAGCATCTTTTTAGATAGAGAGAATGAAATGGTTTACACCAAAGACAATCAAAAAAACACAAATGTGTATTCCTTAGCTTTATATGAAGAAATAGAAGACCGTTTTCATTCATTCTGGACCGTTGAACCTGAAAAATTCTGCATCAAAGAGGGCCCATTTTTTCTGGTATACCGCTTTAGCAACGTGACAGTAGGTGCTGCCTTAGCCCCCAGAATTTCTGAATCGGACACCGACACAAGTGATAGAGGTGTTGAGGTAGCAACGACATACAAAGAGAAGTACTTGGAGGCGGAACAGTTTTTTGGAGTAGCGCTTCAACCCCAGAAGGAAGACCTAAAAGCAAGGATTCAAGGACTTTCCGAGGATGAACTTATCAACGTGGTTCTGTGTCCACTTCTCACCAGTTTGGGTTTTAATGGCGTCAAACCAATATCGTTTCATGGACCTGGGGAAAGCGGAGGCGACTTTCATCCATTCTACAAAGTAAATGAGTTCGGGAAGATTGTGTATTATTCAGCCCAGGCCAAGGCCGTAAAAGTTCACTCTAAAGCTGGTGTCAAAGAGGGAAATGTTAACCAGTTAATTGATCAAATAAAGAAGATTTTCCGCACTCCGTTCAAATCCTTCATTGACAACGCTGAAAAGAGAATAAGCTATGCATTTATTTTTTGTTCTCAGGATATTACGCCAGAAGCTCGCGACCAACTATTTCATGAGATTGAAAATAGTCAGAACATAAACTTCGTGGATATTCATGATATAGCCAATTTGGTTATTGAGAAAGGGATTTCCTCTGAAATCGTGAAATATTGCAGAAAAAAGGAGATTACTGAAAATACCAGGCCAAAAACCGAATAGAATCATCAGCCCTCATTCTTTTTCTTTGTAGTAGCTTAGTCCTGCTGTTACGCCTGTTGTTATGGCGAACCATATGATTGTCGCGCGCGCGCAATAGACTTAACCACGGGCGGAGGCACCAAACTCACCCCAAGTTATCTACGCGCATTTGGATACTCAGAATTGCTTGCATCCAATAAGAGACAGCACACCTTAATCAAAGCAGTGGAAAAACTTTGACCTTTTGCCATTTTTTCTTTTTTAATAGTTTAGCCATGGCTTTCTCGTGATAGCCTTCGTTTTTTACCAGCAAACCCATCATGGCATTCCGTGGTATACCTTTGATAGGGATATTGTAGAGACTGAATCGCGGAATCCTAACTCTAACAACTTTGCAAAAATTGAACGGCCATAGCCTTCTGCGTGCAGTAGCGATGTCATATTGCCAACACTCCTGCGGAGGCGGGCGACTACTTTCACGATGATCCCATAATTCGACGTCTTTGACGTTGTCCTCACCGAAGTAATTACTTAATATGCGTTTGTTCAGAATAATTCCCAATTCATACTTCTTTATAGCTTCGTTGCAATGGTTTTCTAAAGCTTCATAGAATTCCTCGTTTATTTGATAGCAGTTAAGAACTGGAACCTGTGAGGTTTTCTCTCTTTCGCTTTGGATGCCGTGGTCGGTTGTGCCTTTAACTATCCATTCTGGAGAACTACAAAACAGGTTGAAGTAGGCATAATCGCTTTTTGTATAGTACTGTTTTTGCTTCTTAGTTTCTGCATCATAGAAATGGCAGAGCAATCCGCGTCCTTTACGATTGCTGTCAGCCCAACGTTTAAACCTAGTTAACTCTCTCATAAGCATCCATCGCGAGAGCAATTTCTCTTTTGTATTCTAATGATATATGAGCTTTAGGGACTCCTAGACGCACGAACATCTCATAAGAAGCTGTTCATAGATCCATTGTAATGGTGAACCATATCCCTCTTAATTTGAATTCGAGTTTAATGAAATTGAATTCAAGAAATTGCTTTATTTTTGCGGTGTAACATAGTTGTTGGTGTTGAATGTTTGTCGATTTTTCTTCTTTTGTTGAAAATACTACTCCCTATTTTCTCATGGGAACACATCGTCGCTACAAGAATTGGCTAATCATATCAATCATAAACCCTCAAGGTAGACACTTCTACGAAGGCATCTGCTTGGAATGACATGCAGAACAGGGAGTGCTCGCGCTCAGTGTTTCTCATCATCAGCGAGTTTCTCGGGATTCTCGGATGGTGGTTGTGTTGCGTTTTGTCTCAGATAGGTGACTTCGTAGCGAATAGCATGCTTCCAATTTGATACATTGATTTTTGAAGGTATGTCCGGTTTCAGATATTTGACCGGGTTCTGTATTATGCGCAACTTAGGTGTGCCTCCAGCGCGGAGTCCAGTCACTATGTAAAGGTAGTAATTGTCACCTTCTAGTTCGGCTTTTCTCCACTCACTTTGTTGCATGCTTATTTCTATATCATCATATTTCGAGGATTTTATATCTGCGAAGCGCCTTGATTCAGCGTTGCTTGATGAGAAATCATATCCAACGTTCTTTTGATCTCTGGGAGAATCATCAATAGACCTTCCTTCGGATTCTTCAAATTTCCTCGTCAGCTCAAAAGCTATATCTTCAGGGAGTTGCGGTGAGACTGTTACCTTTACTGTACGTTTTCGGGTCACTGGGCCGATCTTCTTTGTGGCTCTGACGATCGGCTTCGTGTTCACAGAGTTTGGAGAGTTAGAGGGTGAGGAAGTTTCGAGTTCTTTTATCTCATCGAGCAAATAGTCGTTAGGGTCAATCAAGAATGGACCCAATTGGATAATCTGCTGGGGAATGTTGATTATTGAAGTATCTGTTTTTGTTTCGTCAATATTCTCTTCGGGAGTCTCTGTTGGTTTTGGTGTCACGGGAATCACGATTTCCTCTTGAATTTGCCTAGCTTCTATCTTCTCCATTATTAGGTTAGGAAGACCCTCTTTAGGGATGCCAAATTGCTCGAAGATCTCCATTCTCTTTTTATCATCCTGGCCAGCAGACAGCAATGCTAGTATCGGTTCCTTCAACGCTTCGCCTCCGTCGAAGATTCTACACAATTCGGATGCAATCTTAGGGGCATAAGAGTCGATCGAGGCACAAAGATACAGCCTGTTTAACTGCTTGTCATAGTAGACATCGCTTGTAAGTGACTTCTTGATTTCGTTATTTTGTCTGAGCTTATAGGTCAAGCCGATTTTCTGTGCTTCAACGATCTGAATTTCACCGAGCTTCTTTAGGCCGTCAACAAAAACGGGATAAAGCTTTGGTTTTTTGTATTTAACCCACAAATCCAAGTAATACCGCCATTCCCGGAAATTCTCCGTTACTTGAATGGTGGCATCTACTATGTCAACAGCATCCACTTCAACTTCTACTAGTGAGCTAATAGGTTCTATTCCGAGAGCTGATAGGAAATTCGTAATTTCCAGGTACGAACAGCCCAACCACAAGATTTCTAGATTCTCTGCGAAATTGGTTGCTAGTTGCTCATCATCAGCAAAAACAATTCCTGACAAGGGAATGAACTGATGCTTGCCATGCTTTGGCTTTACCAACAGATTGAGTGCTTTGAGGTTCCTAATTTCCTCATCCACATCATTGGATGTGCTTAGAAGCCTATCACACTCTAAGTAAACATTATTGATAGTTGCCTGAGTCGTTTCAGTGATTTCCTCGGACTCAGAAATCTCCTTCAAAACAGATATACAGTCTCCCAAGTCTGCAGTCTCTTTTACTTGAATGCTTTCAAAAACTGGGAAGGCACCAGAATCATAGAAAGAAGAGAGATATCCTCTTAATTTGCCGAACACCTGATTCTGATCTTTCCAGAATACTTTGGAAGGACTCCACCATTCTCTGTCTGTTCTTGGTATATACAGCAATTCCTCTTGCTCAAGCATTTTTCTGATATTTTGAACTATTTCGGTTTCTTCATCCGAGGAGTTATCAGGCAAAGCCATCAAAAAGGCATATATCGTCTTGAGCTTCTCGAGAGTTCCCTTTGTGTATGTGACACCACTGGTCTTGAGTTGTCTCAAATGGCAAATGACTTCATCCTTTGTTGGTATTTCTCTTACATTCAAGTCTTTAATGAAAGCTTGGTGGCCCTCATGCACCAGGTACTTGACAGAACTTCCTAACAGTATTCGGTTCTTCTCAGTGTTGGTGAAAAGCCTCGCCGGCTCATAAAATGAGCCATCTGATGCAAGAACCCATTGGGTTGTACGAAGCAAATTTAGAAAGGAAGTATTGTCTACCTTCTTTCTCTGGGGGCGGCTTATAGGAGTATAGATATATATGCAATTTCGGGCTTTTTGGTAGACTTTGCTCCAATTCTCATCTAGGGTATTCCAGAGTTTCTCCAACCGTTTTGATGCGGTTTCTCTCTCTAAAGACTTCGCATGCGCAAGGAGAGCCTGCAGTTCAGGACTTGTCCAATCTCCCTCGAGAGCGTGTGTACCATAACCGTACATTGGCACCCAATTATAGGATGAGTCTCCGAAGTGAACTTGTGTGTTTTCAACTCTAATTATCCTTGGGCATTTCCATACTCCTATGTTCTGAAAGAACTCGGACCATTTTTTTGGATCACCATGTGTAGCGTACATTTCTGACAAAAAGAAAATGTTGGGAACCACTGCAAAAAGCTCTTCCATGGACCGATCACCATATGCCTCGGAAAGATATGCTTCAGATGCCTTGACGAATGCCTCAACTTTGCCTTCGTTGTCTAGGTGATACACCTTGACGATCAGCCTGTCGCCCAAACTTTGGAGGACCTCTTCTTCGCTCTTGGTGGTTTGATATTTGCTTCTAGCCAACGAAACATATCGTTGGATATTCCCCAGAACGAAATTAGTGTATGCGATGATCGTGTCTTCAGAAAGTCTGTCAGGATGCTGTAAGCACTTGCATATGACGTCATTTATCAGAGTGTAATCGTCAAAGTATAGCCTAATGCCGAGATAGCTCAAGAATTCCTTAGCCTTGTCCCGAAGTGATTCAAGCGCTGGGTCAACAGATTTTTTTCGCAGTATCGTGTCTTTTTGGAAATAGTGATGCATAAAGTCAACCTCGCCTTCTGAGAATGCCTTGTACTCTTCTTCCAGACTCATTTTGTGCGGGTAGAATATCACTAGACCAGTTTTGCTTTTGTCTCTAACCGCAATCAGCTCGTTTCTTGCCGTAAGTATGATCTTGGATTCTCTGAGCTTATTCACTTGATTGGTGTAGGATTCTGCACTTAATGGAGTCTTGCCTTCATAGAACTCGTTGCCCAAATAAACGTAGAGCTGGAGAAACCACTCAGGTCCCTTTGCAGCATGGACATTTACCAGTTCTTCTCTCTGAACATAAGTTATCAGATCGTCAATTCCTATCTGTTGAGCGCCCAGTTCAATCAAAATCGAGCGCCCTCTTTCGCCTACCGTGGGGCTAAGATAACCTACACCCTCACCCTTCAGTTTTTTCACATCAGTTCCAATTAGGTTTTTTAAGTCACCCTCACTTGTATCGATAACAACATTGGCGGGTATTACCCAATCTCCATCCTCGGTCGGAGCAATCTTGCTAACCTTCATCTTGGTCTGCATGACGTCGTAGACCTCACGCAAAGTCTGGTCTTTTATTTCTTCATTCATCGGAACATACTTGAACAATAAGTCATGTGGAACGTCATTCTCTCTGAGTATTTGGTATGCATCGACAACAAGCTCCCCGACCTGCAGCAGAAGCCACTTGTTCCATTCATTGTCTTTTATGTTTTCACGGCCAACAGTGGGGTCGAAGTCTCCTTGAATAAGGAAAGGCATGTCTGTTCTCTTTTGGGTTGGCAGATAGCAGTATATCGGTTCAGCCGTTACGTCGTGCATTTCTCCATTGCGAGGAACCGGGAAGGCCACGGCGATGCGGGTCAGTTCAGGTCTTTGTCTGATTTCATCTGTCATTCGAAACTGCTCAGGGACCTTGAGATCCTTGCTGAAAACCCTCCATAAAGACATAGCACCTGTTGACGAGTTAAATAGTGAAATGACTCCTCCTTCAGTCTCACTTCTTTCTAGATACCAGCTATGGCCCGAGATGGTATTCATGAAAGTTATTTCAGTCAGATTAGGAAGAAACAATAGAGTTTTCTCATCGATTTCCTTCATACTGTCTTCGATATTTTCAGGCTTATGTTTGCTATTGTCGTAAGGGAGAATAAACCATGCACCTCTTTTAGGATCGAAATCGGTTGGCGGAGCTGTGGCAGATGGTGAAGGATATATGAACCTCTCGAGCTGGAAATTGTATTTTCCCGAAATGATTTCAGGTCTATCGGTGATGTTGAAGACTGATTTGAATCCGACCCCAAAGAATCCTATTTTATTTCTCTTACCACTTTTTACAGAGCAGATATTCTCGACATCCTCAGCGGTGAAAGATTCGCCATTATTCCAGACCACAATACGGTCAGGACAGATTGTAAAGGACATCCCACTTGCACCCTCATCTTCAGCGTTTTGAATCAGTTCCAAAATGTAATGTGTTCTCTCTCCGTAGAGAGCCTTGCTTATCAGTTTCAATGCACGATCTAAATCAGGAGATTTCTGCTTCTCTTTCTCCCTACGTATGGAAACTATTAAAGAGCTGTCCCATTTCGAGCTTTCTACTTCTTTCTTTGCCTCTGTAGAAAGCTGAACTCCTTGCTCCACTATACTATCGGGCTCGATTATGACAAAGCTGGGCTTGGCAACTAAGACCCTGCCTTTGATCTTATCTCCAGGTTTGATTACCTTACTCAAGTTGCTCTTCTTGTCAAAAAGAACTATCCTTCCATCCTCCAACTTGCCAATACACGGAATATCTAGCTTCCTTTGCCTGGAGGACTTGCTTTCGATAGCAGCACATTCTACTTCTTGCCCAAATTGGAGGGTAGAAACCTTACGGGGCCTGACGCTCTTCAAAAGTGTGACCTCATGTAAAAGAAAAGCTCGTCGTTTGAAAAGCTTTCGACTAAAGAAAGCGGCGGAACGCATCGGTGTGGGAGCTTCAGCGTTCATGGTGCATTTTAAGGGAGAGCCCCATCGGTCCCACGACAGTAGGGCTATATGGAGCATGTTGTTAGGCCATCTTATCACAGTCGCCGGCGTCCGCGCGCGCCATGTTAGCTTTCATAACCTTTTTGTTGTTGAAACTCGTTAGAATAATTCTGACCTGGAGTTTTTAAAGGCGACAGCCTAACTTAAGTCGAGGAGACGGAGAATGTTAAAGGAAGGATACATTGGTAAATGGAAAAAGTATCCGAAGGATGAAGTTAAGGTTAGGGTTGCCCGCCCGAGTGTTTTAGCCCCTTCCAAGGAATTGTTGAGGGATTGGAAAGAAGGAAAAATTGATTGGGGCGCTTATGAGAGGCGTTTCCGAAAGGAAATTTTGAATAGTCCGAAAGCCGTTGCGAAGTTGAAGGAGATAAAGAAGTTAGCCGAGGAAAAAGATGTTAGGCTGATTTGTTATGAGAAAAACCCGCCGTGCCACCGGTTTATTTTAATAGATTTAATTAATTCCCTCTGATTTTCCCAAAAACTAGTAAACTTTTGTCTGTAGGCTCACGAATTAAAAATGGTGGTTTGGTCATATTAGCCTGTGTGGATGAATTTGTGGGTAAGCCGAGGCTTTTAGCGCGCGTCATCTCTCTTCTTGGGGACTCAGTCATTTCCCTCTAACCACGAACTGATTTCTTCTAATCGGTGAGATTGCTCAGGAATACTTTCCAATTTTGCGATGAGTTTCTTTGCTTCTTCCAAGGCTTCTCGATAGATGCATTCGTCGAAGAGTTGTATCCCTAATGCGATTTTTGCCTTATCGAGGCTTGGTATCTCTAAAAATTCTTCTCCTCTAACTATTTCATCTTTGATGTAATTTCCTACAGCTACTTTCATTTGCCTTTTTCTTGATGTAGTCAGCTTAGTGATTAGCTTGCCAAAGTCATCTGACTCTACAGTTCTCGAATTCACCCAAAGTTCATCCCTGAAGTATTTTCGAAATGAGTTGACAGCATCAATGTCAAATACTTCTATGGCAACAGGGTCTTCAATTTTTGTCTCTAGGGGAACGATGACCATTTCATTCTGACCCACAATCAACTGTAGAAGCCCATCAGAGCCTCTTTCGTGACTTTAATATGGAATTTATCGTTATATTCGCCTTTTGACAGAATTTCATGAATGTGTTGCAACCATCTTACTGGTGCGTCCTCTATCGTTTGTATTCTGTAGAAGATGACCCCTCGCTTTAGGGATTTCTCAATTGATTTCAGATATGGTGTCAGTTCTCTCCTTGTCTCATCATTGCTTAAGTCGGCTCCTATTGCGATCATTAAAATTTCGGCTCCTTTCCTGCTTGAGTCAAAAATTCTTTTAATTTCTGAGTATATTTCGGCTCGACCCCTCAATAACCTACTAGAAATCTTCTTTGATACAATGCCTTTCACATCATTTCTAAGACCTGAAAACCTAACAAGATGAACTATCGTCATAATGTATAAGAAAAGCCCAAAAAGAGCTAAAGAAACTGTTATTTCATTGAAAACACGAAGAACGTTGACTAAAAGGATTCCGACAATAGCACCCATTAATCCTGTAAGTACGGTCTCTAGGATTTGGCGTTTCTCACCCATATAACCACCCAGTTGTAGTTGATGGACAGATAAATATATAGATGTTATTGAAGATAGTCAAGAATTGATTATTATGAAAAAGGAGCTTTTGGATCTCGATAGGAGCCTCGATGAAGAGGATTGGGAAACGGCTTGCGACATCATTGAGAAGTTCGATGAAATACAACTTGAAGATATTCCTATCAAATTTTTAAGAACCATGATAGACAAAGGGACGGATCGAGCCGTTCGTCGGGCTGTGGGAACTCTCGAGAGTCTTGCTCCGCGAAAAAAGGAAGCCCTACATGCTCTTCTTCATTATGCGAAGTCAGAACAAGATCGCGTTCGTATCCAAGCAGTTACTGCGCTCTCACGACTCCCAGGCGAGGTTCTTTCAAAGATACCCTTCGATACCTTCAGGCTTCTAACTACGGACTCCAAACCCGACATCAGAGGGTTAGGTTTCGTTATTCTGGGCGCCATAGCACGAGTGACACCAGAAAAAGTGCATAGGGAAACATGGGATACAGAATTTTTGAGAGAAAAAGATCACTCTGTCAGGCAAGACATTCTTAGGTTCTCAAGGATTGTGAACCCTATTGAGCGAGAAGAGCGTTTTGTGACCGTAGATACTCTATTCTTGGTTAATTGGATTCAAAAGGAGATGAATAGCACAAGAGTTGATATATATGATCTAGTAGCCGATATGCGAAAAAAATATGTTAACACGTCTCACGAACTCACTGAAGTTGGCAATTTGATCTCACATAGTTGTGCAGTTGATGCGTTCCTTTTTATGACACCCAAACGTTACAGAGGTCATGAAGTTCATCGGTTTAATGTAGGAACCTTAGGTCTTTTTTTGTTAAGAACGAATGTATCAGAGTCTGAATCCTTAGAGGAATATATAGCCCAGCTCAAAGGATTGACACCAGAAGATGTTGAGAAAGCATGGTTAATCTCCGCTTTTTTACATGATCATGCAATTCCTCTGAGATTTATGCTCCAGATCGCCCCAATAGTTTGGGACCTCAAGACAACTTACAAAACTTATCCAACACTATTGAAAAGATTCTGTGAAGTCTTGGATGAGGCTTATTTCAAAGTCTTCTCATCCGCCCTCCGTGGAATATACCAAAGTTTTCTAGAAGGCGGAAAGGATCTATTGTCCTTGCGAGATTTTGTCTCCCAAGAGTTGCACAAAATAGGTTGTCCATACTCCCCTCAAGAAGGGGAGACGCTCCCAGACCATGGGGCACTAGGAGCAGCCAACCTGACTACTTACCTTCGACCTTTGGCCGACGAGCTTATTTATGGTAACGAAATCATAAGAAATTCAGCAAAGGCAATCGCGCTTCACAGTTCTTCATGTAACATTAAATTTAATGAAGAACCCATAGCATTTTTATTGGTTCTCTGCGATGAGGCGCAGGAATGGGGAAGGGAAATCGCGGTCTTACCTTCTATGGTTTCAGAATTTGCCTCAGTAAAGATAGGCCCATTCATGTATGAGAAGGAGCGATTCTTTGAAGACGAATTAATGATTGATTTTAGATATCCCGAGGATGAGATACTCAAAAAAACCGGATTTGATCATAAACAGTTCAAATCAGGAAAGAAAGATGCTTTCGATAGGCTGGTTTGCACTGACCCAAAGATGAAACCCAATAAAGTACGACCTACTCTAAAAAGGAGGCCAAAGTCTTTTAAGAAACTATAGTTTACATACATAACATTTTTGTAGCAGAAACGATTCAATCTTGGTAACAGAAATGAAGGAGAACATCACAATGAGTAAAGGTGAGGACGAGTTAATGGAGCTTCCGAAGGCTATACTCAGAAATCGGATTGATCCCCTAGACGTTCTAATACTAAATAAACTCAGTGCCGGGGCCAGCAAGACAACTTTGGCAGACGAGATAAACAAAGAATATGGAATGTCGTTAAAAAGAACCGAAATAGAAAAGAGAGTCGAACGCCTTACTCAGAACGGCGTGCTATTGCGCCTGCAGACCATAGTAGTTGATCCAACAAAACTGTTCGATCATGTATTCTTGATTTGGCTAAAATTGCCACTGCGGCCATTGCTCCGGCGGGACGAGTTAACTTGGAAACGTGCGTCTCAGAGAATACTAGAGATAAACAAAAAGTTTGGTAATACGATTATGTTGTTGTTCACTCCGGAAGGCGAAGGAGAATATGATATTGTGGCATTGGTTTGCACAAATGACTTAACAAAACACTATTTGTTCCTTGAACAACTGACGAAAGAAGAGTTGATTGAGAAATCCAAAACTCAAAGAGTACACTATCCAGCTCTCTTCTACTTTGATCCAGTACTTTTGCCCTCTTATGAAGAATGCAAATATGCGTATGCCCAATTCAAAGAGACGCTCGAACAGATGAAGGTATAGAGTTTGCAAATCAAGAGGCTCGGAATGAAGGATATCGAAATACTTCGTTGCTCAAATCCATACTGCAAAGCGACGGCGAAAGATCCTCAACGAGGAAAGTTCATTCTATCTAACACAGAATGCAAAGGAGGGCTAATAAAAAAAGGGACCTTGACGTGTCACACATGTGATGCTAAGTATTTTATAAAAGATGGCATACCCAACCTGCTACCTGAGAAAATAAGGAAATGTCTTGAAGGAAAGGCTAAGAAAAACGAATTATCTGAATTTGATAGATTTATTATTGATGGAATCCAATGGAGTGGAAAAATGGTTCCATCCTATCATGAAAATGTCGTTGACCCTTTCTCTTCAGCCTTTGGACCACGATATATCGAGAGGTACGAGGATTTGTACATCGATGGTGTAATGGATAAATATATCAAAATTGCAAAAGAAAAAACAATTTTCATAGAAATGGGGGTAGGCACCGGTCGCTATCTGATTCGATACGGTGCTAGGACTACAAATAGCGAGGTGAAGAAAAAAAGAAAACACCCGCTTGCGCCTTTTCAACGACATCTGAAGTCAAAAGTGTGCAAAGCATATCGTGAAGATTCGACGCTGAACAGATATTACTCATACGACAAAGATTACGACTACAATTTACAACTCATTGTCGGCATCGACTTTCAAAAGAGCATGATCGATAAATGTATTAAAATCTTAAAGGAAATGAAGCTAAATCAGCTTATTGGTAGGCGCATACTACTATTGATTGCTGCCGCACAATACTTCAACCTAGCCCTTGACCAAGCTGAAGAGTACAAAAATTCTTTTAAGGTGGTTACTTGCGCTTTTCAGACACTGGGTAATCAACCCAAAGATTTGCAAATAGATCTTCTCAAAACCTTAAAGACGCTTGCATCACCAAAAGGCAAAATAATCGTATCGATATTTAATAGGGAAAGGTTCTTTGATTTCGGGATTAATAGGTTCTATAGAACCGATGTAGCCCCAACTGTTGGAAAAGTAAGAGAAGACAAAGAAGCAATAAGGTTAAGAGATGAGGGGATTCTTACAACCGATAGAGGGGTTTACTCTAAATGGTTTTATGAAGAGGAGTTGGAGAAACTGTTTAAAGTCGCTGGTCTTGATGCAACTGTAAAGAATTACAAGCACCTTAGCGTTTTTCCAAAAGACGCCGACTACCTCAGTATCGAGGACCAAAGAGACGTAATGAGGACATTGATAATAGCAGAAACTGAACTCTAGTAGGTGCTAGATAACGTATATTACAACTCTGTACTAGCTGTTTCTAAGATTGGTATGTGCCTTGGTTCATGTGTGGGAAGTTCAAGTGTGCGAAGCATCATGGTCAGTTTTGAAGAACTACGCATTGTGAGAAGCGCTGAGAAGCCGAATCGGGAGATTGAGAAAAAGATGATGAGCGAGTCTTTCAGAGAAACCAGAGTTTCCATTGTCGAAGATGGTTAAAGGGGTCACAATTTCAGAAGCTTTCCTACGCTCTGTCTTTCTCTTTTTTTCATTTTCTTTTCCAAAACAGGTAAGCCTTCGTCTGCAGAAGAAAGCCACACACTTTAATTAAACGTGCAAGCCTTTCAAGGCTGGCTTTCATTACTTCTTTAGCGTAAACTTCCTTCCTTCCGAAGGGAATATGACAGAAAAAGTATTTCATAAAGCGTGCATGACAACGTTTAATGAATGCTTCCCTCAACTTTTCTAGACCTTCATCGCTTAGGGTTTGGAGCTTATTCAAAACATATTTTTCGCTACCGAGAAGCTGAATGTTAAAGCCGAGATGCTGGAGGGTTTCCGCAATCTTTAAGGCTTCTTTAGGCGGTGGCTGCTCAGCTATTTTCTGCATTCCAGCCTTCTCCGCGAAAGAGTTGTATTTGGCCATGACTGCTGGCATTTCCACGTAAGGCGTTCCAGCCTTAGCCAATGTTTCTTTTACAAGCACCGCAGAAGATTGGATAATAGACCCAACGACACAGTTCAGGCTCTGCGTAATCATTGATCACATAATCTCGAACATTGAAATGCTACGAGAACAAACTGGCTAAAGCCAGAGTGACATCTACTCTCTCTTTTTTCTCTTTGTTTATATTTTTCCGTGGACTTTTTCTGTTATGAGGTTTATGCTTTTTGCGTATTCCATGAACGCCATTCTCATTGTTTCACTTTCTGATTGGCCGAGTTTTGCGGCTATTTTGTCCAGTATTTCTCTTTGTTCCTTGCTTAGCACTACCTTGAGTATGGGTTTTTTGGCAGTTTAGTATCCACCTATGTTTAATCACTTAATGTGGAAGGATTACGGTGCCTTTCCCGGGCAATGGAGCCTGAACGCTTGCCATAACCGCTTGGGCTGTGCTCCAGAAAACGTCGTCGTGGCTTCCTTCCGGGTGACTGAAAGTATATATTTCGCTGCCAAGTGTCTGCTCCCACTGTTCAACGTTTAACTCCGCCTGAACATCAATCCATCATCATCATGTAGTTTGTATATGCAGCAGCATCTCAGCTTACAATGCCTAAGCCTTGCGGGCGTTAGTAGAGCCTTTGCCTCAAGCTTATTTGATATTTAGGTGCGCGGCACCTATTCACGAGCCGCAGGATTTTTCGTCTCAATCTGTTCACCTTCTCTAGATCCCAAAGCGGATGGGGATTCCTCCTCAACAGCCAGTATTGATTGTCAATGAGACGGTATATCAGCCAAAGCTCATCTGAACTCAGCCTCGGCCTAACGTATTCTTTCTCAACCCAAACAGTTTCCTCAACCATTCTCCAGCACCCCTTTCACTAACGAATAGTCACAGTTAAACATGTTTCAGCACCGTTTTGCGACAAGGCGAATGTTGTTTCGGCGCCATTTAACATTTTTGCGCGACAAAACAAACGGCAATAGTC
>Ga0315280_10002874_pt1 | contig 27263 bp, 28 predicted proteins | sample YL17G06_40_MG_FD_203697 | JGI IMG/M metagenome (GOLD analysis project Ga0315280, IMG submission 203697) | Sediment microbial communities from Yellowstone Lake, YNP, Wyoming, USA - YL17G06_40 | ecosystem: Environmental > Aquatic > Freshwater > Lake > Sediment | place: USA: Wyoming | collected... | reverse complement strand
CGTACAAAGCGTGCATTTCATGAAAGCCTGTCATGTCAGCTGCAAAGCATGCTCTTGGAAAACTGTGTCCACCGAATGCTCTTTGAGCTATTTTTCCTTCAGCTGTTCTGCTCCATGGGCAGCCCCAATGTTCTGTGAGGACTATTTCCTTCGGTGCCCCTCTGACGAAGAATTCCGCAACGTCTTGGTCTGCGAGGAAATCCGAGCCCTTCACGGTGTCATAGGCATGGAGGTCATAGGAGTCTTTTTCGTTCGTGACGGCTCCCGTTCCACCTTGGGCACAGACAGAGTGCGATCGCAGAGGATGGTGCTTGGAGACGACTGCTATGTCCAGCTTGCTGTCAACTTCAGCGGCTGCAACGGCGGCCCTAAGACCGGCCAAGCCAGCACCGACGATTACTATATCATGAGTGAATTTCTCCGTTATGCTTCACCTGTTTGATTATTGATTGGAGATTAGGTAAATCTGTGACCTTTGCTTTATAGTTTTTCCAGTTTTCTATCCAGTAACGTTGTTCGCGTCGACAAGTGCATTCTCGAAACGTGCCTTACAAGATTTTTATAGTTCGCTTGTCAATGCTAGCTTGTGATAATTTCATGTTCAATGCCGCTGGATTCATAGAAGAAACGGTCAGAGAACTGGCTGGCAAAATAAAGGGCGTCGCTGTGATGGGCGTTTCTGGCGGAGTTGATTCGACTACGGCAGCGCTTCTGGTGAACAAAGCTGTTGGGGAAAACTTGCGCTGCGTTCTCGTCGATACTGGCTACATGAGAAAAAACGAGATAGAGTACAATGAAGGAATGTTGAGAAAACTGGGTTTGAAAGTTATTGTTGTGAACGCCAAGGAACGGTTCTACGAGAAACTCAAAGGTGTGGTTGACCCAGAACAGAAAAGGAAAATCATTGGTGAAATGTTCATCAGAATATTTGAGGAAGTTGCCAGAAAGGAGGGTGCGAGGTTTTTTGTACAAGGAACAATCGCTCCAGACTGGATAGAAAGTGGGGGCGGGCTGAGGGACAGGATTAAGTCTCATCATAACGTCGGAGGTTTGCCTGAAAAAATCGAATTCGAAATTGTTGAACCACTTAGAGATCTGTACAAGGATGAAGTTAGAATCGTCGGGAAAGAGTTGGGCCTACCTCGAGAGCTTTATGAGCGTCAACCATTTCCAGGCCCAGGCTTGGCCGTGAGGATACTTGGCGAAGCTAATCCCGTTAACGTGAGAATAGTTAGAGAAGCTTGCGCAATTGCAGAAGAGGAGATTGAAAAAGCCGTAGCCAACGGAGAGATGAGCATGCCGTGGCAGTACTTTGCCGTGCTGCTGCCCTGCAAAACCGTTGGAGTCCATGGTGACGTGAGGGTTTACGGGAACATCATTGCGGTTCGCGCAGTTGAGAGTCTGGATGGAATGAGCGCTGCTTACTCAAAGATTCCGCACACGGTGTTAGAGAGAATATCCGTGAGAATTACGAACACTTTGAAAGATTTCGTGAGCAGAGTCGTTTTTGACGTGACAAACAAGCCTCCGGGGACCATTGAGTATGAATAGACCAGTGAGAGTCCACGTGATAGATAATGGTGGCCAATGGACTCATAGGATATGGAGAGTCTTGAAGGAAATCGGTTGTGATTCGAAGATCATAGCAAACACTACGCTGTTAGACGAGATAGAGGCTGACGCATTGATTCTGAGCGGCGGAGCACCTCGAATAGCTTGGGAATCTCCTAAACTGGGTAAATGCATCGATTATTTACAGCATTTTGATGGGCCGATTCTGGGAATATGCGTCGGGCTTCAGCTGATGGCTGTACATTGTGGTGGAAAGGCTGGGCCTTCTGAGGTTGCAGAATATGGACTGGCAAAGATAAGAATCGTCGAAGAGGACGATTTGTTCAAAGGGTTGCCTAAGGAGTTTCTTGTTTGGGAGTCGCATAACGATGAGGTGAAGGACGCAAACGGGTTCACAGTGCTTGCTGTTTCAGAGAATTGCAGTGTGCAAGCTGTGAAACATTTGGAGAAGCGGTATTACGGTGTTCAATTTCATCCCGAGGTAAACAATACCCAGCACGGAGAAGAGATACTCAGAAACTTTGCTGGCGTGGTCCAATCCCGTTAAAACTGTGAAAGTTCTAATTGTAGGCGTGGCCTACTCCAGTCTTTTTATTATGTGGTAACACAATGAATAGTTTGGTTACTTTATCCGTGGACGCCGTCAATGGCAAGCGCGCGCTAGTGAAGTGCAGGCGGTCACAGAGTGGGGTGAGTGAGCGTAGGCGAAGTGGTTGGTTGGTGGGCTAAAGTTTTGTCTTTCCCCTGGTTTTTGTTTCTTACTTTGTAACGGAGCAGGTGTCCGCATTTCCAGTCTATCGGGCGGCCTAGACTGTCATGTTTTTCCTGTCCTTTAGGAACTCTGCGTCCACAGAACGCGCACCAGTAATCACAGTTGAAATCTATGTATCCTCTTGACGTCATTTGCCATCCTCCAGTTCAACTAGTTTTTTCAGGAACTCTCCAAGGTAAAGCCTTATCCAACTAACGACGCTGTCTACTGAGGCCTTGGCGGTGGTCGTGGAGACGGGTGGGTAGCTTCCCGTCTGGCAAAACTCCTCCGATAAAAAACAAAGGCTAGAACCGCCAGAACTATGCCTATTGCCAGAACAATGCCCACCAAGACCAAAGGGTCAATACCCAAGATAGTCTTCCCCCATGACAGCTCTGCTACCTGCCTCTAATAAGACTATCTCAGTCAACAAATTCAGAGCGCGCGCGCCGATTTCTTTAAGACTGCGCTTTTTTAAGAACTATTGTTTTGCATTAGTGGACTAATGTAGAACCTGTTAAATCCTTGGAAGATAGCCATTATACGGAAGGCGAAATCATGGGCGATCACCGATGCGAGAATTGCGGGAAGATGTTCTACACCCGATATGTGCAATACATAGGCAAGTGCTTATGTCCAGAATGTCGGAGCAAATCGGGAGCAGCCAAAAAAGAAAAGGAATACGGGGAAGCAAAAGAATACTGGGAAGCGAGGAAAAAGGAAGCGCGGGACTCTTGATTGCTTCTTTTGGCACAGGAGGGAGGAACGCAAGGGTAGCTGCGACTAGACTTTTCCGAGTAGTTTCTGTTGATAATCTCTCCATTAAGTCAGCATTAGTTGACTATTGTAGAATGACTTAAAAACGCGGAACAGACACTAATAATGGGGTTGTAGACTGTGGTTCGGTGCCCATGTGGAACAGATAACCTGGAGAAGAAGTTCTGCACGGATTGTGGTAAGCAATTGATGTATGATTGCAAAGAATGCAAGAAACTTGTAGCTGTAACGGAGAAGTTCTGCGGAACATGCGGGACTAAGAATCCTCATTATGATGCTGAAGCATATAGCACACGCCCGCGCTGAGCAGATTCTTTCTCCTTAAATTGTTGCGACCCAAGTGGGGCACGCTTTTTGGGCAAGGCACGCGCTAGAGAAGGATGAAAAATACAAGATGAATGGAGGTGAAAAGTGTTGAGATTGAAGTATCCTATCGAGTATGAATTGAACCCTACGGAGATGGATAAAGGAAAGCAATGGGTAACATTGAAACTGAAAAACATAGGAAAGGAAACTCTTAAAAGACTTGACGTGGAATTGCACTCTCTAGATACCTTTTATCTTTCTCCTTTATTCTTTCCTTTTGGAATAGGACACTACATAGGAGAGCTTCAGCCAGACGAAGAGAGAGAAGAGGTTTTTCAAGTAAACGCACAAGGAGCAGCTGATATATACGCCACTATCAGTGCACGTAGGGATGGCGAATACTTCTCGTGGGAATCCGGTTGGACGCATATCTCTGTAACCGAGGAAAAAGCAGAAATCGGTCGCCTACTAGTGCTTTCACACCCGTATACGGAAATAGGAAAGACCCTCTCGGCCGAGGCAACCATTAAGGGCTTGAGAAAAAGTACGGGACTGAAACTAGAATTCTGGGTGGAAACCCCCTCAGGAAAGAATGAGCAGCAGGCCACAATAGATATAAAGGATCTTCCCGTTGGAGAGGAAGCCCGGTACTCCGCTGAGTTCACACCCAAGGAAATGGGGTTCTACACGATATACGCGTATTTATATGATGGATGGAGAAAAATAGGTCACAAGACAGATTCCATCTATGCGCAGAAAACATAGCAATCACCAAGCCGACTTGGAAATTTCCAACTCCCCTCTTCTTGCAAAGAGCGCAGGCGGATTAAGTAATTACCGTTTATTTTTTGAGAGCCCGACCTCGTCTTGTTCATGCAGATGCAGAGGTCAGGTTCTTCCACGCTCCTATTCAAGGACTTGGATTTAAGCCCTATTCGCTCCATCCTTTGGAAAGACCTCCACGTAGCGCCGGCTATTATGTGGTAACCTTAAGAAAAGTTTGGTTATTCTATTCTTGGACGCAATCAGCGCGCGCAAAGAAGCTAAACAATTCTGGCAAGAACTTGAATTAAATCCGATAATAATCACATCCATGACTAACCCATGGAAATTGGAATCCAAACTGAAAACTGCCATTTACTAAACAGGTCATCCAGGTATTTCCTGAAAAAGAGAAGACCGAGCTGGAAGGACAAATTGGGATTCTTCACGTAGTTTCTATGTATTAGCCTGTGCTAGCGCGCGCAAAAGTAATATTAACGAGTTGCAGCGTACAATTGCTTAGATTCGCTTGGCTAAGGTGAGCAGAATCCTGGGCTTTCTCAAATTGAAGCCCTTGACGAATCGTGAGTAGGTAAATTCACATGAATCTTCCTACGCATATAATGTTTGGTGCGCTAATCGGAGCTCTTTTCTTTGGGAGGTGGGACATCATTTTGCTTGTTGCTATCGGGTCAGTCCTCCCTGATATGGATAGGGAGTATGGCTTTTTCAGCAAAGATTACTTCCGTGATCATCAGCTCCATCGGGCACTATACCACAACTTTGTTTTCATGGGGATCATTTTTCTGATCAATCCTTACCTTGCAATTGGTGCCTTCTGTCATACTCTTCTTGATGCTATCAACACAGCAAAAGATCGCGGGGTTGAGTGGCTTTATCCTTTTTCAAGGCTAGTGAAGAAAGCTAGGTATGATCACGAAGGTAAAAAAATCGCGCCCGACATCAAAACTAAGATATACATGTATCAAAACGACCCAGTTGAGCTCACCAGAAAAACCGCTGAGGATATGAAAGATTACACTTTAAGACCCTGGCGAAGGATTTACGGTCCCTTCTATTCTGGCGGTATCTTGGACATAGGGATTTTTGTTGGCTCCACTGTTCTCATCCTGTTTTTGACTCTCCTGTCTGTGTTAGGTGTTAGGACTTTCATCGATTTTTACCACCCCCAACTCAGCTTCAACTTCATCGTTCCTTTAATTATCGGAGTTTTGGGCATTTCTCTAATTTTGGGCGTAGGTGAAATAAAGAGGCACATAGAGGCGAAAAAAGCTTCTCGGACACCGCCGATGCTGTGGAAGCTATCATTCTTTCTCTCAAATTTCTTGATCGCGTTTGGGGTTGTGCTTGGAAGTTATCTCAACCCAGGTTCATATACCACATTCGCAGGCAATCTTCCCTACTTGGCGGCAGGAATCCTGGTGGTATTTTTAACTGCCTACATTTTGCTTAGAATCTATTCTTCAAGGTCAATTGCGAGAATGAGAAATGGCCATGACCCATATGCACTCTAGCTCGCGCTTCATCTAGAAGTGATTCATGATAAAATCCCTAACGGTTCTATGATTAACCATGAGTTCGACGATCTTTTTTGTAGCTTTGGTTATCTGCGTATCAAATAATCTTGTTATGACCAACGTCAACGCAAACACAAATATGCCGAATATAAACATATCAACGGCGTTTATTGAGCCAACGTACCATATGAAAAGAAATGTAGCTGCAGCACCTATCTCCCCCATGATGAAGGATCTTATTATGAAATATAGCCTCTGCAACCACGTAGAATACAACAGAACCTTGATCACTGCTCTCCTCTCGATCTCATGTTCAGCTCCAGATCTAGCACTTCCTATCTGTTGCAGCACTTTTTTTGCGTAATGAACGTCAGATAACCGCAACATCATTTTTGCATAATGCGCGTCAGATAAATCCTTGGAACTTGCGCTTTCAAGCTCTAACAAAATTCTTTGAGCTATCTGATCTATTTCGTCATCTACACTAGACCCCACTATCTCACCTTCTGAGCCTTCTAAGCACCTTGGTCACCAAGTCGTTTGGTTTGCCCATTTTCACGAAGAATACGGTAGGTCGACAGTCGTTCATGTTTCTCACCCCTCTTAAAGGAAGTACAAGGTGATTAGGGTAACTCCAACCCCAGCTCGTATAACTCTTATCAGATGTTCTTGAAGTGTCTGCTTGCGGTATTCGAATATACTGTAGAGTCCATCAATCACTAACCATACGCCAATTCCCACGATAACTATCGCAAATTCCATGTTTTCACCTTGGGTGAGCTACACGAAGCATCTTCTGTAGAACTATTTATGGAAATCGTTGTCCAAGCATCCGTAAAGCTCGCGCTCGCGAATGCTTGGCGCGCAGTTTTGTATGAGCATGGTTTGACGAAGTTTTATATATTGAGGATGGTGATTTATCTCAGGGAGTAAGCTATGGATACATTTTGGACTATTGTTGTTATTCTCGTGATACTGTGGGCAGTGGGGTTCTTTGCTCTACCTGTCGTAGGCGAATTTATACATATACTGCTTGTGATTGCCGTAATTATAGTAGTCTATCGGCTTTTGACTGGAAGACATATCTTGAGTGGAGAAAAGAGATAGCGTTCACAGCGCGCGCGCCATGTGTGTGTTTGTGTTTAAGGGTAAAGTTTTATTCAAACCAAACACGCGTCAAAGAAAACTTCAAAGGAGACGACCTTTTAAGAGCGGTCAGGTGATGAACCTTGGATAAGGAGAAAGTTGTGGAGAAGGCCAAGTTCTATGCTGGGAAAGGCTTTCTATGCTCTGAATCTGTTCTGTTAGCGGTAAGTGACTGGTTGGGTGTTCAGAGTGACCTGATTCCGAAGATTGCGACTGGATTCGGCGCGGGGGTTGAAGGTTGTGGTTCAGTTTGCGGTGCTATTAGTGGAGGAATATTGGCTCTTGGGCTCAAATTCGGAAGAAACGAGCCGAAGAAGCAGGATAGGCCTTCATACTGGTTCGCCTTGGAGCTTCTTAAGCGGTTTGAAAGGGAATTTGGCCACATAACGTGTCGAGAATTGACAGACTATGACTTCTCCACAGAAGCAGGATTGAAGAAGTATGCAGAAGAAAAACTGTGGGATACAAAGTGTAGGCAATATATCATAGGGACTACAGCCATGGCCTTTGACATGATTTCAGAGAAATCATCGTGAACACACCGATCTGCCTTGTTCCTTGCTTGCCCTCCTTGTTTTGCACCCATATTTCTTGGTTTGGATAGAGCTTCAGCTTTACTCCAGTCTCTTTAGTATGTGATATCCAAATTTTGTCTTCACGATAGCCGAGGTCTGTCCTTTCTGAAGTGTGAATGCGCAGGTCTCGAATTCCTTCGCCATTTTCCCTCTGGTGAACGTGCCAAGATCTCCGCCACGCTTTCCTGATGGACAGAGTGAAACTTCCTTGGCAATGTTCGCAAACTTCTCACCTTTGTTCAGTCGGTCCAAGGCAGCTTTGGCTTCGGGTTCTGTTTTCACGAGAATATGGGCACAGTGCACTTTGTCTGGCATGGGTTACTGATATTTTGGATATTATTTAAAAGCGTTTGCCACTGTCGGGCTCTCATAGGCTGTCCAAAGCTCGCGCTTCTAGCAACTCAGTTATTTGCGATTTGTGCATTTCAGTCTTCATTTGCTTGAGCGTCTAGAAACTCTTTATAGCGTGTCTGACATGCTTTCTAGCGTTGCTAAAAAAGGTGGATGAATATGTCGATTGGAGGACTGGATCATATTGGAGTCGCAGTTAAGGACCTAGACGGGGCAATTAGCTTGTATCGGGATGTTCTGGGTTTGAAGCTTGAAGGTATTCACGTCTTGGCCGAGCGGGGAGTCAGAGTGGCGTTTTTTTCAGTCGGTGGCGAAGCGCACATTGAACTTTTGGAGCCGCTAAGTAATGAAAGTACCATCGCGAAGTTTCTCACATCCCATGGCGAAGGTATACACCATCTGGCTTTGAAAGTTGAGAACATTGAAGCCGTGCTCGAAGAGTTTAAACAGAAGGGCCTAACGTTGATTGATGAGAAGCCCAAGGCGGGCGCAGAGGGGAAAAAGATAGCTTTTGTCCATCCGAAAAGCACCAAGGGCGTCCTTTTGGAACTCTGTGAGGAGCCATAACGGCGGACCCCAGGTGTCAGCAAACATAAAACTTGAGAAGTTTCAGGAGAGTCTGCGCACCAAGCGTTTCGGAAAATGTGTTTTTTTCAGTCGCGAAGTTGACTCGACGAACGATTGGGCCAAGAAACTGGCCAAGATGGGTGCGGAAGAAGGAACAGTTACGGCAACGCAGACTCAGACGGCTGGGCGGGGAAGACTGGGGAGAGAGTGGATCTCGCCCAGGGGTGGATTATGGTTTTCAATTGTTCTTCGGCCTGACCAGGAAGCCAGTGAAGCTGCGAAGCTGGTGTTTGTGGCGAGTTTGGCTGTGGCTGAAGTCTTACATGAGAAGTACGGACTGAGAACAGAGACAAAGTGGCCTAACGACGTGCTCGTGAGCGGCAAGAAGATCTGCGGCATACTGGCTGAAATGAGTACAATAGAGGAAAAGGTCAATTATGTTATCTTGGGCGTCGGCGTCAACGCAAACTTTTGTCCGGATGACGTTTTCCCTAAATCTGTAAGAATCAAGGCGACTTCCATTGAGAACGAGCTTGGCAAAAAGATTCGTTTGGAGAGCTTTCTTAGGGTGTTGCTTGAGAAGATGGAGATGATATATGACAGTTACTTGGAAGCAGGGTTCGCTTACCTGCTGGAAGAATGGAAAAAGTACGCACGGTTCCTTGGTCACAGGGTCGTGGTTAGAGATCGAGAAGAAAGGTTGAACGGTTTAGCGTTGGACGTTGATATTGAGGGTGCGCTAGTTCTGAAGCTCGAACAAGGAATAACAAGACGAATTCTTGTAGGCGACATTGCCTTCGGGAAACTCTAGCGCACGCGACTGGGAATTTGAAGGTCATCGTTTTGCGGAGGGCTTTTACACGTCAAACGTTTTTGATGTCTGTTTGCAAGAATCTGCATATGTCTAAATACTTAATAGGACAATAATTACTGCCAAAGTTGAGGGAATGATGCATGACAGCAGGAAAGGAGCCTTCAGTAGACGAGAAGATCAACCAGTTGACAGGTCTGAGGGAGCAGGCTAAGCTGGGCGGTGGCAAGAAGCGAATTGAAGAACAGCATGCTAAAGGCAAGTTGACGGCTAGGGAACGAATTGAGCACTTGCTTGATGAGGGTAGTTTCAACGAGATTGACCAGTTTGTTGTTCACCAGTGCGTGGAGTTTGGCATGTCTGATCGAAAATTCCTCGGCGACGGCGTTGTGACAGGCTACGGGACGATTGATGGTAGACTCGTTTACGTTTTCTCGCAGGATTTCACAGTTTTCGGAGGTTCTCTCGGTGAGATGTTTGCGAAGAAGGTGTGCAAACTCATGGATTTGGCTTTGAAAACCGGTGCGCCAGTCATCGGCTTGAACGACTCTGGGGGAGCCAGAATTCAGGAAGGTGTGGCAAGCCTCGCGGGGTACGGCGATATTTTCTTCAGGAACGTGATAAGTTCAGGGGTAGTGCCACAGATTTCAGCTGTGATGGGACCTTGTGCCGGTGGAGCCGTTTATTCACCAGCCTTGACTGACTTTGTAATCATGGTGGACAAGACAAGCCACATGTTCATCACAGGCCCCGACGTGGTAAAAACGGTGCTGGGACAAGAGGTGTCTTTCGAAGACCTTGGTGGGGCCATGGTTCACAGTCAAACCAGCGGTGTTGCCCACTTTATCGCAAAAGACGAGGAGCAGTGCATCCAAATCATCAAGAAGATTCTGAGCTACTTGCCTAGCAACTACTTGGAGGATCCGCCTGTTGTCGAAACTGGTGACGACCCGAACCGAATTGATGAAGGCTTGGCCAAAGTGCTTCCAGACGACCCTGACAAACCCTACGATGTGAAGGCAATCATTCTACGAGTGGTGGACAGCGGTGATTTCTTCGAGGTTCAACCTCTTTGGGCGCAAAACATCGTGATAGGCTTCGCGCGCTTAAACGGGAGGCCCATAGGAGTAGTGGCTAATCAACCAGCGCACTATGCTGGAGCACTAGACATTAATAGTTCGATGAAAGCAGGGAGGTTCGTTCGTTTCTGCGACGCCTTCAACATTCCGATAATAACGTTCGTGGACGTGCCCGGTTTCCTGCCTGGCATTGAACAAGAGCACGGCGGAATAATCAAGCATGGCTCCAAACTCTTGTATGCTTATTGTGAAGCCACAGTGCCGAAGATAACGGTCATCCTTAGAAAAGACTACGGGGGAGCTTACGACGTGATGGGAAGCAAACACTCGGGCGCTGACATCAACTATGCTTGGCCAACGGCCGAAATCGCGGTCATGGGCCCTCACGGAGCCATCAACATAATCTTCAGAAAGGAAATCGCTGAAGCCAAAGACCCGCAGCAGAAACACAACGAGCTCGTAGGCGAGTACCGGCAGAAATTTGCAAGTCCATACATTGCGGCACAGAAAGGATACATAGACGAAGTCATCGAACCTTCGGAAACCCGCCCGAAGCTCATCAGCGCTCTCGAGAGCCTAGCTACAAAACGCGAAGCCCGTCCATCAAGAAAACACTCGAATGTTCCATTATGAAATACAACGCGCGATCTTTCAGAACTGGCCCCTTACTCTTCATTTGTAAGGTCAGATGTAAAGTGGCATCATAGCAAACTAGATTCTAGAGGAAGAGCATGGCGCCCATGCTTGGTCCGAAAACCGTCAAATATGGTTTTTGTTCTTCTTTTCCCCCTTTGAGCCTAGTACAGGATGCTTGAGAGGCAAGTCTATGTCGCGTTGGGGATAAAGAAAGCACAAGTTCCTGCCAATGGTCGCTCCTGCAAACAAATATGCGGCCCAGAACTTTCTTTAAGCCCCAGAAGATGAACGAACACCAATTTTGACTATGCTAAGAACAACCACGAGCGTCTATCACCGTGGAGACGCGCGCTAGTCATCAAACGTCAGCGCTCAGTGCGTGCGTCGTTTCGAAGCCTTTAAGAATTGTAGGGCCGTCTCTTTGTTGTTTAGAGTTTGAGAGTTTGACAGACACTGCGGGACAAGGGTTGAATTCTGGGCGTTACTGGTCTTGGAATTACTTGTTGCTCTTGGCAATCGTTTTTTTTACGACTTTTGCGAGTTCGATGGTTTCAGGTTCTGCTGTGTTTTTTTTGCTCAAGTCTTTGGCAGTTACGCCTGAGGCTACGACGGCGTTTATCGGAGTGTTGGTTTCTGTGAGCAGTCTAGCGATGATTTTGGGGAGCTTTGTTGGAGGTTTTCTCGCAGATAGGGTTGGTAAGAAGCTGACGATTGGTTTGGCTTGCGTGGTCTTGGCACCAAGCTTGTTTGTTTATTCGATTGTTACCAGCGTGTTCTTGGTCGTGCTCGTGTATTTTGTGCACATGTTTGCGATGTCCTTGTTTCAGCCGGCGTTCACGGCGTTTGTGGCCGATTTGAGCAGATTGAGTTCGAGAGGAAAAGCTTTTGGCGGGTTTAATTTGTTCTGGATGATTAGTACCGTCCCAGCGCCTCTGATAGGAGGAGTTTTGGTTGACAGTGTGGGGTTGCGGTTTCCGTTCATGGTTGGTTCTGCAGTGGCCGTTGTTGGGCCGGTTGCTTCTTTCGGGCTCGTGAGCGTTTCTGGCAGGGCGATTCCTCTACACGAGGTTTCGGGTAGTGAGGCTGATGGAAAGGCGCCGATGTCGCTGGCTAGGGTTTTGTGGCTCTTCGGGGCGATCGCGTTTCTCAACGGCTTGGTTAATGGATTGGGGGGACCCTTGATCAGAGATTTTCCGATCTATAAGTTGGGTGTTGATGCGACTCAGCTGGGACTGATATTTTCGTTAGGCTCAGGTTTGGCTACAGCCCTTGTTCAGGTTCCAGGAGGGTTCTTGGCAGATAAATTTGGTAGGAAACCCCTAATGCTCGTGAGCTTGTTGGGGGCAGTCTTTGTTGTTGGTTTGGCGTTCACAGGTTCGGTTTACGAGTTTATTCTTGTTAGTATGGGTTTGTTTGCGTTCGGTAATCTCGGTTCTCCTGCTTATCAGGCTTGGCTGATGGAGCTTGTAGTTGACACGCGGAGAGCGAAGGCTTATGGATTTATGAATGCGGTGATAGGTGCAGGATCGTTTTTTGGGCCTTTCATCAGCACGTGGCTCTGGCAGACTCAGACATGGGTGGCCGTGCCCTTCATTGTGGCGGCTGTTCCGTGGATACTGCAGGTTCCACCCATATTGAAATTAGTGGAAACCAAAACGAGAAAAAAACCGCGCTTTAATCCCGCTCCTATGCTTTCCAGTAAGTAGCGTGCACTATACTGTCGAACACTCAAACAAGCCATCAAAAAAACTCGAGGGGACCATCAGCAATTAATAGAGCTTCACGTCATTTTCCACGTATAAGAAAATACCTCTGTAGGAAGCTAACCACATTGGCTTCAAAACCTGTCAAAATCACCGATACCACATTCAGGGACGCGCACCAAAGCTTACTAGCCACGCGAATGCGGACCGAAACGATGCTTCCGATAGCAGAGAAGATGGATCAGGTCGGTTTCTTCTCGCTTGAAGCTTGGGGAGGGGCGACGTTCGACGTTGCAGTGCGTTTTCTAAGCGAAGACCCCTGGGAACGTATCAGAAAACTGAAGCAACACGTCAAGCGGACACCTCTACAGATGCTTTTGCGTGGACAGAATGTGGTCGGTTATCGTAACTACCCAGACGATGTTGTAATAAAGTTCGTGGAAAAGGCTGCTGAAAACGGTGTCGACATTTTCAGAATATTCGACGCTTTGAACGACATCAGGAACATGGAAGTTGCCATTAAAACAGTCAAAAAAGTCGGCAAGCATGCCCAGGGAACAATCAGCTACACGATAAGCCCTGTCCACACTGTCGAGCATTTCGTGGAATTCGCGAAGAAACTGGCTGAGCTGGACTGTAACTCAATCTGTATCAAAGACATGGCAGGTATGCTCGCCCCGCAGCCCGCGTACGACTTGATCACGGCTCTGAAGAGGGAAGTGGGCTTGCCAGTGCACTTGCACACACACAGTACCAGTGGAATGGCAATGATGACCTACCTGCGCTCATGCGAAGCAGGCGTAGACATCCTCGACACAGCCTTTTCGCCGCTGGCGTGGGGAACGTCCCAGCCGCCTGTGGAATCTGTCGTGGCAGGACTTAGGGGAACCCCGTATGACACATGCTTAGACAGCGGGCTCCTCGATGAAATATCGCGGTATTTCCGGGAACTACGCGAAAAATATTACGACCCATTAAAACTCATTGACCCAAAAGCTGAACGAGTCGACGCCTCGATAATTGTCCATCAGATTCCAGGCGGAATGTTTTCAAACCTGTTGGAGCAGCTTCGCGAGCAAAAAGCACTGGATAGGCTGAATGAGGTTCTGGAGGAAGTACCCAGAGTCAGAAAAGAACTGGGATATCCGCCATTGGTAACGCCCACCAGTCAGCTAGTCGGGATACAAGCTGTTCTCAATGTTATTTCAGGCAAGCGCTACGGTATCGTCCCAAAAGAAATAAAGGACTACGTCCGAGGCCTGTATGGAAGACCTCCTGCTCCAATCGACCCAAAAGTCAAGAAGAAAATCATCGGTGACGAAGAACCCATAACGGGGCGACCAGCAGACCAGCTTGAACCAGCATTAGACAAGATCCCAAATGATGTGAAGCCCTATTTGGAAACTGAAGAAGACAAGATTACTTATGCACTCTTTCCGCAGACAGCCTTGGAATTCTTCAAAAAGAGGAAAGCTAAGCGCGAAGAGATTGAGACGACAATGCCGCCTGAAAGGCTTGCTGAACTCGAGGAAGTTGCTGCAATATCGGCCACACTTGCCACATTTACCACAGGCAACTCGAGCTTGCAGGCACTGGTGCAACGACGGCCCAAAGGTGTGATGTCTCCTTGGGTTCTTGCAGGTCGCCAAAACTTGACAGAAAGAGGCGGATAGAATGCCTGATTACGAAACCGTCATAAAGGGCAAATTGCAAAAAATTGAACTGACCAGAACATCGCCGAACTCTTTCGCAGCCAAGATAGATGGCAAACCTCGGGAAATAAAACTTCAAAAAGACGGAATCGTACCGGGAAAAGCATTCAATATTGAAATAGACGGCAAGATCTACAAGGCTGAATTGTCTAAAGTCGAAAGGGGAAAAAAGATTCAGGTCAAGGTTGAAGACGCTGGATTTGAAGTGGAAGTCAAGATTGCCAACAGAGCGTATGCGCCGACAGGTTTTGAATCGACATCGCAAGTGGCAATGAGGAAAACTGGTACGAACAGAAAGGTATCTGTCGAGGGCGCGGTGACCGCACCCATGACGGGCAAGATAATTAAAGTCAAAGTGAAAAAGGGTGACCAGGTTAAAGCCAGTCAAGTCCTATGCGTAATTGAAGCTATGAAAATGGAGAATGAGATATCATCGCCAAGGGTGGGAACGGTCCAAGAGGTGAATGTTGCTGAGGGGACCCCTGTTAATGAAGGCGAAACGCTTTTCGTAATAACCTAGAATATGGAAGGCGGTTTGTATTCTCCGAAAACCTCGCGCAAGGTGCCGCAGATCTCGCCCAGTGTCGCATATTCCTTCAAGGCTTCAAGGATGAAAGGCATCAAATTGACGTTTTCCTGTTCAGCAGTTTCTCTGAGTCTGTGTAAGGCTTCATGTGTCTTGGTTTCGTTTCTTCGCTGCTTGACCAGCTTTAACTGTTCAACGAGCCTTTTTTCAATCGTTGGGTCAATCTGTAACAGTTTCATCGGGACTTCTTCTTCGCTCAGGAAGTCGTTCACGCCGACCACGGTTCGCTTCTTGGTTTCCACCTCCTTCTGGAAGCTGTAGGCGCTCTCAGTGATTTCGCGTTGCATGAATCCCTTCTCGATGGCTGCAACTGCCCCGCCCATGTCGTCGATGTGTTCAATGTATTTCTGAGCCTGTTCCTCAATCTCATTCGTCAGAGACTCGACGTAATAAGAACCTCCCAAAGGATCTGCAGTTTCAACCACGCCGCTTTCGTGAGCGATTATCTGCTGTATTCTCAAGGCAACGGTGACTGCTTGTTCACTCGGCAACGCATAGGCCTCATCAAAAGAGTTCGTATGCAGGGACTGCGTCCCGCCTAGGACGGCTGACAGTGCCTGCAAAGCGACACGTACGATGTTGTTGTACGGTTGTTGAGCCGTTAGTGAGACACCTGAAGTTTGAGTGTGAAATCTCAGCATCCAGGAGTTTGGGTTCTTGGCTCCGAATCGGTCCTTCATGATTCGTGCCCATAAGCGACGTGCGGCCCTGAATTTGGCTATCTCTTCGAGGAAGTTGCTGTGGGCGGCGAAGAAAAATGATAATCTGCCGGCGAATCTGTCTAGGTCGAGGCCTCTGTCAACTGCGGCCTGCGCGTACGCAATGGCGTTGGCAAGTGTGAAGGCAACTTCCTGAACTGCTGTGGAACCCGCCTCGCGGATGTGATACCCGCTTATGCTGATGGTGTTCCACTGAGGCATGTTTTGGGAGCAATATTCGAAGATGTCTGTTATCATGCGCATCGAAGGCTTGGGAGGAAAAATGTACATGCCTCTCGCAACGTACTCCTTTAGAACGTCGTTTTGAACCGTGCCTCCGAGCCGAGCTGCCTCTATCCCCTGCTTCTGTCCCACAATGGCGTACATTGCGAGTAGCACGTTTGCAGGAGCGTTAATGGTCATTGAGGTGGTGACCTTGTCAAGGGGAATCCCGTCGAACAAGACTTCCATGTCCCGAAGCGTGCTGGCGCTAACACCTACCTTGCCGACCTCGCCCAGCGACATCGGATGGTCACAGTCGTAACCAACCTGCGTTGGAAAATCAAAAGCGACGCTTAAGCCCGTTTGACCATGGCTCAGCAAGTATTTAAAGCGCTGATTTGTCTGCTCCGCAGTGCCGAAGCCTGCGTACTGCCGCATGGTCCATAGTCTCGCCCGGTACATTGTTGGATAGACGCCTCGTGTGAACGGAAACTCTCCTGGAAAGCTCAGATCATGTAAGTAGTCAACGTTTTCAACGTCGATGGGGGAGTAAATTCGGCTCACAGGTATATTAGTAGTCGAAAACTCGCCTCTCTCTGGGAGTTTGTCAAAGCTTTTCAGAACCGTCTCCGCTTCCCATTTTTCCTTGCGCCGAGAGATTTCATCCAGTTTCTGTTTGTCGTACGTCAATGAAGCTACCTCAAAGCTAGACTGTCTGAGAAGCATAAAAGAATTGCCAGGAGGCTGCACTGTCCAAAAATCGAGAGCAACACTGAAACAGATATATATCGACCTCAAATCTAGGTATTATTGACGTTCTGGTGCTTGGTTTGAAAGTCAGGGTTGAGTACTTGGGTCACCTCAAAAACATGTTGGCGAGCAGACGAGAAGAAGAGATTGAGGTAGAAGATGATTCTTCAGTAAGCGACTTGCTCATAGCGCTTTCTGAGAAGCATGGGGAATCCTTCAAGAAGGCTGTTTACGAAGCTGGCAGCAAAGACATAAAGTCAAATTTCATTGCCACGGTTAACGGTTACCTTCTTAATGAGTTGAATGGAGTCAAAACGAAGCTCAAAAATGGAGATCATGTGGTCTTGATGCCTATCGTAAGCGGCGGGTGAACAAAGGGACAAAGCATTTTAGCTTGGAACACCAAACCGCTTCTTTTGTAACGGTGAAAGACGTTGGATAGAACTGATGCTCTTCGGGAATTGGCTTTCGAAAAGAAGGGCTTTGACGCATTTTTGGTTACCAGCGAAAAAAATCTGCTGTACTTGACTGGAACCCCAGGCGCGTTCTGCTTGCTGATCCCAAAAAAAGGTGAAAACACAGTCTTCGTGTACGGTGTCAATTACGAACAGACGAAGGCAGAAGCAAAAGGTTTCAAAGTTGAGCTCCTTAAGGTGGGCGAAAAACTGACCGAACGATTCGCTCCCCTGCTCAAAGCCTTCGAAATCGAGAAAATCGCTTTAGACGCGTTGAGCTATGACTTCTATCGTTTGCTTGCCAAAGGTCTCCGTGGGCACGCAAAATTGAAGGTACAAAGTGGTCTCCTCTGGAACCTGCGCAAAGTGAAGGATGAGAAAGAACTTCAATTCATGCGAAAGGCTGGAACGATAACTGGTGTGGGTATGCGGGCAGCATATAAGACCATAAGGCCGGGAGTCACTGAAATTGAGGTTGCATCGGAAATTGAGTATGCGATGCGCAAGGAGGGCGGTTGGGGAACAGGTTTCGAAACCATAGTCGCTTCAGGCATCCGTTCAGCATATCCCCACGGCGGATGTGCGAACCGCAAGATTCGCAAAGGCGACCTTGTTGTTGTGGATATAGGCTCCAGCTATGAGCATTACAATTCCGACATGACAAGAACCATTGTAGCTGGAAAACCCTCTGAAAAACAAGAAAAAATGTACGGAGCTGTCAAAACGGCCCAGGAAAAGGCCTATCAAGCCATAAGAGCCAAAGCAAAGGCCAAAGACGTAGATCGAATAGCCCGGAAAACAATACAAGACGCAGGATACGGACAGTTTTTCGTCCACGGCCTCGGTCATGGTGTAGGCTTGGATGTTCACGAACCACCCAATCTCGCAGCTACCAGTAAAGATAGACTGGTTGTGGGGAACGTGGTGACAAATGAGCCTGGTGTATACGTCCCGAACTTCGGCGGTGTTCGGATAGAAGACACTGTTCTGGTGCAAGAAGGCAAAGCCGAGAACCTTACAAAGGGACCGTACACTCTGGAAGCTGAAAAATAAGTTGCCGCAAACTTTTTTTCATGCTGTGCAGCAAAGTTTACTGGAGGGCTGAATCTTTTGAACAACAAAACTGTGATTGTTCTCGACATGTTAAACGATTTCGTAACCGGAGGTTTGAAGTGCGAAAGGGCCATCCACATTATTCCAAACCTCAAAAAGTTGACGGTGGCTGCGCGCAAGCACAAGGTGCCCGTCATCTACAGCAATGATGCTCACCTTCCAGTCGACGAAGAAGTCGTCGAAAGATGGGGAAAACACGCGATAAAGGGTACAGAAGGTGCAGAAGTCATTCCCCAGCTCAAACCTCAAAAAAGAGATTACGTTGTGGAAAAACGAACGTACAGTGGCTTTCACGAAACAGGCTTGGACATGCTGCTCAGGAGTCTGTACCATGGCGAAGGCGTCAAAACAGTCATCCTCACAGGGTTACACGCCAACATATGCGTCAGACACACGGCTGCTGATGCGTTCTTCAGAGGATACAAGATAATAGTGGCGAAGGATGGCGTGGAAGCTTTCACGCAAGAAGACCAAGAACAAGGGCTCAAATACTTAAAGGATATTTACAACGCAAAGATACTAACGGTTGATGAAATCATCAAAGGTTTCAGCTAACGCCTATTTTCTTAAGTGGTGTCAGCCAGGCCAAAGAAGTAGGAATCGAAAATCTTCCAGAATCAAACCGAACTGATATAATTAAAGGGAAAGTCAAGAGGAAAGAAACGTTTTTCATGAAAACGGGGAAATCTAAAGAAGAAATTGGGCCAATAACGGTCTAGAACAACTTTTAGTCCAGCTTTTTTGCAAATTCGATTCAAAAAAGGAAGAAAAACTTAAAAGCAACATATGTGTGATTAATGGGAATTGAATGAGGGAAATGGTAGTTCAATTTTCTCCCTTCTCTCCTTTCTCCCCTCGTGAGTAAAACTACCATTATCCCTCATCTCAATTTAGAGCGACCTTTTGACACTTATAGCTTGTGGAACAATGTTCTATTCAGCCAGAAAGGAGGCCCATGAGCAGAATGACTCAAGATTCAAAACAGGATTCAAACATAAGAACTTGAGGCGTGGAGCAATATGGCAAAAGTTCTGGTTGTGTATGATTCCGAGAGTGGGAACACCGAGAAAATGGCGGTTGCAGTTGCCGAGGGTGTTAAACAGGTTAAGAATGTTGACGTAACCGTGAAGAAAGTTAAACAGGCAAGCCTTGACGACCTCTGCACCTCAGATGGGATCATAATGGGTTCACCAACATACTATGGACAAATGTCTGGCGAACTCAAGACTTTCATTGATCGCTCAGTAAAAATACATGGAAAACTTGAAGGAAAAGTCGGAGCCGCTTTCACAAGCTCAGGCGGAACCGCAACGGGTGCAGAAACCACACTACTCGCGATTCTCGAAACTATGCTAGTCCACGGCATGATTGTCCAAGGCAGATCGGATGACAAGCATTTCGGCTCGGCAGCCGTAGGCCCCCCGCACCCAAAGGAGATCGAACACTGCAAAGAGCTCGGGCGAAGAGTCGCACATCTTGTCCTGAAACTCGGAGAATAGCTTTTCATTTGAGGCTCTATCAGAAGCGTGGAATGTAGAAACCATGGTCCTCATGATTCTTGGAGAAGTGGGCCCGCCCGGATTTGAACCGGGGACCAACAGGTTTCTGAACGCTTAGTGCGCTTATGAGCCTGGCGCTCTAACCTGGCTGAGCTACGGGCCCTCTTTGCCTGTTTTCTCTTATATTGCTGTTTTCAAGTTAATTTAAGTGTTTTCTGGCTTTAGATTGTTTGAGGCGTGAAGAGTTTATCGCTCCGCTAGAATGCAAGGCTTTCTTTCATGGGAAGCAGAACGAGCGTCAGGCGATTTTCTGGCCGTGCGATGCCTCAAATCAGTGTTGCATGCGTTCATAATGGTACATATACTCTTGTGCATATCCTGCATAACCGCCGAAGTATTGTCTTCCGAAGGTGCTTAATTTCTCGTACTCGGAGCTGCTCAGCGATTCTTGAGTGCACAATTTTTTTATGAATTCCTTAGGAAAGTGCCTTGCGTAGTATTTCAAAATAACCCGTCTTATCCACACGTCGACTGGAAAAGCCTCAAGCTTCTCCAAGGAAAACAGTAGGACGCAATCTGCCACCTTTGGACCTATGCCAGGAAGATTCATCAATTCTTTTTTCGCTTTCTCATAGGACGTTTCTTTCAAGCGTTCAAGGTCGAAAGCGCTTCCACATACTAGTTTTGCTGTTTCAGATACGTATTTGGCTCGGTAGCCCAGACCGCAGGCCTCTAACTGATGCAAATCTGCTTTTGCCAGTTTTGCGAGTTTCGGAAAAGTGTAGAAGCTATGGCTATCTAGGCTGATTTCTTCACCGAATCTTCTGGAAAGATTGGCCAACATGCCCTTTATTGCTGAGATGCTCTTGTACGTTGCGCAGATGTATGAAATCAGACATTCCCAAGGTTCTTGGCGGAGGATGCGTAGACCTCTGAACTCGCTGATGGCTGCTCCGATGATCTTGTCCTTGTTGATCTGCGAGAAAATCTTTGGTAAATCATCATCCAGGCGAAAGTATTGTTGGACAAGGCTTGCTTTGACGCTTTCAAACTCTAACGTCTTGCCGTTTTGACGTATTTTACACACTTCTTCTCCAACGACGCCGTACCACCACTCTCCCTGCTTGTTCCATCTGAAAGTTTGCCCGCAGCAAAGTGTAGCATCTAGGTTGAACGGGCATGAGGGACTCAACTGAATTGCCATGCGCTCATCCCTGTGCAGTCAAGTTTCATCCACAAACATTTGTGGTGTAGGAATCGCCTTGGGTAATCCTCTTCCTTCACGAAGTTTTTTGATTATTTCCTTCGCAAGACCCTCTGGAACTTTGTTCCAATGATCGAAATCGAATTGCCAAAAAGCGTAGCCTGAAGTTGCGGAGCGCATTTCGGCAGACATGCCAAAGGTTTCTGCTACTGGGATGTAGCCGGTAATCATCGTTAGAAAGCCTTTCTGTTCAGTGTTGAGTATCTTACCTCGTCTGCGGGATATTATGCTCGTGCATTTGCCGAAATATTGAGATTGAACGGACACCTCAATTTTGTATATTGGTTCGAGGAGGACTGGCTTTGCTGTAAGGAACGAGCCCAGAATTGCCCGGCTTATGGCTCGTGTTGTCTGCGTCGTTTCGCGTAGGCTTGGGTCTGGGTCAAGCTGTGTTTTCGTTAGCTTCGCTTCTACTCCTCTGAGAGGTTCCTCACACAACGCTCCCGTTTTGCAAGCCCAGTGAAAACCTGTTATGATATCTGCCTTTGCTTCTTGGAGATATTGGACGTTTTCGCTCAAGTCTACGAGCATGTTTCCGTTTTTGTCCACTGCCCAAATGTAACCAGGCTTTTCCCATTGCAAGTCTGCAAGTTTCTCTTCATTTTTCTTTTTCGAAAATCCCGCCTTTTCTATCAGTTCCAAAAACCTGCTTTCTATGGGCTCAACCTCTACCCAGAACATGTTGCGTTTGTTGGGACTTCGGGCCATGACCATTTTGCCGCGTTCCGAAATGGTCTCTCTGTAGGCTGCGATTGGACTCGTGGTTGCAAGCTCCACGTTGTCTGCGTACTGTTTCAGGAAATTCACGGCAATTTCCAGATGAAGCTCTCCTATGCCGCTGATCAGGTACTGGCCAGTTTCTTCGTCAATTTTGGTTACCAAGTTTGGATCTTCTATCGAAAGCCTGTTCATGGCTTCTATTACTTTCGGTAAGTCGCCGGGTTTCTTTGGCTCAACACTTATTGTCATTACGGGTTGCGCAACGTATTTTACAAGTTCAAATGGGACCATGGCTTTTCTGTGTCTGTAATCGGTGAGTGTGAAGCCAGCCCTTGCTAGACCTAGGTCAGATAATGCGGCAATGTTGCCGGCGCTGATGTTGTTGACGGCTTCTCTGAATGGTCCCATGTACATTGAAACCTTCTGGACGCTGTATTCCTGGTCCGCCTCAAGTAGGTAGATTTCGTCTCCCTCTTTTGCGGCGCCTGAGAAGAGTCTCCCGGTTGCCACCAGTCCTGCTCCAGGGATGTTTTGAGCCATGGTTATGCACATCGTTGTTGGTCCTCTTTCGTCGCAGTTTAGCATTGCCTGGCCGATTTCGGAGCTGATGTCGCCCTTCCATATCTTGGGCACGCGGTATTTTTGGCTTTCAATTGGACTTGGAAGGTTTTTGACCACCATGTCTAGAATGGCGGCGTGAAGTGGGACCTGTTTTGGGAGTGTTTGATGTTCGTCTCTTCCGTGGGTTTTTAGAATCTCTCCTTCGCTGAATTTTATGCCTTTTTCATTGGCCGTTTTAAGTGTGAATCCCCATTTGTGCAGAGCCGAGCCGAAGACGACGTTTTCTTGTGCCGGATCGACTTTCCATTTTTCTCTGAACTCCGTCTCCGAATAATTCTCTATGAGATTGTTGAAGTCAGCGATTATGCGATTAAGCTTGCTCTGAATCTCCGCAGGGGCCAGTTTCATCTCTTCTGTCAGGCGATCAATCTTGTTTATGAAAAGAACTGGCTTCACTCTCTCTTCAAGAGCTTGGCGAGTGACAGTCTCTGTTTGCGCCATGATTTCTTCTACGGCGTCAACAACGACGACCACGCCGTCCGTAGCCCGCAAGGCTCTTGTGACCTTGCCGGTGAAGTCTACATGGCCTGGAGTGTCAACGAGGTTAATGAGGTAGGGATGACCGTTCGTCTCATGCAGGAGTGAAATGTTTGCTGTTTTTATCGTGATTCCTCGTCTCTGCTCTTCTTCCAAATAGTCAAGGACCCTGGCTTTGCCTGCCACTTGGGGCGACAGCAACCCGGCTTCAACAAGTAGTGAATCGGTCATCGTCGTTTTTCCATGGTCAATGTGTGCGATAACACCCACGTTGCGTATGGCCTCTTTCCTACCCATCAGCTTCAGTATTTCCGCTGTCTGTTTAAACCTCGGCATGGCAGTTTTACGCCTGCAACTTGGTTTTTTCTATGTTGCCTCCTACTTTTAAACTTCCACGGCGAATCTGAAATTGGAACGAGGCAAAAGGTTTTGTGTGAACAGGCGCAACCCCGTTAGCTTTTATTCAGATGGGTCAGAAATAGAACGACGAGAGTATCGAGCCTTGAAGAAAGAGTTCATCGTGCCGATTGAAAGGTTGACGCACAATACGTCTTATGCAACGATTCTGAGTTATCCTAAACCTGAGAAAGTGGAACTAAGCGAACGGCTGAAGGAACTTGGAAGGCTAGGGGTTAAGGCTCTGGAATTCAGGGGTGACAAACAGGTTTCTAATGTGCGCGTTTTGGGTAAGGGTTGTGTTGGAATAGTTGTAATAGCTCACGTCGACAGGAAGAAGGCGGCTTTGAAGGTTCGGAGGCTGGATGCTGATCGGTCGCTGATGCGGCATGAAGCGGAGATGTTGGAGAAGGCTAATTCTGTCAGGGTTGGGCCTAAGCTGTTGCGTTATACTAACAACTTGCTCTTAATGCAATTCATTGATGGCCTCCTGCTTCCAGATTGGCTTCGGCAACGTGTTGGAAAGGTGCGGGTTAGGAAGGTTCTTCGTGAGGTTTTGGAGCAGTGTTGGCTTCTGGACGGTATTGGCTTGGACCATGGAGAATTAAGCCATGCCCCAAAACACGTAATCATTGACAGAGCAGACAGGCCAGTCATCGTTGATTTTGAAACGGCCAGCGTGAACCGGGCGCCAGCCAACGTTACCTCGATCTGCCAGTTCCTCTTCGTCAGCGGCATTGCAGCAGAAGTTGCCGAAAAAATCGGTGAGAAAGATAAGAGGGCAATAGTTGAAGCATTGAGATATTATAAGAAGTGTAGGAACCGTGAGAGTCTTGAGATGGTTTTGAAGGCCTGCGGCCTTTAGACAACGTAGTTTATTGCTGGTTGTGGGCTTTTCTTGTCGGCGTCTTCGTTCTTTATTTCTTTCAGAAGCTGGGTCAGGTCAAGCCAGGTTTCTACTTTAAGCTGTCTTGTGACCCTTTTTTTGTCAAAGAGCAACGGCACGTTTTCAACGAACAGCCAGCTGCACGGTTCAGCCATGCTTCCCCTCTCCATCTGAAAAATTCTCTGCTTTTCTTATAACTACACATGTAAGAACAAAATAGAAAAGAAATCTAGAAGATTCCTCGAAGTCTGCTGCTGAAAACCTTGAAAGGGAATTTTGGAATGCTTCACTGAATTGGGTCGGCTTACCAATGTTTCCGTTGCTAAGTGTGGAAAGGTTTAAAAAATGTTTGAATGGTTAGCTTGGATAGTTTAGCAGGAGATGTTTATGGTCATAAAAAGGGAAGAGATGCAGGAAATAGTTAAGAAGTATAAGGAACCAATCGGTTTGAATCTGGGTTCTCACTCGGCCTTGGATGCTTGGCAAGGACAGCGCAACTACGGTGTGAGAAGCATAATTTACACCACTCCAAGCAGGGCAAGGATTTACCTTCAAAACCCCATGGTGGGTAAACCTGAAGAGATTGTTGAAGATCTGCCGGGCCTGGTGAAACGAGACATCCGGGTTGTGAACGATCCAAAGGACATAAAGAAGAAGGGCGACTGGAGAACCACGATAGTAATTCTTGACAAATATTCTGACATAGTCAAGTACGTTGACGAGCTTGTCAATCTGGAGTGTATGCAGATCACTAACAGGGCTTTCGCGGTATATGTTGGCGGAGACGAGCGTTGCAGCGTCATTGAAGACAAGTATGCGGTTCCGATACTCGGTTCAAGGAATCTTTTGAAAATCGAGAACAGGGGCGAAATTGAAAAAGACTATTACTGGTTTGCGGACAAGGCCAACATACCCTCACCCAGGGCTTACGAATACGAGGTTCACAAGGGCGGAATAAAATTCAAGAAGCCAATCGAAGAACCGATGATTCTGAAGGCTGAACACGCTCACAGAGCGTTTGAAAGAGAGTTCATCTTCGCTTCAGACTCGGATGACTTGGAAGAGAAAGTTGAGAGAGAGGTTCGGGCTGGAAACTTGAGCAAGGAAGCGCTCGAGAACGGACGGGTTGAACAGATAGTCCTCGGTCCTCACGCGAACTTCAACTTCTTCTTTTCACCGCTGGACGCGAAGAGCGAGTGGGGTGACACTGACAACTGGTTCTCCAAGCTGTACAACGTGAACATGGAAGAGGCAAGAGTCTGCTTGGCCAATCAATTCCTGTCCATCGATGAACGAAGAGAGACGATACTCGACGGCATAAAGAGGCTTCCAATCGACATTCAACAAAAAATAAAGAAGGTCCCATCATTCGAGGTCACGGCGCACGCCATACTAAGCCTGAGAGAATCCTTGTTGAAGGATGTTCACAGGTACGCCGACCGCTTCCTGCTCGCCTGCCGAGAATACTCGTCCCCGGGAATCATTGGCGCATGGTGTCTTCAGACCCTCATCACATGGGACCGCGTTTCGAAGTACGAGCTGAAGCCCGCGTTCAAACTGGACTACACCGGCGGCGCTGAAGGCAAGTCCGCCGTGGACTACGGCCTGTATGATGCTCCTGAAGAACGAGACCCGTTCATGCACATCCCAGTCACGCAAGACGTTGCCCTCAGGCACGGAGGCGGCACAAACGTTCACATGGGCCTAGGCTCGCAGTACGCAAACGCAAAATACAAAAAACCACTAAGCACAGGCGACCGAATAGCTCTGGAAATAAAAAGGGCACTAAGAACAAACCAATTGCACGAACTAGTCACCTAGACGACCGACCCAGAATCCCCGCGCGTTTCCCATTGCACTGCACGCACTCCGTGTGCGGGCAAGGCCTTGGGTACGAACATCCCGCCCGCTTAGCGTTCAAACTGCGCAGAAGCAATGACCCGAATCCTACGCAAGATTCGTTTCTCCCCTTCTTCAATACGTGAAAGATAAGATTCTGGGCTTTCACATCTGGCTCGCGGATGTCAGCTTTGGGTGTGCGCATGGACAATCGTGAACTTCACGGTTTCTTCAGCCTTCCCATCATTCTCAACCTGAAGGAGAAGCCAATCTGTGAGTTTTTCGCACTCGTTGGGGTTGCAGTGTAGATGGCTCTCCCTTATCGGTTCGACAAACAAACACTTGAAGCAGGGAACTTCGACCAGAACGTCTATGACTTTCATGTTCACGTTCTCGGATATGAGGAATTGCCAGTTTGACATATAGTTTATGAATTAGGAGCAATGACAAAACCTATTGATTATCGTTTCTGATTTAGACTCGCAAAAGATCCGCTTTTGCTGGACAATGCGTCCTCATGCTATTTCGCGTGTAACAAGGGCTGTTTTCGATGATGTTCAGCTAAGGTCCTAGCCTCTGAAGCGTTTTACTATTTCTGCAAGACTGGGAACATCGAACATTCTTTTTTCCGTCAGTTCGTTCGCGATGGACATATACATTTCGCTGATCGTCCTTTTCAAGGTAAGGTCAAGTTTCGGTGGTTTGGACCTGCAGAGTTTCTTCCAGTCGCTGACTCCTTCTGTTTCTGCTCTTTTCTTTGCTTCTTCAACGTCGTTGTACCAATCTGTTTTTCTGTAGAACTGTCTGGCTATCTCTTTGCTTACGTGCAGTCCGTGGTAGGTGAATCTGCACTCGTCAAGTGTTCCCACAACGTCAACTATCATAAGCCTTCTTTGAGGGTCAAATGCCAACTCTATTTTTCCATCCTCGTTTTCCAAATCGGCCTTCAAGGCTATCTGTGTGATCATCTTGTTGACTTTCAGAAGCAAAGTCTTTATGTCTTCAACCTCTTCGTCCGACAAGCCTGCGACTTCTTTTGCCTCGTCCCACGTCAAGTATCTGTCACCCTGTTCCAGCTTCGTGCTCACGTCAAAAATCGGCTTGGAAAGTCTCTCTCCTGGCCTGGGAAAGTGATCTAGACCCAACATTTCAATAGTGATTACGCCTTCTTCCAGCCGTTTGAAGACTGACGAACCTTCTGGCAGCCCGTTTCTATAGATTATTTCAAGCGGTACCAAAAAGTTTCTCAGGCTAGGCGTGTACATTCGATAGTCATAGTGGAGCTTTCCGTCTTTCATGATTGCTTTGGGTCTTAACACGTTAACCAGGTTTATTTCCATGGTGCTTGTTGGTTGCTCCAACTCTTCAACAGTGACAGTTTTCCCTGCTTTGTCTATCAGGCCTCTGTAATGGGTTTTTATGCCTCTTTCTTGTAGCTCTTCGAAGCAGTA
>Ga0315280_10002873_pt1 | contig 27270 bp, 28 predicted proteins | sample YL17G06_40_MG_FD_203697 | JGI IMG/M metagenome (GOLD analysis project Ga0315280, IMG submission 203697) | Sediment microbial communities from Yellowstone Lake, YNP, Wyoming, USA - YL17G06_40 | ecosystem: Environmental > Aquatic > Freshwater > Lake > Sediment | place: USA: Wyoming | collected... | reverse complement strand
TTAAGCCGTTCGCCTTCTCAAGGATGGCTGACGCCTCCCTATACTCGCGCTTACTACGCGTAGCCTTCGTCAACCCGAGGAGGCTCCGCCTCTCAGCCACCGATAACTCGATCCGTCTGATCCTATTTGGCATACAGGAGAAGGAGATAGAATCCATCCATATGCCCTATCAACTGGTAAACGTCAAAGAGACCCCGCCAAGAACAGGCATTTAGACGAAAAGAAGCATAAAATCAGGGACTCAACTTAAAATCAACAAGAGATTATCTGAGATCCACCCTTCTGATAGAAATGATGTTTAGTTAGTGCGTTCCTTGGTTTGTCCCATTGAATTTGAACTAGCCATTTGTGTGTGCACCATGTAGGGCATACAAAAAATTCTATAATTCACCGATAGCTAGTGATCTATTACCTATCTAATGGAGGGGAATCTCATGAAGCTGATATCTGATATGAGGCGCTCCGAGAAAGCGATCACCAATGTGGATAAGATTGAGAAAATCTTGAAGGAGAGCCTCGTGGGATACATGGCTTTATCAAAAGACAATCTGCCCTATGTCATTCCAGTGAATTTTCTCTACTTGAAGGGGAAGATCTATGTTCATTGCGCCCTTGAAGGAAAGAAGCTTCAATACATCAAGAAGAATCCCAATGTATGTTTCCTCGTTAATAAGCCAGTAACTAGGCCCAGAACGACTTGCGGCGCGGCTGTGAACTATCACAGCGTGATGGCATTTGGAAACGCTAAATTCACTAGGAATTCAGACATCGATAGCCTCAAGAAACTGGGAGCAAAATATCATGAATGCGCTGAGTATGGCCACGAGAAATTCAAAGGAACAGGGATGATTGAGATCCGAATCAAAGAAGTCTCGGCGAAAAGAGGCTATTCAAACACCGTAAACCGATAGCGAGTTATGCTTTACGCCAAGTTAGAAGTTTTTCTTCAATATTTCTTGCAACGCTCCTCCATTCTCCTTTAGCCATTGGTATAGGATGACGATGTCAGTGTTGATATTGAAGTCGCGTACACCTAGATCGATATATTTCTGAGCGTCTTTTACGCTGTTTATCTCTGCTCTTGGGTGAACATCGAATTTTAAAGCCGTCTTGATCATCTTCATCTCCGCCTCCTTAACTTTAGGATGTGCCCGTTGTCCTAGCATACATATGCTCATAGAGTAGTCACAGGGACCGAACTGCACCATGTCGACACCATCCACTGAAAGAATCTCCTCAAGGCTGTCAATAGCGCTCTTCTTCTCAATCATAAACGCGACCACTACGTCGTTACAATACTCAATAAAATTGGGCGTGCCGCATTCTAGAAGATAGCCACCTACACGCCGCATGGAGCAGCCATTCCAGCCCTTTGGCTCAGGCCGGACCGCCCGCACCGCCTCCTCCGCATCTTTTACATCCCTGATATCGGCAAACAAGACGTTCTGTATGCCGGATCCGATAGCCCTCTGGGCTTTGAAGCGGGTCGTATTTAGGCATGAATTGTATTATATCTCAAAGGACTGCGTCCGAAAAAGGGAGTCTAGCAATGAGCCGAAACAACGTTAAAATTTTCCGCACTACAACTTGGTCCGCTGGACCCGGCTGCCATGGCGGCTGCGGGGTGCTGGCGTATGTTGAGGAGGGCAAGCTGCTCAAAATCGAAGGTGATCCAGAACACCCTTGGAATCAGGGTCGTCTTTGTTCAAGAGCCCTTGCAATGACCCAATACGTGTATCACCCAAACCGCCTCACACGTCCACTGAAACGTGTTGGAGAACGTGGCGAAGGAAAGTGGGAGGAGATCTCCTGGGATGAGGCTTTCAACCTTATAGAGAGAAAAATGAAAAAGATACGTCAGGATTATGGTCCAGAGAGCTTCATCTTCTCCATGGGAACCGGCAGGGATATCGGACCTTGGATATGCATGCTCGCTTACGCCTATGGTAGCCCCAACGTAATGTTCAGCCTGAGCGGGATAGCCTGCTACAGTCCAAGAATGTCAGCCGTGGAAACGATCCAAGGCGATTACTGCGTGATCGACGCGGGTCAGTGGCTGGCTGACCGCTATGAAAGCCCAAGGTATAAAACCCCCGAGTGCATCGTAGTCTGGGGCTACAACATCCCCGCCACGTGCCCGGACAACATATTTGGTCACTGGATAATCGACCTCATGAAAAGAGGCGCGAAAATCATCGCCATCGACCCACGGTTATCTTGGTTTGCCTCAAGGGCTACGAAATGGCTCAGACTAAGACCAGGAACAGACGGCGCCTTAGCGATGGGCTTCCTCAACGTCATAATCAACGAAGGACTATACGATGAAGACTTCGTTGAAAAATGGACCAACGCACATCATCTTATTCGAAGTGATACCGGGAAACTGCTTCGGGAGAGCGACCTGGTTGATGGCGGATCTCAGAGCAACTTTGTTGTCTGGGATACTGAAAATGAAAAGCCGGTTATCTGGGACTCGGATAAGGCTACGTACAAGTCACCGAATGTGAAGCCAGCACTGACAGGACACTTTGAAGCCGACCTCAAAGATGGAACTCGCGTGCAGGCTAGAACTGTCTGGGATGTATTTTGCGCGGAAGTGAACAGGTATCCCCTTGGGCGAGTAACAGAAATCACCTTGGTCCCGGAGAAAGACATCAGAGATGCAGCGATCTTGTACGCAAAGAGCAAACCGGCATCCATACACTGGGGAGTGCCCATCGACATGACCCCCGCAGTCACCCCCACAGCCCAAGCAATAGCCTACCTCTGGTGCCTAACCGGAAACTTGGACGTACCCGGCGGAAACGTGATCTCCCGCTATGCCTTCGACGCGGTTGCGTACGCTCTCCCCGGGGCGGAAGGGGTAATCAAGCTAAAGTCTAAGGAAGTTGACAAGAAAAGGATTGGAGCGGACCGATACGGGCCTTTGAACAAATTCATCTGGCGGGCCCAGACAGACCTGGTTCTTGAACAGATATTCTCAGGAGACCCCTACCCCATCAAGGGCATGTGGATACAGGCATGCAATCCCATCGGGGGCATAGGCATGGACCCCAAGAGATGGGTGGAAGCCATCAAGAAGCTTGAATTCGTAGTCGCCGTCGACCTGTTTCATACTCCCAGCACCCAGCTGGCCGACATCGTCCTGCCAGCGGCGACCTTCCTCGAAAAGGATGGAGTCAGGAGCTGGTGGGTGCCCCTTCAGACCATAAACAAGGTGATAACCGTGGGCGAATGCAAACCAGACGTGGAGATAAACTTCGAGTTAGCGAAGAGATTTGACCCGGATTTCAAATGGAAGACGATCCATGATCTTTTCGATGACATCCTAAAGCCGTCCGGCATGACCTTCCGTCAACTACAGGAGAAGGGCGGCCGGGCTATACCGACAGAAGGCCACCCTAGCGCCCCGTACCACAGATTCGAGAAGGGGCTGCTACGCAAGGACAGAAAACCTGGATTCCAAACCCTATCCGGGAAGATCGAGCTATACTCTTCCCTCCGTGAAGAGTGGGGGCTGGACCCTCTCCCCCACTACGAGGAGCCCCCATTCACACCCATCAGTCAACCAGAGCTGGCCAAGGAGTACCCCCTGATCTTGTCCACTGGAAGGCGGTCTCCAGTCTACTTCCATTCGGAACACAGGAATATCCCTTGGTTGAGGCAGATCCACCCGAATCCCCTCGTTGAGATCCACCCCGAGACGGCGAGGTCGTTGGGAATCACTAATGGAGAGTGGGTCTGGGTCGAGAATTGGCTTGGAAGATGCAGGTTCAAGGCAAAAGTCACCCCCATGGTGCCTGAATGGATGGTGATGGCGGAGCACGGCTGGTGGTTCCCCGAGAGCGAAGGAGCAGAGCCAACTCTCTTTGACGTCTGGAAATCGAACGTGAACCAGCTCATTCCCATGGGGTACCAGGGAAAAGACGGTCTAGGAGCACCAATTAAGCACATGCTCTGTAAAGTCTACAAGGTTTCAGCAGAGGATGCCGATCATGAGTAAGGGAACCAAATACGGTCTCCTAATAGACTACGAGTATTGCACCGGATGTTTCACGTGTCAAGTAGCCTGTGCCCAAGAGTACCGTAGACCAGAGAAGATCGTGGGGATGCAGGTAATCGAAATGGTCCAAATGTTGCCCAACGGCAAACCATATCTCTCCTTCATCCCCTTTCCCACCGAAAATTGCAGCCTGTGCGCAAGCCGTACGAGCAAAGGCCTTGAACCAGCGTGTGTAAAGCATTGCATGGCCAAATGCATCAAACACGGCCCAATCGAGGATCTAGCCAAGGAAATGACCAAGAAGCCGAGGTTGGCGCTCTGGGCACCCCGTTAGTCTTCCAGTGATATGAAGTCAGAGTTTAGTCAATAGAAGAAGATGATTCACCGCAACCGGAGTATAGGAAGCACTCGCAGATGAAGGAGACCAGCAAGAGGGAGATCGCGACAGTCGAGAGAGCTTGCGACGAAATACGTTCTAAAGGACAGTTGAGCGAAAAGACTAGAATGAAACTTCTCAAAATTTTTTCGAAGAGATTTGAAAACGCGATGAACCTCATTGACAAGAATAGAGTAAAAAAGTACATGTTCAAACCAAGCAACCGAACAATATGGACGGTCCTAGGAAGAAAAGGAGAGTACCAAGTAATCCCTGAAACAAACTTCTGCAATTGCGATGACTACTACTTTAGAGTAATCGACAGGGAGAAGACATTATGCTACCATATCATAGCCCAAAGGTTCGCTGAAGCGCTTGGCAGATACGCGGTTAAGAAGCTCCCGGATAGGGCTTACAGTAGCGTCACAGAGAGATGGAAGGTTGGAGAAGAGAAAGCTCAGACTTCTGAATAAGGCATGTTTTTAAATCTTGGCTAATATTTATCGTTCTGAAACGAGGCGTTGATGCAGTGACCCCAGATGAAACATTCGAGTTAATCCGACTCTTCGTCTTAGTGCTCGCATTCATAACGCTAATCCTGATATTCTTATACATCTCGTATGAGAAGACTGAAGCAACCTGACCCACGCGAGAAGCGCGCTTCAAATGAAAGAGAAAGCTTGGCTAGCATTCGATAACGCAGTTCCATATCTTTCAAACATAGAATGGACCAAAGCGTCAATCACAAAAACCATCGAAGAGAGCCGAAATCTAACTGAATTGAGAGAAAAGATAGAGCAACTCGAAGAGCAAGAGAAAGAACCTACGAGAAGGAGCGACCTAAGGATCTATTCAATCTATTTGGAGAAAGTAATGCAGAAACAACGACTCTAAGAGGCTTCTGCCTTTCAAATTTGATAAGCTTTTTGAGACCCTATAGTTTCCAGCTCAAATGTTTATGAACGGCTCTTCAGGTAGAGGATAGGGGATCGCCGGTAAATCTAGGCAGAAAGCCATGCCTGAAAACGCTTTCCAACTCCTTTCGAAGCCTGTGAGGAGACAGCTGGAGAGAGAAGAGATAGCGGAGCCAAGTGAGATACAGAAACTAGCTATCCCCGCAATCTTGGAAGGTAAGAATATTCTCGTCATCGCGCCAACGGGCACTGGCAAGACGCATGCAGCTGTCCTCCCGATATTCGATCTATTTCTCTCAGATAGAAGCATGGAGAACCCTGTCGGCATATCGATCCTCTACATCACGCCGCTGAGAGCCTTAAACCGAGATTTGTTAAGACGACTCTCAGAGATCGGGAAAGACCTTGATATCGACGTTCAAGTTAGGCATGGAGACACGGTCGCTAGCGTAAGAACGAAGCAAGCCAAGTTTCCCCCGAACATGCTCATAACAACCCCTGAGACTTTGCAGGCTATCCTCCCGGGAAAGAGAATGAGAGAACATTTGAAACATGTCAAATGGGTCATAGTCGATGAGATTCATGAACTGGCCACGGATAAGCGTGGAACGCAGCTTGCGGTAGCCTTGGAGAGACTACGCCGGTTGACAGGTAGAGAGTTTCAGAGAATCGGTCTATCAGCAACGATAGGCGAGGAGGATAAAGTGGCTAGGTTTCTAGCGGGAACAAGTCGTGAAGTAAATACGATAAAGTCTTCAGAACTTAGAATGTTCGATGTGACTGTCGAGTATGTTACGCCTGCAAAAGATGACTATAAGGAAGCTGATAGACTAGGCATCCCAGCGCCAGCGATCGCTAGAGTTAGAAAAATTATCGATTTAATCTCGAAACAGCGGTCAACTCTTGTCTTCACAAATACTAGAGAGCATGCGGAAGCTTTGGGATCGCAAATTCACGCGTTGAACAGCGAGCTGCCTGTCAAGGTACATCACGGTTCTCTCTCCAGAGAGATACGTGAAGAGGCCGAAAGGGAGTTCCAAGAAGGCATAGTCAAGAGCGTTATATGCACCTCATCCTTGGAGTTGGGCATAGATATCGGAACGGTCGACTTCATAATACAATACATGTCTCCGAGAGAAGCCACTCGTCTGATACAGAGAGTTGGAAGAAGCGGACATAGAATAAGAGGAGTCCCGAAGGGCTGCATCATAGCTGGATGGGCAGATGACATACTGGAATCCTCTGCAATCGTAAACCGAGCGAAAAAGGAGGCACTTGAACGAGTCAAGATCCATGAGAATGCCCTGGATGTCTTGGCCCACCAGATTATTGGTATGCTACTTGATTCAAAACAAATGAAACTTGAAGAAGTTTACCGGATAGTGAGAAACTCCTACCCGTACAGAGACCTGTCACCTGAAGACTTGATGGCTGTTGTAAAGCAACTGGAGAATCTTCGGCTTCTCAGACTCAGAGAAGACTCAATTCAACCGAGATATCCGAGGGCATTCAAATACTATTATAATAATCTCTCAGTAATTCCCGATGTGAAAAAGTATACTGTTTTCGACTTCATCCGAAAGAGAAGGATAGGCGTTCTAGATCAAGAGTTTGTCGCCAAACGATGCTCTTCCGGAACAGAATTCATAATGCACGGTCAAACTTGGCGAGTCATAAGTGTAAACGAGACAGAGCTCTCGATTGAGGTTGAGCCAACCGCACCAAGCTTAAATGCAATACCGAGCTGGGAAGGGGAAATCATCCCAGTAAGCTATGAAGTCGCCGTACAAGTCGGAAACATTAGGAGTAAGATAGCGAATAGCCTGAACAATGTTAAGCAAGAAAAAATAGCTGCAGAGACCGGTATAGGCGAGAGCGCTGTCGGCAAAGTCATCGAGACAATCGAGAGCCATACTCGTGACTACCCCCTTCCAACAGACAATAGGATAATCGTCGAGAATTATGAGAACTGCATAGTAATCCACTGCTGCTTCGGCAATCTAGTTAACGAAGCCATAGGGACAGCATTAGCTACAATACTTAGCTCAAAGTACGGTGTGCATATCGCGACGCAAGTAGACCCATATAGAGTAGCCTTAATGTGCCCATTCAAGATCAACGCTCAGCTAGTGGCAAATGAATTGACGAAGCTCACCCCTGAAGAACTTGAAAAGACAATAAATGAGGCTATCGAAAGAACTGAACTATTCATATGGAGGCACTGGCATGTAGCCAGAAGGTTCGGAGCAGTTGAGAGAACAGCAGACTACAAGACGAATAGAGCAAGGCTTCTTGCCGACGTGTACAGAGGAACGCCAATAAACAAGGAGACAAAAAGAGAGATCTTCCTTGAAAAGCTAGATATTGAAAACGCAAAGCGAATAGTTCAGCAAATCATCGATGGAAAGCTGACTGTTGAACTCTCCCTGCAAAAAGGAACAAGTTGCTCACCCTTCGCTATGCCGATAGTTGACAAGATAGTTCCTCACGATCTCTTGAGACCAGCTGTTCCAACAGCATCCTTAGCTGAAGTAGTCAAAGAACGACTTCTATCGCATACAGTAAGACTCGTCTGCATATTCAATGCTGACTGGGAAGGCATAAGATCAGTCAAAACCCTACCTGAGAGAATCAGATGCCCCTCCTGTAACTCCACATTGATTGCAGTCACATACCAAGGAGACGAAGAACTCTTCAAGATCTCGAAAAAGAAGAGGCAGAAGCAACAACTGACATCTAAAGAACAGGAAGCATGGAATAGGGGTTGGAAGAGCGCAAGCCTAGTTCAAACCGCGGGTAGGAAAGCCGTCATCTCGATGAGTGGTAGGGGAGTCGGCCCAACGACAGCCGCACGGATACTAAGGAAATTTGTTCGCAACGAACAGGAGTTCTATGTAGAAATCCTAAAGGCTGAAAGAGAGTACGCTAGAACTCGCTTGTTCTGGGATTAAACGCCCACCGCTACTTTCGATCATCATGCTCAGAGTTGAGAAGTTTTGAAGCCTCTACACTCGCTGTTGACTCTTTTCACCGAACTCTCGGAATCTGATAAATCCTAAAATATCGAGCTTTCCATTCTGCTTAAGAATCATTTAACAACAGGGACTTGCCTGCGACAAATGTCTGATAACGTACTCAACCGAGCTGCAGTATATCTAGGTCTAGAACGAATAGTACTAGTTGCATGCGTCGCCTTCTTTATTTTGAACTTTGGAACTTCCCTCTGGCTAACCCTGTTCACTGTCTACCTTGACGACGCGGGTTTGACGGCCATTTGGATCGGCGCGGTCCTAACAGGAATCAACGCCTCAATAAGCTTAACTTACCTTCCATCAGGAAGATTGTCAGACCTTGTTGGAAGAAGAGCGCCTCTCATCGCTGGAAGCGTCTTAATTGCTGTAAACACATTTCTCCTATACTTTACTAGGAACCCTCTTCTAATAATGATAGTCACTATTCTCTACGGAATCGGTCAAGGACTCGCGACGCCAGCTGTCAACGCTCTGGTCGCAGAAGCCAGTCATCCAGGCAAATCTGTAATGGCTTACGTGAGCTATTACATCTCCATCCTATCTGCTACAGTGTTAGGCTCAGGCCTCTCTGGACTCTTAGCAAGTTTCATCGGTTTCCAAAGCCTGTTTCTAATCGCGTCTATACTCTTAGCAGTCGCTGCTGTGATCATTTATCTCTTCATCAGAGAGGCAGGCGATAGATGGAGAGGACCCTATCATCTGGCGTTCAAGGAAAGCTTGAAAAAGTCAGTCTCGGGAACCGTTTCCTTGCTGCGGACGGACAGAGAGCTACGGTTGCTCGCGGTCGCTCTTTCATTCCATGCATTCGGATTCTATATGTTGAACCCCTACATCGCACTCTACGCTACTTACGCTATTCAACTTGACGTCGTCCAAACTGGCGTAATAGTAGCGTTGTGGAATATTGGGTTAATATCAGCTCAGATTCCATTCGGTAGAATGACTGATAAGCTGGGTGGAAAGCCGATGCTCTTCATGCATTTTGTACTCTCGACCCTCTCTTGGGTGGCATATGCCTTGTCGAAAACCTTCACAGTTGCAGCCATAATGATGATACTTTTCGGCATAATAGGCTCAATGGATATGCCGGCTAGAAGGACGATAATGCTGGAGCATGCCACTGCAGAAGCCGGCAAAGCTACGATAATAGGAGCTGTAGATTCAATAACAACGGGTGTGGGAATAGCCGCTCCACTCGTCGGCGCGATAGCTTGGGCTCGAATGGGCTACTCGGCACCATTCATGATAGGCGCCTTTGTAAACATCTTTGCATGCTTGCCAATGTTGGTATTATTGAGAAGAAGACATCTAAACTAATGATTAACGGAAAGACAGTGATGAGAGAATCCCGAATGAACGCTTCAGCAATCGGCTATGAAACACGAAACATCAGAAGCCTTGCGTCGAAGCTGGGCCCTGACCTGTTTGGAGTTGCTAACCTAAGCCTATATCAAGACCCCTATGGAGTCTCTAAGCCCTTGCTCTCACGGTTCAAATTCGGTATCTCAATAGCGATCAAGCTATCAGATGAGATAATCGACAGAATCACTGAAGAAGATCCTACAGAAGCTTACGCTCACCATTACAGACAGGTTAACGCTCTCCTCGACAGCATTGCATTCAAGATTGCGGAGTATTGTGAAGGTAGAGGATATGAGGCGGTGCCGATTCCAGCATCCCAAGTGATAGATGAACTCAAGCTTATTGGAATTATCTCCCACAAAGCTGTTGCAGCATTAGCAGGAATTGGTTGGCTAGGCAGAAGCCTCCTCATCGTAAATGAGAAATTCGGCCCTCGCATAAGGTTGGCATCTATCCTAACAACTCTCCCGCTAACTGCGAATAACCCGCTTAAGAACCGTTGCGGCGAGTGTACTGCATGCGTTAAGACCTGTCCCGTTCAAGCCATAAAAGGAATCTACTTCACAGAGAGACCGTCATCCCGCGAAGAAGCTTTAGACACCCGCGCCTGTAACGAAAGGCTATTAGAAATTGAGAGCAACCCTCGCTTCGGAACTCGAGTTTGCGGGATCTGCATCAAAGCTTGCCCTTTCGGAAAGAAAAGCGCGGCTGGAAATAAGAGGCCCCTGTCCGGCGTAATCTCGCCGACTAGCGGTCACGACTAATCCATTACATACGGCTTAAACATTCAAAAAACGGGCAGGAACTCAGGATGCGGCTTGAACAAGTAGACAGCGTTTTAGCTGTGCTAACCCAACAAGAATAAATAGCTAATTTCAGGAGATTTCATTTGAATGAAAGATGCCTTTGATACTCATAGATTCAAAAGCTTGCGACGGCTGCGGTTTGTGCGTCACTGTTTGTCCAACATCAGTACTCAAGCTATCAGGTCTAAAAGTACGGGTTGCGAATCCACAAGCATGCCTAGGCATTAAAGCAACGCCGTCCTGCGTCGGATGCGATAGAGGAATAGAAGCGTGCGCCGGCTGCGTCGTCTGTGTTAAAAGTTGTCCAACCAAAGCGATAACGATTCGATGAAGTTGATTGCCGCACCAATTGATGGATCACTGAAAGAGGTAGGATCGTCCAGTAAACATCTACTTCAAATCGAGGATTCGGGAGGATCAGGTCTTTGTCCGAGAAGGTGAAAGCAGATCGGATAGTGGACTGTATTGGGTTGTACTGTCCAATTCCAGTCTTCAGGACGAAAGAAGAAATTGATAAGCTTTCGGTAGGTCAAGTCCTTGAGGTTGTTGCTGATGATCCGGCTGCTGAAGAAGACATCAAGTATTGGGCTAAGAATGCTGGACAGGAGATTCTGGAGGTAAATGTAGAGAATGGGAAGATTAGGTTTCTAATCAGGAAATTGAGATAGGGGAGGTGCAAACGCTTGAGTGGGAAGAGGAAGATGATTCTATACGTTCAGACGAGCGGGATAGATACGCCTGAGAGACTCTACTCTCCGTTTGTGTTAGCGCAAACAGCAAAGACGATGGACCTCGATGCGAAGATCTATTTCTTAGGCATGGGCATAACCGTCGCGAAGAAAGGCGAAGCAGAGAAGATCAAGATGGGTGCTTTTCCGACATTGAAAGAAGTAATGGATCAGACTGTCAAGAAAGGCGTTGAAATATTGGTTTGTGAACAAAGTACACAGTTACTCGGGATGAGTAGGGGAGACTTTATCCCAGAAGCCAAGATAGTAGGCGCTGCAACCTTAAACGGCTTGGTTCTCGAGGCTGACGGAGTCATGTGGTTCTGATATTTCAGTTCCGATAATGCAACTCTGTAAGATGAGTGATTCTAGGAGGATAATGACACGAGAAGAATATGTATGGATTATCAGGCTGGAACTCCTACAGACCCTAGAGTACTTGAAGCTATGATGCCTTACTTCACTGAAACCTTTGGAAATCCTTCGTCGCCCCATCAATTTGGACAGGAGGCGAAGATAGCCATAGATCATGCTAGAAGCAGGGTTGCGGAGTTAATACGCGCCAAGAAAGCTGGCGAGATCATCTTCACATCCGGTGGAACTGAGAGTAACAACCTCGCAATTAGAGGCGTAGCTCACAGGAATAGAGAAAAGGGCGACCGTATCATCACCACGAAGGCTGAACACATGTCAGTAATCAATACATGCAAATCTCTTCAAAAGGAAGGCTTCAAAGTCACATTCATTCCAGTCGACAAGTATGGGATAGTAGACCTCGAGAAATTGAAGAGCGAAATAAATGAAAGGACCATTCTCGTTTCAGTCATGTACGCGAATGGCGAGATAGGAACAATTGAGCCCATAAAAGAAGTAGGCTCGATCTGCCATGATAGAAAGATCTACTTCCACGTTGACGCCGTTGCAGCAGCAGGAAAAATCCCAATAGACGTTGAACGAGAGAATATAGACTTACTATCAATCTCCTCGAACGATATGTATGGACCGAAAGGAGTCGGCGCTTTATACATTCGAGAAGGAACTGGAATAGTTCCCGTGATCTTCGGAGGAGGGCAAGAGAAAGGATTACGGTCAGGATCTGAAAACATTCCCGGCATCTCTGGCATGGGCAAGGCAGCGGAAATCGCGAAGGATGAGATGTACTCTGAGAGCAGAAGAATGGTTGAGCTGCGAGATAGACTAATAAACAATATTATCCACGATATTCCGCACTCGTACTTGAATGGACACCCAACTGAGAGACTTCCCAACAACGTGAACATTAGATTCAGCTATATTGAAGGAGAATCGTTGATTCTGAGCCTCGACATGGAAGGCGTCGCCGTATCTTCAGGGTCAGCGTGCACTTCAAAGACCTTGGAGCCATCGCATGTGTTGCTTGCGATAGGGCTGGCCCATGAGGAGGCTCATGGATCTCTACTCTTCTCGCTGGGTAGGCAAACTTCAAAAGAGGATGCTGACTATGTCTCAGGAATATTACCTAGCATAGTTAAGCGATTGAGAGCTATGTCTCCATTGACGCCAAAAGAAGAGTCTGGGTGATAAAATGTACAGTCAAAAAGTTATGGAACACTTCAAGAACCCTCGAAACATGGGCGAAATCCCAGATGCAGACGGCGTAGGAACCGTAGGAAATCCAGTGTGCCTAGCGCCAGACAGTCTAGTCTGTATGAATAGCAACTTCACCCCCATCACGAATGTATCGGCTAATCTAGAAGTCCTAGGGCATGATGGAAAATATCATCTTATAGAGAAGATGACAGTGAGGCCCTACAAAGGAAGAATGTGTAAGATTGTAGTGCACAATCTTGGTTCGACTGTAGTAACTCCTGACCATAACATTTTCGCGCTTAAGGCAAGTCACATTCTGAGAAAGTATCGTTCACGCACGAAATGCATACGCGACTGGTACGCAGCAGATGAGTTGGAAAAAGGCGACATTCTGCTTTATCCAGTACCTAATGAAACAATAGACGCAGAAAAGATTCCGTTGGACATTGAAAAGCCGTATCATGATTTTAGGAGCAAAACGCTTCCAGCTGAAATTGCAGTTGACAGAGATTTCTTAAGACTGGTTGGCTACTATTTATCAGAAGGTTACGTGCGAACTCAACGAAGCAAAGGAACATTAGGCTTCGTGTTCAGTTCAAAGGAAGAGAAGTACATCCAAGACACCATACTCTGTATCAAGCGTATATTCAGTCTGGAACCTGCAGAGATCAAAAGTAGCCATAATAGAGCAGACATTAGGTTCTATAGCGCTAGGTTGGCAAGGTTTTTTACAAAACATTTTGGAGAACGTGCCGTTAACAAGCATGTCCCGCATTGGATGATGATGCTTCCTCTACAGAAACAGGAGGCCCTCCTATGCGGACTTTGGAGAGGAGACGGGTATATAAACGATCAAGTTGCCAAGTTCGTCACGATATCCGAGCAATTGGCATTCCAAGTCAGAAATCTGCTTCTCAGGCAAGAAATAATCATGAGCTTTCTTGAACGCTCCGCAAGCGGCATCCATAGGAAGAATTACTCCATCTACGTGAAAGATGACAGATCACTTGAAAAGTTGGCTAGAATCGTTGAGGTGAAGCTCACAATACCGAAAAAACTGAAAAACCGTCACAAGGCTTGGTTTGAGGACGGATACTTTCACATCCCCATTTGGCGAGTGGAACCGCTAACCTACGATGGTTTAGTCTACAATCTAGAGGTCAAGGAGAATCACTCATACGTCTCAAACTCAATGACGCTTCACAACTGCGGCGACATGATGAAAATCTTCATTAAAGTGAAAGACGGCAGGCTGGAGGACGTCAAGTTCAAGACTTTCGGCTGTGGAGCGGCTATAGCTACTAGCAGTATGATAACTGAGTTGGCAAAAGGGAAGACGATCGATGAGGCTATGAAGATTACTCGTGCCGATGTTGCAGACGCTCTAGAAGGCTTACCTCCAATAAAGATGCATTGTTCAAACCTAGCGGCTGATGGGCTACGTGCAGCGATAGAGGACTACTTGAAGAAAAAGGAGGCATCGAAATGAAGACTTCAAAGAAATGCGAAGTCTGCGATAGACAAGTAGGCGAAGAATGCGCCTTCGCCGTCTACAAGAGAGTGATAAGAGGCAAGCAGCACTTCTTCTGCTGCGCTACTTGCGCAGATAAATATGAGGAGAAAGATAGCTAACCCTAAGTTCTTAGACCGCATTTTGGGGGAGCAAGTAGATGGCTAAGACAGGGTTAGTTTACCATGAAGATTATCTGAAACATGACCCTGGCCGGGGTCATCCTGAAAGTCCTGAAAGGCTACGTAGAACCGTTCAAGTCTTGACTGAAACTAAACTGACAGCGAAACCGAACATAGTCATACTGAAACCCAAACTCGCGAGCGATGATGACTTGGCTCTCGTTCATACGCGCGAGTATATCGACGCGGTAAAATCGCTGAGCACATCCGGTGGTGCTATTACCGCAGATACGCCTGTTCCAAGAGGAACATATGAAATAGCTAAATTGAGCGCTGGAGGCGCTATCTTGGCCGGTGAGGCAGTAGTAAAGGGAGATGTAGAGAATACTTTCGCATTGACTCGCCCACCAGGCCATCACTCTGGAAGAGATTATGGAGGAGGATTCTGCTACTTCAACAATATAGCCATCATGGTTGAATACCTTCGCGAGAAGTATTGCTTAAAACGCTTTATGATTCTGGACTGGGATGTCCACCATGGGAATGGAACCCAGGACATATTCTACGAGGACCCAACTGTCCTATACTTCTCAACTCATCAGATGCCGCTCTACCCTGGAACAGGCTATCTTAATGAGATTGGAGATGGTGAAGGGAAAGGATACAATGTCGATGTACCTTTGCCGCCTGGAACTTCTGGAGCCAACTACGCCTATATTCTGGATGAGCTTTTCACTCCGTTAGCTGAAGCTTTCAAGCCGGAGATCATCGCTGTTTCAGCTGGGCAAGATGCTTACTTCGACGATCCTATTGCAAATCTCAACTTCACAGTTCACACGTATGCGAATGTAACTAGGAAAGTCATGGAAGTTGCTCAGAACATCTGCAACGGAAGAATAGCGATGGTCTTGGAAGGAGGATACCACCTTGAGGCTGTACCTCGCGCCATTGCAGGGATAATTGCAACTTTAGCTGAAATCCAAGACTATGAGATAATTGAGCCAAGAAAGCCTCCTCAACAGACGCTGAGCAGTGAGGTTAGATCAAGAGTTGAGAAGATTAAGTCGATTCTAGCAGAATACTGGGATATCTTCGATAAACCAGCCGTTGTTTAAATAGAGACGTGGGATTGCCTTTGCGGGGCTAAATATTGTCCGAAACAGAACGGATCATCGAAACAATACTTGCTCAACGGAGAGATTTGACGCGCGAGAAGCTTCTCGCTCTTATAGGAGATAAGAAGAACCAAGCGGGCGACCTGCTATCTGATGAGGGTGCGACGAGATTGGTCGCCCAAGACCTGCTCATCGAAATGGAAGCAAAGAGGATGGAGGAAATAAGAATAACCGACCTCGTCACTGGGCTAAATGATGTAACAATAGCCGGTCGAGTTATGGTTGTGTGGCCAGCACAAGAATTTAAAAAGACCGACGGCTCCACGGGTAAGATTCTGCGATTCATTCTAGCCGATAGAACTGGGAAGATACATTGTGCTGCATGGAATGCCAAAGCTGAAAGACTTGAACTAGAAGGACTGATAGAAGGAAAGATTGTGAAGGTAGCCCACGGCTACACTCGAGAAGGGCTTGCAGGTTCCGTCGAGTTACATTGCGGCGATCGAAGCGATATTATCACTTCACCTGCAGAAGTCAGAGACGCAGACTACCCTAAGTTTGAAGAGTTCTTAGTCAATATTGCAGAGATCACTTTAGACAAAAAAGAAGTTAATGTAATCGGCGTGGTGAAATCTGAACCCAAGTTATTTACATTTCAAAGACAGGACGGAGAAGGCCATGTGCTTCGAACCCGGATCGCTGATAGAACAGGGAACATTGCAGTAGTCATCTGGAATGAGAAGGTCGAGGAAGTCAGAGATCTAAAGAGAGATGATGTTCTTCAAGTAATCAACGGAAAAGTGAAGAAAGATCTCACCGGGTTCCCAGAGATACATGTGGACAAGAGAAGCAAAGTCGAGATCTTCAAAGAGAAACCGAGATACCTTCAAGCCCCAGCCTCAAGATTCACAAAGATAACTGCATTGAAACCTACAATGAGAGGAATAGATCTACTGGTCAGAGTTGTGAGAGTTGGAGAACAACGAGAATTAACGAGAACAACTGGAGAGACTACGCATGTAGGAAGCTTGTTGGTGAATGATGACACTGGATTAACAAGAATCTCCTTATGGGATGAACATGCAAAGCTACTCAAACACGTAAGAGAGAGCGATATTCTCTTGATAGAGGAAGCCTCAACTAGGGAACGTGCTGGCGAGATTTCAATAGATGTAGGGAAAACAGCTTCCGTAACGGTAAATCCTCAAATTGAAGATGCTGAGAAACCCGCTCCTCCAAGAGTGACGAGAATCAAGGATCTACCCCAAGCTTCCGGAATGGTCATCGTGGAGGGAACGTTGACTGAAACGCCGATTCTCAGAGAGGTACTCACAAAAGGTGAAGAGAAGATTGAAGTAGCATCGTCAAGAATTAGGGATGAGACAGGTGAAGCACGAGTCTCCCTTTGGAGAACTCTCGCGAGGCAAATCGTAGAGATCCCATCGAAGATGAGAGTTAGATTGGTAGGAGTCCGGTTCAGAGTCGGATTGGATGGAGAAGTTGAGATATCCTCGGGCCCATTAACAACAATGGAGATAATAGCGAAGCCTGAAGATCAACTTGTTCCAACCGAAGAAGTAAAGAGACTTGTAGAGCTGAGGAACGGGGAAAGTGCAACGATACAGGCTACGATTCTGGAGGTATCAGAGAAGTCATTCATGTTCGCCACTTGTAGCAACTGCATGGGCAGAGTTGACTTTGAAGATGATAAGATTGCGTGCAGTTCCTGCGGAATCGTAAAGGACGTCTCTCCACAGCTACTATTGCATTTAAAGATCGATGATGGAACAGCCTTCCTCGACGCTACAGCTGAATCTCCTAACGCCGAGAATTTACTAAAAGAAGATATGAACATCCTCTGGAAGAAATTGCGTGAGCAGAAAGTTTCTAAAGTATCATTGCCAATAGAGGTTACTGGGAAGCTCATAGGAATGAGAATAGAAGCTTCCGGAATAATGGAGCACGATACGAAAACAGGAAAACCCAAATTTCTCGTGAACGGACTGAAAGTAATCGCTTAGCAAGACTGGGAGATCATTTTGTTGCCTTATTGTTTTCCGGACAAGAACATCAAATCGTAGTGTGACCTGAATGTTAACAATGAAGATAGGTAAGGATATCTTCGACTACATCAACAACATTGGAAATCCAAAAGCCAAACAAACTATGAAGAAGAGAGTACAGGAGTATCTTCCAAAAGAAGAGTATGTAGACAAACTCGAGCGGATAGACGGAAAACTGTACTTCGCGGTATTTTCAGCCGAATGGTCACCGGACTGTCAAGCACATATTCCAAGCTTGGCAAAGCTGTTGCTAGCGGCTAGAAACAGCAACTTGGTAGTCAAAATAGTGGACTTCGATGAGAACAGGGATATCGCTGAGGAGTTAGGCGTCCTCCGCATCCCAACAATCATAGTATATGACAAAGGCTGGCATGAATTAGGCAGGTTCGTTGAGAAACCTCAACGATATGGCACACTAGAAGAAGAAATCTGCGCCATCATCGAAAAACCTAGCAAGTAGCCTATCGATATTCTTAAATTCTCTTGGCCGCCTAGACAATTGAACATTTAGCAGCATATTTGCTTTAATTCCACCCGTAGCGTTTACCATAATCAAATGTCATACGATCGCTCGTATCCGCCTCACTATTAAGGTGCCCATATTTGAGAACAAATCAGATGATAGACTTATCCAAATACCGGATAGTAGACTTATCCACGAGATGTTCTCAAGGAAAACAACTGGAAGGATGGAATCGAAGACTCGAATTAAAACGTTCGAGAATCCCGTATGACAACACGATAATGTACGAGATTAACACTGTAAGTCACATAGGCACACATGTTGAAGGCCCATCTCACTACTTAGCAGAATTGAAGGACATATCGCAACTTCCCATCGAGACCTTCGTTGGAGAAGCAGTTCTCTTACGTCTAACGGAGATGAAGCCGAATCAAGAAGTCAAATCAGCTGACCTAGCGAAAGATGGCAGCCCTCGTAGAGGAGACATAGCTCTATTGAGGGTTAACGATAAGTTCGCTCAAGAGGAACGGCCATATCTATCGGTTGACGGCGCCAAATGGCTTGTTAAGAGAGGCGTCAAGCTGGTTGGAATCGATAGAACTCTACGTCTTGAAAAACTTGGCGCAAGAGCACCTAACAACCTTCCCGTGCACGATGTCCTTCTACGCAATGGAATCCCAATAATAGAGTTGCTTGAGAATCTCGATAAATTGGAGAGGATGAGGTTCATTTTGATAGCCTTACCTCTCAGAATTGTCGGTCTGGATGCCTCGCCAGTTAGAGCAATAGCCATAGAGAAAATCAAGTAACCAGAAACCTCTAAAGACAAGATAAGCCTGTTTTCATTCTGAGGAAAATACCGCTTTCTGGATGTACGGCTGGGAGAAGAAAACTGAACCTAGGTGAGAACAGTAGCGTTATGCGCTTGATCGAGGAGCTTTCAAAACTTAGAGTCAGTGGAATCGCTGTCGCAAAGATAGAACGGTTTGCTGCTAAAATTGGAGTTGATGAGAACAAACTGCTTGAACTCTATGTTAAGACAAAGAACACGGCTGGCAAGGAAAGATTCGCAGCTACCCCATACTCAGAGAGAGTCCTTTTTCTCCCCCAATGCTTACGTGCGAAAGAATGCACCGCGAAACTTGGAAGCCACGGTTATGAATGCCAAGAGTGCGGAAAATGCGAATTACTCCAGGTGACTCACCAAGCTTTGAGTCTGGGCTATAGAGGCGTCTTCATTCTACCCGGAGGAAGCATCGTAACGAAGATCTTCGCCAGAGTGCGTCCTAAAGCTTGTTTGGGCATAGCCTGCTTGAAGGAACTTGTGCTCGGAAGTTATGTTTGCGAGAAGCTTGGCGTAATAGCACAAGGGGTCCCTTTGCTTCGAGATGGTTGCGTTAACACAGATGTAGATTGGAAGCAAGTGAATAACGCTCTACGCTTGCACGCTCCGATGAAGACGTAATTCTTTGAGTATTCCAAGATTTAGCGTGGCTCAATCATACGTTCGTGAGCCTGCTTCCAGCATGCAAAGGCTTAATCCTTGACTCCAGCCTAACCGTACTGAATGAGATATTCTATGAGAAAGAGAGAGAAGAATCGAGTTGATCTTTCGATTGAAGATTTTCATGGCATAAAATCATGGTATAACATCCTTCCAGACTTGCCTACGCCATTACCTGCTCCGAAAGAACCTGGTGACGGAATATCGAGAATAAAATTCATGCAAAAAGTCATGTCGAGAACATGCTTCATTCAAGAGTTCTCATCGAAGAGGCGGATCCCCGTCCCAAATGAGGTTATGAAGCTCTATGTGCAAGCTGGTAGACCACGCCCACTTTATAGAGCTAGACGACTTGAAGAATACTTGAAACTCAAGAATGTCAAGTTGTACTACAAAAGAGAAGACCTTTCACCAACCGGAAGCCATAAGGTCAATACCGCGATCGCACAGGTCTTCTTCGCATGGAAAGAGGGAAAGACGAAACTAATCACTGAGACTGGAGCTGGACAATGGGGAACCGCCCTCTCGTATGCAGCGAATCTACTGGGTTTAAAATGCGTTGTCTTCTGGGTTAGAGCTGTTTACAAATGGAAGATCGATCGAAGCACTCTGATGAAGCTGTATGGGGCTACTGTGTATCCCTCGCCCAGCGATCAAACCGAAACTGGAAGAAAACTGCTCAGGGAAAACGCAGATCATCCTGGCTCATTGGGAATCGCGGTTTCAGAGGGATTAGAGTACGCTGAGAGACGAGAGGAAAGCGTATACTGTTTGGGTTCGGTGCTGAACCATGTGCTCACGCATCAGACGATCATCGGCCTTGAAACAATGAAACAGTTCAAATCAATAGACGAATCTCCTGATTTAATGATCGGGTGCTTGGGCGGAGGCAGTAACTTCGGCGGATTCATCTTACCTTTCGCAGGTGAAGTACTGCAAAAGAAGAGGACATGCGAGTTCCTCGCAGCGCAATCGATGGCTGCACCAAACCTTGTCAAAGGTCAATACAGGTACGATTTCGCGGATGTAAGCGAACACACTCCTCTATTGAAGATGTATACTTTGGGCCACAATGTTGAGATGCCGCCGATAAAGGCTGACGGCTTGAGATACCATGCGGCTGCTCCAATCATAAGCTTCCTACGTCATTGTGGCGTAGTCAAAGCGAGAGCATATCCAATAGACGAGAAAGAGATCTTCGAAGCGGCTAGAATCTTCCTCAAAACAGAAGGATGGCTTGCTGCACCCGAGTCAAGCTACGCGATTAGAGCGGCAATAGATGCTGCGCGAGAATTAGAGAAGAGAAAGGAGGATAAGGTCATAGCCTTTAACATTTCAGGCCACGGATTCCTGGATTTGCCAGCATACAATGAGAAATTGTTCCCGAACTAGCTCTTGGCAACCTCCTTGATCGCACCTTGAATTATCTCAAGAGCTGAGTCTAGAAGATCACGTGTTATAGTCAACGGTGGAACTATTCGTATCGTCGACAGCCCAGATGTGATTATGGCTACTCCTCGTCTCCAACACTTGTTCATGATCTCGTTAGCTTCCTCTTTCGCTGGAGCCTTAGTCTTAGGGTCTTTTACCATCTCAACCCCGATCATCAGGCCTTTACCTCGAACGTCGCCTATGATGCTGTAGTTCTCCTGCATCTCCTTGAACCGCTTCATTACATATGTTCCTTGCTTCGTGGCGTTCTCCAAAAGATGTTCATCTCTGATTATGTTGATTACCTCTAGCGCAGCAGCACAAGCTACAGGGTTTCCGCCGAAGGTATTCGCATGTGAACCTCCTTCCCAATCCATCAATTCAGCCTTAGCAATTATAGCACTAAGAGGAATTCCAGCTGCTATCGATTTGGCGATGCAGACGACATCAGGTTCTACACCCCAATGTTCGATTGCAAACCATTTGCCGGTTCTCGCAAGTCCTGACTGAATCTCATCATCAATAAGGAGAATCCCGTACTTGTCTGCGAGTTTCTTCAGGCGTTTAAAGTATTCAGGTGGCGGAACAACATAGCCTCCTTCGCCTTGAATTGGCTCGAAGAAGATTGCGGCTGTGTCTTCAGGCGGAACATATCTCTGAAGAACATATTCGTCGATGAAGTCTACGCACCAGTAGTTACACTCCAGATACGTCAGTTTGAACGGACATCTATAGCAATTTGGATAAGGCACATGCGTAACCCCCGGCATTACTGGGAAGAAGTGTCTTCTCTGGACTGGTTTGCTAGCGGTTAGGCTGACTGACCCGATCGTTCTTCCGTGAAAGGCGTTGATATACGCAAGGAACAGTTGTTTGCGTGTATGCCACTTCGCAAGTTTTATTCCTGCTTCAATAGCCTCTGCTCCGCTGTTGCCGTAGAAGACCTTCTTCTCGAATGTTCCAGGTGTAATCTTGGATATTTGTTCGCCTAAATCCACGATGTTTTGGTAATAGAAGTCTGTCCACGAGTAATGAGTGAACTTTTCAGCTTGCTTCTTTATAGCTTCAACAACTCTCGGATGAGAATGCCCAACGTTCAGGCAGACAAGCCCAGAATTGAGATCGATATACTCGTTGCCGTCAACATCGCGGATGATGCAGCCTCTCCCAGATTCTATAGCCAGCGGATAGAATCTAACCATTGATTGAGAAAGGAACCTTTCATCTTTCTCAAGCAAGGCTCTTGTCTTCGGTCCAGGCGGAGTAACAACTATCTTCGGATACTTCTCAACCACGCTTGATCCCCCAAATATAGATACGTAGCCACGAAAACCGCATCTAGGATGCCATATTTCTTCGAAGCCCGTTTTATTAGGGCCCGGAAAAGCTGAAATCAAAGATGACGATCATTAGAGTGTTTGCGGATCGAAGAGGTTGGACTCGTTTTAAAAGACTTTCGGTGAGCAATATGGGGCAAATGGATGAGATAACGAAGAGAATCTTGACTATTCTCGAGCAGGACGCCCGAACATCGTATACCGAGATCGCCAAACAGCTTGGCATATCTGAAACTACCGTTCGGAACAGAGTAAAGGCGCTTATGAAGGAGGGCGTACTCAAAGGGTTCACAGTTCGAACATGTCCTGAGAGACTTGGGAAAGCCATAACCGCCATGGTCGGAGTAGATATCGGCGGCGAAACAACGCCAGAGATCACCAACAAACTGGCCGACATAAAGGAGGTCTCAGATCTATATGTCATCACAGGCGAATTTGATCTTCTATTGAGGGTCACATGCGAGAACATAGGTAGGCTGGACGAGATCTTAGAAGAGATCCGATCCTACGATTTCGTTGAAGGAACGAGAACTTTCGTAGTCCTCAGAAAAGTCAAAGAATCGGGATTATCCTAGATTCGATATGCGTGTATAAGCCGTTTCTCCTTGAATACAGATCAACCCACGGACTATTTCTTGCCTAGAGTTATCTCGATCGTCGATATGCTTGCCATCGTTCCGTCTTGCCGCGTAATATCTTCAGAACCAACGTTAATCGATTTGATTACTAGATCCTTAACGAAAGCTCTCCGAAGCATCTCGACTGTATCGACTGCCGTACAGATCGCTTGACCCCTTGCCCTTATCATGATTTCTCCTCTACCAGAGTTGAATAGGGTCACACAGGCCACAACGTAGTTCATCACTGGTTTCTTTCCAATTCGAACAAGGTTTGTCTGACTAGGAATCATCCATCGCATCGCTCCGATACAGCCTTGGATATCTCATCTAAGGAAACATCGTAGTAAGATTAAACTTGCTATTCTGCAGGGGCAGTTCATTAGATAGCTTTCTAAACCCTCTACTTAAAAGTATGTAGTGTATATCGCCTCGGCTATAAGGCCAATGGCCGCTGTCAAGTATAGTGTGTCCGCAGACGGGGTGAACTCACATCCTTTCCGAGGTTGTTGATGTGGTTGCAGATGCCCGTTCTGATGTTCTCTCGGTATCTGGATCTTGATGATTTTTCCTCGATGAGATTGCCTAGTAGTCCAGGATTCTCCAGCTGTCTTTGACTAGGCGGTGTCTACTCCCCATACCGTTTTGACGAATTGCCGCACAAAACTATTAATCAAACGCTGGCAAAAACATCTAGATTAAGGGCTAGATCCAGTATTCTTTATGTCAAATGAATAAATTTTCCGACTGCTGTTGAAGAATTGACCAAATCTACAGAAGATTATACGTAGATACTGGCCACACATCAGAACCGCAGATGCCATAGAAATATATGTGTCGTCTCAGTACCCGCTCCATTCATATTTCTCCTTATGAACCGGAAAGGATAGGAGCATTGAAACTAGCGGTCTGAGATCAATTGAGTTCATCAAGATCGTCTGCTCATCCCCCTTGGTTAAGTTAAAGCTGACACTCATTCAAGATTTGAACAGGCTAATCGATGAGTAGAGGATACGCGCGTTGGCCGTTCAGCATTATATAATAGTCGAGTGTTGCATCCACTGCCTTTTGGATCTGCACCACTTCGTTAGTTGTCAAGTGTCCAAATCTTCCTTGCAGCTTGAGATACTCTTCTACTGGTTTTCTCTTGGTCTTGTCTAGTGCGATGCGGCTTGGGGAGCTTATTGAGAATACTCCGTTCTCTATCTCGAATAGGACCCACATTCCTGTTTGAACAGCAAGCCTTCCCAGCTCGATAGATAGATCTGCATCTGACCGCCAACCTGGAGGGCAAGGCGTAAGAACGTGAAGGTATCTAGTGCCCTTGATCTTCTTCGCCTTCTCAAGTTTCTCTATGAAATCTGTTGGATATGATGGAGTCGCTGTTGCAATATATGGGATCCTGTGAGCGGCCATTATAAAAGCCATATCTTTCTTGAACTCTCTCTTCCCAGTCGGTGTTGTCGTTGTCCACGCACCGATCGGCGTAGCGCCGCTTCTTTGCATCCCAGTATTTCCGTAAGCTTCGTTATCGTAGCAGATGTAGATGAAGTCTGTTCGTCTTTCAGCTGCTCCACTCAATGCTTGGATTCCTATGTCAACCGTACCTCCGTCCCCAGCCCACCCTATCACGGTCACATCATTAATCCCTCGCACTCGGAGCCCCGCAACTACGCCCGATGCTGCTGCACCTGTCGCCGCAAACGCGATGTTCAAAACAGGAATATTGAGTGCGGTTGCTGGAAATTGGCCTTGAATTATGCTTGTGCAACAGGCAGGTACAACGAATATCGTTCTGCTGCCCATAACCTTCAAGGTTAGACGCAGCGCTAGGCTTGCCGCACACCCAGCGCATGACGCATTCCCCGGTAGTACAAGTTCCTCTTTTGACAGTTCCTTCAGCATGACCATTTTTCTGCTACCTCCGTATATTTACCCAGTCTATCCCTTCGACGCCCACTCCAGTCTCGAGGATTTGATAGGTCTTCTTCGCGATCTTCTCGATATCGATTTGAGTTACGTCTCTTCCGCCAAGTCCAGCTATGAAATTCTTCGTCAATGGTTTCTTGGGTAGATCGAATAGCGCGCTCCTTATCTCTGTAAAGAGAATCCCTTCCATTCCGAAGCTTATGTCACGATCAATAATAGCTAGAGCTTTGGCTCTCGTCCCCATTTCTCTCACAGTTTCTCGTGGAAACGGCCTGAAAACTCTTATTCTCGCTGAACCTACCCTGTATCCCCCAGCTCTAAGCTTTTTCACAGTCAGCTTGGCTTCGCTACCCATAGTCCCCATAGAGACTAAAATTACCTCAGCGTCATCGCACATGTATTTATCGATTAGACCGCCATAGTCTGGGAGACCCAATTTTTCTGAATATTCTCTAGCGACCTCCGGGATAAGTTGCTTAGCCTTCTGTAAGGCGTCATGCATATAGTATCTCAATTCCATGTAGTATTCGGGTGTAACTATATTCCCATGTGAAACTGGGTTCTCAACATCGAGTATCCAGCCGGGCTTAAATCGTGGCAGAAAATCATCTATCTCCTTCTGGTCTGGGATCTTTATCGGCATATTTGTATGCGATAGAATGAAGCCTTCTAGGCAGATCATGGCTGGCATTAATACTCTTTGATCTTCACACACTCGGTACGCTTGAATTATACTGTCAAATATCTCTTGATTTGATGCACAGTATATTTGGATCCAGCCTGTGTCCCTCTGCGGTAAGGAGTCTCCATGGTCTGTCCATATGTTCCAAGGCGGACCCATAGCGCGATTGACTACCGCCATCACTATTGGCAGTCTAGCTGCGCTAGCCCATTGTAACATCTCATGCATGTAAGCTAGGCCATGAGCAGATGTCGCTGTGAACGTTCGAACTCCGACGGTTGAAGCGCCTATGCAAGCAGACATTGCGCTGTGTTCAGATTCTACACAGATGTACTCAGCATTCATCTTCCCTGAGTCTACGAGTTCGGCTATCTTCTCAACTATCTGGGTTTGAGGTGTAATTGGGTAGGCTGCCACCACTTGAGCTCTAGCTGTAAGGGCAGCTAACCCTGCGACACGGTTTCCAGTCTCAACTATAGTCTTAAGCATTCTATCATTCCTCACGAATCATTGAGATCGCTTTGACCTTGCATTCTTTTGCGCAGATTCCACAGCCCTTGCAAAAGTCGTAGTCGATCTTCGGAGTGTCGTTTGCCATACGTTCGACAACAGCCTCAGGACAGAAGACCCAGCATAGAAGACATTTTGTACACTTCTTCAAGTCGATTACAGGTCTGAACGTCCTCCAAGTATCTGTCCTTCCTGCAGATCCCCTCGTTGGAATCGATATGCAAGTAAATGGCATATCGAACTGCTTCTTAGATTGCTTAGCATGTTCCAACGAAATGCGCCTCTTCGAGGCGCTTGATAACTACCTTGAAAGAGATAAATACATTGCTAGAAGCGAACGCTACATCTTCAGGTCGAGAATTCTATTTGGCTAGAATAGTCTTTTGGAATGCAAGTTCAGCCGCATACGCGTTCTTCTCACCGATCTTTCCCGGCCATGCCTCTCTGATGGCGTAGGTGACAGATTCAAGCTTCACTTCATCGGTGGCTCTTGCGAAAGCACCCAGAATAGCAGTATTGACTACTGGAAGCCCGGCTACGAGAAGGCTCAGTTCAAGCGCGATACTCGTTGCATCCACTGTCGCCAACCTACAGTTTGTTCCGAGTTGAATCTCCTCCGGCTTCTTGCGACTATTTATCAGAACTAGTCCTGCTTCTTTCAGTCCTTCTGTCACATCGATTATTCCAAGTAGACCTGAATCTAAGACAACCACGTAATCTGGACAGTAGATTTGGCTTCGAATCAAGATCTCCTTGTCGTCGATCCTCGCAAAGGCCTTCACTGGTGCTCCTCGCCTCTCTGCACCGAATAGGGGGAAGGCTTGAACGTATCTCCCTTCCTTGAAAACTGCTTTCGCTAATAGCTCTGCGGCTGTAACCGCACCTTCGCCTCCCCGTCCGTGAAATCTAATCTCTTTCAGAGCCATAAATCCCCTTAGGATAGAGGGCATCACTGATATACTTCCCCGAATTTAAAAGAACGACGGTAAGAAGTGAAAAGTGGAACAGCTATGTCTTCTAAGACGCTCCAAATTCCAGAGGTAAAGTGCCCTGTGTGCGGTGCCCAAAGTCTAACGGAACAGGAAACGAAATATGACGCGGACTACTTTGGGCCTGTTCTACTTACCACTATCGTTTGCGCCAACTGCGGTTTCAAACACAGTGATGCTGTTTGCCTCAATGCGCAAGAACCGTCCT
>Ga0315280_10002871_pt1 | contig 27276 bp, 24 predicted proteins | sample YL17G06_40_MG_FD_203697 | JGI IMG/M metagenome (GOLD analysis project Ga0315280, IMG submission 203697) | Sediment microbial communities from Yellowstone Lake, YNP, Wyoming, USA - YL17G06_40 | ecosystem: Environmental > Aquatic > Freshwater > Lake > Sediment | place: USA: Wyoming | collected... | reverse complement strand
AACGGGGTTTGTCTCTTTCTGTCCCCGCCACATCCCCCGTCTTAGGCCAAGCGTAAGCTCGTTTTCCACAGGGACCGCAAACCCACGAACCGCAAGCATACCAGTGAGTGCTACGGTACGATTCCTATCTGAGGCAACACGCCTCCTACAGGTAGGGAGGACTCTGGTCCGTCTGCCCAAGCCGGGCCGTCACGAGATGGCCCGTGCGATGGCGAAGGCGGCGCCTGCCGCGATGCCGCCGATCAGCGCCGTCTGCAGACTGCTGCGGACAGGCCCCGCGCCGGTGAAACGGCCCTTGACGTAGCCGAAGCCGAGGAGCGCGAGAAGGGTCACGATGACGGAAGCGGCCAGGGCCCTTTTCGCGACGTGAACCGCTATGTACGGCGACAGCGGCACGAACCCGCCCACCACGTATGCCAGCGCGATGGTGATGGCGCTCGTGAGTGCGCGCCTCGGGTCCGGCTTCTCCAGGCCCAGCTCGAACCGCATCATAAAGTCAACCCAGGCCGGCGGGCGCTTGCTGAGGGCGCCGACAACCGGCGCGGCTTCCTCCCGCGTGAGGCCATAGTCTTGCAGGACCTCCATAACCTCGGCCTTTTCCTGCTGCGGCTTCTCGACGGTCTCGGCTACCTCTCGGGCGTGTTCGGAGGCGTAATGCTCGGCATCGCTTCTGGCGGCAAGGTAGCCCCCAAGACCCATCGAGATCGAGCCCGCCGCGATCTCCGCCAGTCCGGCTGTGACGATAATGCCGGTTGACGAGACCGCGCCGGAAAGCCCTGCGGCAAGCGCGAAGGGGACCGTCAGGCCGTCCGCCATTCCGATCACAATGTCTCTGACGGTTTCGGACGCTGTGAAGTGCTTCTCGACGTGCCGTGTCTGCGGCATAGGCGCCTCCTTAGCTCAAGGCTCAGCTCACGCGCTGAGGCCGGCGCTAGCGCCGGCCTCTTGAAAAGCTCAGAACGGTTAGGGTATAATCTAGGCAGTGATCGTGGGCGGCCAGATAGCAAAAGGGAGCGCTTCGTCTCCCTTTTGTCGTTTTGGCGGATTGCCGCCGGCGCGGCTTATGCGGCGCGGACGACCTTGCCAGCCTTTATGCACTTCGTGCAGACTCTGATCTTCCTGGTCGTGTTCCCGTGCGGAACCGTGACCGTCTGAAGATTGGGCAGCCAGCGCCGCTTCGTCCGCGGCGCCCGCAGCGCCCACGAGCCGGAATGAACATGCCTGATATTCTGTCCAAACTGCGGACCCTTCCCGCAGATTTCGCAAACGTTAGCCATCTTGCCTGGCGTCCTCCTGAAAGGGATAAGGCAGCATTAGATGATACCATAATGGCGGGGAGTTTGGCAACGGAGAAGGAAGAGAGCTGAGCGAGGAAGGAGAGGAGCGAGAGAAGAGCTCGGGATTTGTGCCGAGCGTCCCCTCCTCCGGTTCCTCTCCCTCCTCCTTTCTGCGCAGCAGACCGTGAAAGACGCGCCCATAACCGACATAACTACACAGGGCAGGTTCCTCGGGCCGGAAGACAGCCTCGGCAAGGTGGTAAGCATCTTGCGGGCCGCTCAGGCGCGCGCGCTGTCGGTGACCCACAACGGCCGAGTCGTCGGACTGGTGACCGAGGCAGCCGTGCTCGCTCGCCTCGCCAAAGGAACGTCCGACGAAGCCACGGTCGCGGAAGTTATGGAGCGCGATCCCCCTTGTGCGAACGTCTATATGACCGTGGAGCAGGCGGCGGACTTGATGAACGCCTCAGGCGCCGAGGCGCTTCCGGTCATTGACGAGTTCGGCAGCTACAGAGGGATTGTGGCGCGGGGCGACGTGCTGGCGGCGATGCTGGACGTGCTCCGGCCGCCGGTCGTGGCTGGAATGGCGACCCCGCTCGGCGTTCACCTGACCACAGGAGCCGTCTCGGCGGGAGCGGGGAGCTTGGGGCTGTATCTCTCGGGCGTTGCGCTGATGCTTATGATGATTGCGGCGCGAGGAGTGCTTGTGCTGGCGGCCTTCCTGTCCGACAGGCTCTTCGGCACGCACCTGATCGCGCTGCTTGCGTCGCCGCCGACGGGCGCGCTCGGCGGAGTGGACACGATCCATACCTTGTTCATCCCGCTGCAGCTTATCCTGATGCTGCTCTTCCTGCGGCTCTCGCCGATATCGAGTTACCATGCCGCAGAGCATCAGGTCGTCCATACGATCGAGTCTGGAGAGCCCCTTGCGCCGGAGATCGTAGCTCGGATGCCGAGGGCGCACCCCCGGTGCGGCACGAACCTGATGGCGGCCGCCGCCATTTTCATCCTCATCGCGAGCAGGCTCGGAAGCACGATCGGCGTGCTCATCGGAATTGTGGTGGTCGTACTCGGTTGGCGCACGATAGGTTACTACCTCCAGCAGTATGTCACTACCAGGCGGCCCGGCCAGCGGCACATTCAGAACGGCATCGAGGTGGGCGAGGAACTGCTCGCCAAGTACCGCCGCGCGCCGAACAAGTCGGCAGACGGATGGATGCGCATCCGGAACATGGGCATCCTGCAGGTGGCTTTCGGCCTCGCCACGGTGCTTATGCTTGACGCTTGGCTGTCGAAGTACTTCGAGTTTATGGCTTGGTTCTGATCTCGAGGTCCGAGTCGGAAGTCTGGGTCTTCGCTCGGACTCCTGACCTAGGGACCTCGGATATCGGGTGGATTGGCATGGTCAAAGACGAACTGGTTAGGGCGGTGCAGGCGGCGCTGGAAGACGCGAAAAGATCGGGCGATATCGCGGTTGACCAGATGCCCGAGGTTGAGATAGACGTGCCACGGAACAAGGAGTTCGGCGATTACTCGACGAACGTCGCGCTGGTGCTCGCGCGCCATCTCGGCATGCCTGCGCGCGAGGTGGCGCAGCGAATAGCGGAGCGCGTCCAGCAGCATGACGGCCTGATCGAGAGAGTCCAGGTCGCGGGAGCGGGGTTCATCAACTTCTACCTGAAGCCGGACTGGTACCATCAGGTGATACGGCGCATCCACGCCGAAGGCAGCCGCTACGGAATGTCCGATCGCCATGTGGGCCAGTCGATCCTGGTCGAATATGTGAGCGCCAATCCGAACGGCCCGATCACCGTTGGAAGCGGCCGCGGTGGGGTGATCGGCGACGTGGTGTCCAACCTTCTCGAGGCGGTCGGCTGCCGGGTCTGCCGCGAGTACTACATCAACGACGCACTGAACAGCCTGCAGATGCAGAACTTCGGCAAGTCGCTGGAGGTCCGCTACCTGCAGCTTCTCGGCCACGACGTCAAGATGCCCGAGGATGGCTACCAGGGTGAATACGTTATCCAGATAGCCAGGGAGGTGATCGAGCAGGACGGGGACAAGTATGTCCACCTGCCGAAGGAGGAGCGGGTGCGGCTCTTTACGGACCTTGGCGAACAGAAGATGCTCGCTCTCCAGAAGGCGGACCTCGAGGCTTTCGGAGTCGTGCTCGACAACTGGTACTCCGAGCGCAGCCTGCACGAGTCGAACAAGGTGGCTAAGGCCATCGAGCGGCTGAGAGACCGGGGTTACGCCTACGAGAAGGACGGGGCCGTCTGGCTTCGGTCCACGGCCTTCGGTGACGACAAGGATAGGGCGCTCGTCCGCTCGAACGGCCAGCCCACCTACATTGCCGCTGACGCCGCCTACCACGCCGACAAGTTCGACCGGGGCTATGACTCCCTCCTGGATGTCTGGGGACCGCAGCACCACGGCTACATCGCCAGGACGAAGGCCGCCGTAGCCGCGCTCGGCTACGATCCGGACAAGCTCGACGTTCTCATCTACCAGACCGTCCGCCTTTTCTCGGGCGGTGAGCTGGTGATGATGTCCAAAAGGCGTGGAGAGCTGGTCCCACTTTCCGACCTCGTCGGCGAGGTCGGAAAGGACGCAGCGCGCTTCTTCTTGCTGATGCGGACCGCCGACAGCCCGCTCGATTTCGATCTGGAGCTGGCCAAGGAGCAGTCATCCGAGAACCCGGTCTACTACGTCCAATACGCGCACGCGCGGATATCGAGCATTCTGCGGACCGCTGAGGAAGAGGGCGTGCCGATACCCTCGGTGTCCGAAGTCGATCTCTCGCTGATCGTTCACCCATCCGAGATCGAGCTTATCAAGAAGCTCGCCGACTGGCCGGAGGAGGTAGAGCGGGCAGCGGCGGGATACGAGCCGCACCGGCTTGCGGGCTACTCGACCGATCTCGCGGCGCTCTTCCACGCGTTCTACCGCGACTGCCGGGTGCTGGGCGAGGCCCCCGAGCTGACTGCCGCCCGGCTGGCGCTCGTCCAGGCCGTGAAGACCGTGCTCGCCAACGTGCTCGGGATGATGGGCGTCTCCGCGCCGGAGAGAATGTAGCCACTGCGGACTGCTGACCTAAACGCCGGCACACTGAGCACGCGGCAAGCGCTACCGCCCGGTGCTGAGCTGGATCACGAGCACCTCGAGGGCCGCCACCGGGTCCGTGATGCTGCCCTCTATGCCCTTGATAGCGAGGTCCGCCGCCGCAATCATCTGGAAGCAGCGCACGAGGTTGTCCAGGGTGAAGTTGCGCGCCTGCGCCATGTACTTCGCCTGCTGCCAGTCTTTGGCTTTCAGGATGCTGTCTTCGGGCAGGAGCGCGCGCAGATCGTCCGGTATCCGGCTCGGGATGATGGATCTATGGCCGGCGTCGAGCAGCACCCGGGCCTGCCACAAGCACCTGAACTGGCGCGCGAGCATCGTGAGCGTTCGCAGAGTGGCCTTCTCCGTCTTGCTCCCGCCGTGAAGAAGGGGATGCAGGCGCCGGAGGGCAAGGGCCGGCTTCCTCGACCCAACTGCGTCCATCAGGTCGAACACCTTCTCCTCGATCGTCTCGCTTACGACTGCGGCAGCGTCGGCGTTGGTGATCGTCCTGCGCTCGCCGCTGAAGTCTACGAGCTTCGCGACCTCTGTGGCGAGAATCCCGGAATCGGTGCCACACCGGCGTACGACCGCAGCGGCGGCGGTAGGCGAGATCGTCTTACCAGCCTCACTCACCAGCTCGCGGACGAGGTTGGCCGCAGGCCCGTCCTTCATGAGCGGGAAATCGACCGCCTTTCCGACCTTCTTCACTGCACCCATCAGCTCGGGATGAAGCTCGTCCTTACGCTTGGGCTTGCCGTCGTCCATTTCCGGTGCGGGAGTGATGAACACGACACACGCCGACTCGGGAACGCGCTCCAGGCGGCCGGCGATGGCCTGCTGTTCAGCCGTAGGGATGTCGTTTGCCTCCGTGATGACCACGAGGCGCTGCTTGGAAGCAAGTGGGGCGACAGCCGCCGCCGTGAGCAGCCGGTCGGCGGTTACTTCGGGGCCGTAGAGTGTTTCGAGATCGAAGTCACGAAGCTCGGGGTCTACAAGCTCCGCCGCTAGTCGCTCCAGAGACGCGCGTTTGTGGGCGTCGTCCGCTCCGTGATAAGCGTACGCTCGACACGCCCTCTTATCTACGCTGTCGTTACTCTTTCGCGTCACTATCGGCCTATATTATCCCACGGAGCGCCGGCCGTTTCAAGCCGCTGCAGTTCAGGGTCGGATCTCGCTCACCTCTCACCTCCGAGTCAGGCGCCGCCGCTCACCATCTGTTGACCCTCGAATCTGCAGCGTGTTATACTGATGCAGGCGCCGCCAAAATGGCTGACCAGGTACAGTCAACTCCTGGTCATATTCTGCGGGATCGAGTGTGGGACACGTGGCCGTGTGGCTCCAGAAGCTGCTCCATGCCGGGTGGCAGAACCTCCTGACCACCATTATAGACGTCGTGCTGGTTTCCATAGTCATCTACTGGCTCATGATGCTCGCCAAGCGTACCAGAGCCTGGCAGATCATGTGGGGACTGATCGTCTTCTTCGTGATCGTGCTTGTGAGCGACCGGCTGGGGCTGAGCACGATCAACTGGCTGCTCAAACTGTTCCTTCCGTTCGGTCCTGTTGCTATCGTGATCCTCTTCTACCCCGAGCTGCGGCACGCGCTCGAAGAGATGGGCAAATGGGCGGGCTGGGCCCGCGGCTTTGCGCGGCTTCCGAAAGAGGACATCAAGACTATCATTGAGGAGATAGCTTCGGCGGCGTCGCGGATGTCCGAGCAGCGGGTCGGCGCTCTAATTGTTCTGGAGCGCGATGTGGGGCTGGATGACGTAGCCGCTACGGGCACGGAACTTCAGGCTGCGGTCTCATCCCAGCTTCTCTCTGTCATCTTCCACCCGGGCAGCGCGCTGCACGACGGTGCCGTCATCATCCGTGGCAGCCGCATTGTCGCCGCGGGGTGCATCCTACCGCTTTCCGACAGCGTGCACATTGGTACGATGATCCACACCAGGCACAAGGCGGCTATTGGCGTCACGGAAGTCAGCGATGCCGCGGTCGTAGTCGTGTCCGAGGAGACCGGCACGATCTCGCTCGCGCTCGAAGGCAGGCTCCACAGCGGCCTGAGCGAGGAGACTTTGGCCAAGTGGCTGCGCGCCATCTTCGGCGACGAGGGCAAAGGCCAGAAGTCTAACCTCAAGAAGACCCTCGATGTCATCACGCTTCGCCGCGCGGGGCTGAGGTCATAGCAATGGTTGTCGGCCGGCTTACCAGGAATTGGCCCTACAAGCTGCTCGCCCTCGGAACCGCTGCCATCCTGGCTGTCTACGTGCACAGCGAGAAGAACCCGTGGACGACCGCTTCGGTGACCGCGCGGGTCGAGCACATGCATCTCCAGGAGGGCTACGTGGCGACGCTCTCGCAGGAGGGGGTGGCGGTGTCCCTGGAAGGGCCGAAGAGCAGCGTCGATGCCGCCGTCGCAAGAGCCAGATCGGGCGAGGTGACTGCCCGAGTTGACCTCGCCAGGCTGCAGGCAGGCCCGCACAACGTTCCCATAAGGAGTATACAGTTCCCGGCGTCGCTGCCCGGCGACGTCACGGCGCAGCCCGCCACTTCAACGATCGCCGTCAGCATCGAGGCGCGCACTTCCCGCACGCTGCCCGTCGAGGTGAAGATCAAGACTCCCCCGCCGATCGGCCTGGCCGTCGGCGAGCCGACGGTCACACCCGATAAGGCGGTCCTGTCGGGCGCGAGCAGCCTGGTGGGCGCCGTTACCCACCTCGTCGTCATCGTAGATCCGACTCCACTCCGGCCCTCCGTGGACGAGTACGCGCCGATCAGAGCGCTCGACGAGCAGGGAGACGAAGTGAAGGGCCTGGTGGTTGACCCGGCCGCCGCCCACGTTATGTTGAAACTGGCGGAGGCCCCGGCGAACAAGGCCGTGTTCGTCAGCCCGAGCTTCACCGGCCAACCGCGTTTCCCTTACCGGGTGGAGAAGGTCACGGTGATGCCCAGCTCTGTGACGATAAGGGGCAGACCCGAACTGCTCGCCGGCACAAGCACTGTCTCGACGGACGAGGTAGACGTCACCGACGCGATGAACGACGTAGTCGGCTATGTTGCCGTTCATGTCCCTCCGGGGCTGACGATACAGGGTTCGGACAGGGTGAAGGTCACCGTGAGGATAACGCTCGCCCCGCGCCCGTAGCCAGCGATGAGTAATGAGCAATGAGCGATGAGTCTGGGGCTGGCCACGACTCTAACCGTGAGGGGAGACCGGACGATTGGGGAAGCTTTTCGGCACCGACGGCGTAAGAGGACTTGCGAATGTTGAGCTTAGCCCGCTTCTCGGCCTGCAGCTGGGGACGGCGGCCGCGCACGTCATTGTCGGGATGCAGCCGAACGCGCGGATACTGATCGGCCGCGACCCCAGGATATCGGGCGACATCCTCGAGTCGGCCATGGTTGCCGGCGCATGCTCTCAGGGATTGGATGCGGTGCTCGTCGGTGTCATATCCACTCCCGGCGTGGCTTACCTTACGGCATCGACGGGCGCTTCGGCGGGGGTCGTCATCTCGGCCTCCCACAACCCGGTCGAAGACAACGGCATCAAGTTCTTCGGCCCGGACGGTTACAAGCTGGACGACGAGGTCGAGGACGATATAGAAGCCCATGTGCCAAGGTTCGACGAGCTGGCCCGGCCGAGCGGCGGCGAGGTCGGCAGGATGCTCCGCAGGCACGAGCTGGTCTGGGAGTACGCACAGCACGTCAAGAGTGCGGCTTCCAGAAGGCTCGACGGCCTCAAGCTTGTCCTCGACTGCGCCAACGGCGCCGCTTCCGAGCTTGCTCCCCAGGTCTTCGCCGAGGTTGGCGCCTCGGTCGAGGCCATCAACAGCGACCCGAACGGTGTCAACATCAACGCGCGGTGCGGTTCGCTCCATCCGGAGGCGCTTCGGTCGCAGGTCAAGGAGACAGGGGCGGATGCCGGCCTGGCATTCGACGGAGACGCCGACCGTGTAGTGCTCGTGGACGAGCGAGGAGAGATCGTTGACGGCGACCACGTCATGGCTATCTACGGCCTTCGCCAGGCCCGCATGGGCGATCTGCCGGGCAATGCGGTCGTCGCCACGGTTATGAGCAACATCGGTCTCGAACTCGCGCTCGCGAAGGAGAACGTGAAGCTCATCCGGACTCCGGTCGGCGACCGCTATGTCTCCGACGAGATGCGCCGCATCGGCGCGATTATCGGCGGCGAGAAGTCAGGCCACGTCATCCTCTCGCGGCACGCTACGACAGGCGACGGCATGATCACAGCCCTTGTCATCCTCTCCATCATGGCCGAGGCCGGCAAGAAGCTCTCGGAGCTTGCCTGTGAGATGGAGGAGTTCCCGCAGGCGCTCGTGAACGTCCCCGTGAGGGAAAGGGATGGCTGGGACCGGATTCCCGAGGTCAGGGCGGCGATATCGGCGGCGGAGGAGAAGCTCGCCGGCCGAGGCCGCGTGTTGGTCCGGCCGTCGGGGACTGAGAAGCTGATACGCGTCATGGCCGAAGGGCCGGACCAGGACGAGCTAGAGCGGCTTGCGGGCAATATCGTTGACGCCGTGAAGAACACCCTCGGCTAGGGTCCATCAGCCGCGATCCCCCAACAGAGCTTGGCAGGCGCCGATCGCGCCGAATACCCACAGATGATCGACTCCTACGCTTGGTGCGGACTTGTGGTTTCGTGGTAGACTACAGCTCGGGGGTGATGGCGGCGATGCTTGCCATGGTTCTGGACAGGCCAAGAGAGCCTCTGCGGGCGATTGAAGTCCCGACGCCGGAGCCGGGGCCCGGCCAGATTCGGGTCAAGGTGCATGCCTGCGGCGTGTGCCGGACCGACCTGCACATAGTGGATGGAGAGCTTCCCGACCCGAAGCTTCCCATAATCCCCGGCCACGAGATCGTCGGCGCCGTCGATAAGCTGGGAGAGGGAGTGGACCGGTTCAGGATCGGCAACCGCGTCGGGATCCCGTGGCTTGGCTGGACCGATGGGGAATGCCGCTACTGCCGCAGCGGCCGCGAGAACCTCTGCGACAACGCCCGGTTCACGGGCTACACGATCGACGGAGGGTACGCCGAGTACACCGCTGCCGACCAGCGCTACTGCTTCGGCATCCCGGAAGGCTATCCCGACGCCCAGGCCGCGCCGCTCCTTTGCGCCGGGCTGATCGGTTACAGGTCCTACCGCATGGCGGGCGATGCCGAACCGTTGGGGCTATACGGGTTTGGGGCATCCGCTCACATTATCGCGCAGGTCGCTGTCCACGAGGGGCGGACGGTCTACGCATTCACGAAGCCCGGAGACACTGCCGGCCAGGAGTTTGCTCGGGGTCTGGGCGCGGCTTGGGCGGGCGGATCGGATGAGCATCCTCCTACCAGGCTCGGTGCAGCCATCATCTTCGCTCCGGTCGGCCAACTGGTTCCTCAGGCGCTGAGCGAGACTGTCAAGGGCGGCACGGTCGTCTGCGCGGGAATCCACATGAGCGATATCCCATCCTTCCCCTACTCCATCCTCTGGGAAGAGCGCTCTATCCGCTCGGTTGCCAACCTGACCCGCCGGGATGGGGAAGAGCTTCTCGCGATTGCGCCGAAGGTGCCGGCGCGGACCCATATCGAGGAGTATCCTCTGACTCGGGCGAACGAGGCGCTGGCCGCGCTCCGAGAGGGCAGTGTGGTCGGGGCGGCAGTGCTGGCGGTAGGGGATGGGAGTTAGGGATGGCAGCTTCCGGACCGCCCCCTGAAGCCGGAAGGGGCTTCCCGAATCCCAAACAGCCCGCTCGCCTGCGATCCCTCACTACTGCGCGTACACCAGGATCTGGAATCTAGTCCGAAACTGGGAGACTGGCATCCACTGCCCGGCCGCGCGACGCGGGTTGCGGACCAACACGCGGGAGCGGCCCGCGTCGTAGTCCAGGACGGACCAAATGTGGATTCGCCGGTTCGTGTAGGCCACCACCGGCTTGCCGCGCAGGGCGCGCAACTGCTCCTTCAGAGCGGCCAAAGGGACGGCTGTCCCGACCCGGATCCTGCCGCTGGGGTCCTGGACTTCCGGCTTGATCTCGAACACGCTGGTCGGGCGGCCGGTCAGGCAGGATGCGATCTCGCCCGCGTATATCCAGTCGGTTGACGTGAGATCGAGCTGTCCCGGCCCGCTCCTCAGCTTGATGAACGCGGTGAGCACGACCCTGGCCCATTCGTCTCCGTGTTCCGTGCGCACCAGCCCACCTTTCCGGGCTGCGTCCAGGTCCGCGGCGGTCACGGTCACCACGGGCGCGCCTCTGAACGCCACCAGCCAGCCGCCGTCCGGCTGCCGCCATACGAGCCTTGCCGACTCCCGTGGATGTGCGCTGGCCCAGGAGATCAGCATCGCAAGCGTCCCGCAGTTGTGCAGACGGTCCTGCGCGAAAGCGAGGCTTCTGGGACGGAGCGGCGTCCCGGAGACCGCAGGTCTGCTCGCCGCGGGACGCGGGGCCGCGCCTGGACCGGCCGAACCCCGGGATGCCTGCCCGCTGCATCCGGAGAGCGCCAGCACCGAACATAGAGCCGCTGCGGCCACTGTTGACCGAGGCATTCTGCCCTTTCCCATCTTCACGTTCCGTTCGGTGACGATCTGGAAACCGCCGCCCGAGACCCGACGGGAGATCGCCGAATCCCGCCGCTCCAGCCTCGGTGCCGCGCACATCGCGGCGCCGCGGAAGCGAGATCGCACGGATCAGCGCTTGTTCCCCGCCGATACTGCGTATAACGGCTCCTCGTTATCCGTCAGTTTGAGCGTGGACCTCATCTTCGCCTCATCGATCAAGCCCATAGATACGCCGACCAGACCCAAGGCGACCTCTTCGAGGAGGACGTTCTGCGCGGAATGGCCCGTTTCGATAGCCGCCCATCTCCGAGCTGTATCACTGCCGAAACTCTTCGCGGTGTCCGTATAGTCGGCGATGTAGGCGATCAGGGCCGGAGCGGTACGCATCTGAGGCTGGTCTCCGACATTCGAGCGCTGGTCGCCGCTTGCCACGAGTTCTAGCTTATGCCCCTGTGGAATGTACCGATACGCCCCGGCGGGCAAGCCCTTCACGTTTCCTGCGAAGAGGTAAAGGCGCAGAGGGTAACTTGCTACGGCTGATGGAGCTGTCCGAAGCCCTCGCGATGGCTCGGTAATCCCCTGAGCGGCCCAAAGGAGCTGAGATACCTGCTGGAGCGTGATGGGTTCGGTCGAATACGACCGCACGGACCGCCGCTTGGCTAACGCTTCTTCGACCGTAACCTTGCTCTTGGATTCCGGTGCGGGCAGGGCGATAGTCGTCTGTCCGATAGCGCCCTTGGCCTCCTCGGCTCGAGTCGGTTGGAAACCGACCACGCACAGCGCCGCAGCCAACAGCGCCAACAGTAATGCCGATCGCTTGACCATGATGTGCCTCCCATTATGTGTTATCTGGCAACACTACTTTAGGCAGGAGCAATCATGATGTCAATACGCGGGTGAGGCTGAGGAGGGGTTGGCGGGGTGCGGCAAGGCGGGGGTGGGGAGGGCGGGACGCTAAGGTGTAACACACATCAGCCAATCTCCCAATCGGCGGCGTACGCCGCCAAGCGATCACGGCCTCTTTGGCTTTAGCAGGTTGCACAGTTCGCATGCGTAGCTATGGAAGCGAGCGATACGTTCTCTTTGGGCTGCATAGTCAACCGGAGCGTGGTGAGCGTCGTCAGCCATAGCGAAGATTTGCCTCACCCTGTCTATCAGCTTGGCAGCAACACCGCATTCAGTCAGCATCTTGATCACGTCCCTGCAGCCGAGGTTATTGGGAGGCTTACGCTCTCCCTTGGCTCGCTCGAACAGGTCAGAGGTAGCTTCGCAGACAACGTAGCGCAATTCAGCCTCAGCTCGGGCCAGTTGCGCCGAGTCTGCGTTATTGTCTTTCACGATAGCGTCGATTGTGTCCAGGCGTGCTTGCGTTTTCTCCCAGGGTTGCCACCTGATGTATGGTCCGGTCTTGTCGTAGCCGGTGATCTCATAGAACGTGCCGTTCAGGGAACAGCAGTGGGCAATGAGCTGGTTAATCCAGCTCTTGTTATGGGACAGCACAACAACCTGCTTGCCCTGCTCAACCAGTTCTCTGAGTATGTCGTTAAACCGAGTTTCGTGTGCTGCGTCCAGGGACTGGATAGGGTCATCTATGATGAGGAAGCCGAATGGACAATCGGCGTTCATGTTGGACCCAATGCAGAGGCACAAACCCAAGGCGTTGAGCTTCGACTCGCTCAGCGATGAAACGGCGCTCGGCAGGCTTTTCCCATAGGATACTGCATTAACAGAGATATGGCGTGCCTTGAGTTCCCCAGTCTTGGTTCGTGGTACGTCGAAACCGCAGAAGTGGACCTCGGGATCGCAGGAAGTCTTGATCTGATCATACCAGCCCAGGACACCGGATGTGAGTTCCCCTGCTATGACTTCGAGGATTCTCGTGGAAGCTAACTGATCCACCGTACGCCGCAGGTCTTTCACCTCTGCAAGCATGCGGTCGATCCCCCTTTCCCTCTCGACCTTCTTGCGGTTCTCCAGTAGCTGTATCAAGACAGCAACGTCCTCCGTGCCAGCTCGGACATCAAGTTCCTGCCTAAGTGCGTTGGCGGCATTGGTTGCCGCTGTGATAGAAGCTGCGACCGTGGCCGTGAAGCTCTTCGCCTGACTCGCATACCCAACCAAGTATTCGCCAAGCTGCTTCAGGACAGAGCTTTCCTCCCTGGACTGCTCCACGGATACCTTCACAGCATTCATCGCACCAGATGCTGTCTGATAAGCGGTGCCCAGCTGCTGGTTGGCGTCGTCTACACGGTGAACCGCCGTCTCAACGCTCCGGAGCTCGGATGGGTGAGCTTCCGCCAGTATGCCGCGCAACCGCTCAAGCGACGGCTTGAGCGCCAGGAAATCCTTGGCTTGCTCGGCGTGCATTGAGTGGTTGGCATAAAGCTTCTGCCTCAAGGTCGTCAAGGTCTGCTTTACCTGGGTGCGCTGCTTGTCGAGATCATCCGACTGTTGCTGTTCAGAGTTCGCCTGTCTTTGGCACTCTCGGATGTGCTCCGCGAGAGTGTCGTCTAGAGGGCGTCCACATAGCGGACAGGTTCCTGGAGACTTCTCCAATAGCTCAACACCCAGGTCAAAGAAACGTGCACGATCATGTATGTGGTTCACCGTCGCCAGAGCCGCAAGGTGAAGATATTGCGTCAGCAACTCTTCAGTGACGAAACCGGCGAAGTACTCAATGTCCAGCTCCTGCTGCTTGGTCTGCTGCTCAGAGTAAGCGTCAAGCTTGATGGGCATGGCAAATACGGCCCTTGCCTTCTCATTCCTCAGGCTGATAAGTCTGGGCAGAACATCCCCCTGCTCGACATCGGTTCCCAGGTAAGTCTTACAAGCGGCCAACACAGCGGCGTAGACATCATTCATACTCTTGCCTGCCTTGTCCTTGTACAGCTTGGAGACGTTAGCCAGCGTCGCCTTGCCCTCAGCCGCGGCGAACATCCCTTCAACCTCGGTGCAAAGGCGTTTGACCTCTGCAGGCGGTTCGTATTTCGTGGCAAGGGAAATGAAATGACGCTCGACTTCCTCCAGATCATCAAGGCCGAGAAGCGAAGCGAATGCCTGGTAGCGGTCGCTCGGCTTCACGAGAAGCAGGTTCTTGAGAGCGTGCTGCAAGATGAAGGGTTTGGGCGCCAAGGAGTTGTCATTCTCGAATGGCCAACGGGCTACTTCCTTGCCGTCGAGGTAACGTCTGCATTGGTCATTGGCTAGCAGCTCCGAACGCAGCGTTATCTCCTCTGACCCGTTGCCGAAAATCGCTGTTACGCAGGGTATGCCGTCATCTGGGTAATGAACATTGCGATAAGAGTCCTTGTATTCGTCTTTTGAGTAATCGGCGCTCCTGACCTTTGACGTGTAACCGTAAAGCAGCCACTCCAACGCTTCCGTGATGCTCGTTTTGCCATAGCTGTTGGGGGCGTAGAAGACGGTAAGCCTCTCGTCAAAGTGAATCTCACGATGGTCGTTGAACCCTCTGAAGCCCTCGGCTGATAGACTCTTAATCCGCACGATTCACCACTTCCAAAAGGGCTCTCGACAGCTCATCCTCCATCGCCTCGACAGAGCTGTCTTTCGAGTAGGCACGTAGTATGCGCTTGTGCAGGGGGTTCTCCGCTTCCTGCTCAAGCTGCTTGATGAACTTCGAGCACGATTCCTTGCGTGTCATGCAAACTCACCTGCCCGTTCAAACCACCGTGTATGCATACCGGCCATCGGCTGCCATGATACCCCAGGCCGCCTGGTTGGTCAACGAGCAGGTTGGGAGGGGGCTTGCCAGAGCTGGTTGGTGAAGGTGACGGAACTCGAGTCTTCATGGAACGAGCTGGGCCAAGGCCATGTAGGGAGCGTAACCAATCCGCCCTGCCTTACCGCGCTTACTGGGTGACGCCCGGACATCGCCACCCGGCGGTGGCGAGGGTAAGGCTCCCGCGCGCACCCGGCTCAGCGCGTCCTTCGCTCTTCTTCCCGGATGACTGCGCCGATGATCTCCCGGCCGACCCTGACGCCCGTCTCCACTCGGCCTCTCAGGCCGATCCTGGCGCCTTCTCTCGGAACTCCGTTCCTGCTCAGCACCCAGATCCTGCCGGTGCCGTCATCCACCTGATATGCGCCGATCTCCGTTATGAAGAGGTCCGCGGCGTAGGCCTTCGTGACCTCTCCAGCGACGTTCACCCTGTGGGAAAGATACCGCTCCGGCCTGTCCAGGATCAAGGAAATCCGGGTCACATCTCCCTTGCATCCCGCAAGGGCCAAGGCCGCGGCGGCTATCACCACCACCAACACGGCAGCAGCGTAGAATCGTCTCATTGTAACTACCTCCACTGTTGATTAGACGCGCCGGAGTGGGTCCAGTTCCCGGTTTGGGGGCGGAGAGCGCGGGTAACATACACGCGTGGACGGGTTGAAGCGGCGCGCCGTTATCTCGCTGGCGTCATCGTATATCTCCCAGTTTCTGACCACGGCGGCGGAGTTCGTCTCCAAGATCGTGTTGGCGCGGCTGATCGTCCCGGCCCAGTGGGGCGTGTTCGCGGAGGCTATGCTCGTCATCCTCGCTGCGGACGTGTTCACCGACCTCGGGCTCTCCCAGCACATCGCGCGCGAGAAGAAACGGCCTTTCGGCAACGTTCTTCTTATCCGGGCTGCGCTCTCGGCGCTCGCCATCGGAGTCCTCGAGCTTCTTGCGCCGCAGCTCAGGTTCTTCACGCCGGCGGTCATCGGCCCTGCCCGAGCACTTGCGCCAATCGTCCTCATCAGGGCCGTTGGCAGCGTTCCGACGGTCTTCGTGGACCGCGAGTTGATGGTCCACAGGTCACTTGCGCCGCAGTTCACGCGGCTTTCGGTCATGGCGGGGATCAGCATCGGCCTGGCGTGGGCCGGCTACGGGGTCTGGGCGCTGGTTGCTGGAACCCTGTGTTCGGAGACGGCCTATACGGCGCTCATGTGGCTTTCCGTCCGCAGGCTGCTTGCGCTGGACCTCACGCTCAAGCACACACGCGCGCTGCTCACCGGCAGCCGCTATCTCTTCTTCATCGCGATCGTCGGCTTGCTTTCCCAGCAGGGAGATATCCTGGTCACCGGGACCCTGCTCAGCCCCAAGATCGTGGGGCTGTACGCCATGGCCGTGACCCTCGTGCAGAGAGTGTCCAAGGTGGTGGAAACCGCCGTCTACCGGGTGATTTACCCGATGTTCTGCGAGGTAGCAGACGACATCGAGAAGCTCGGCCGGATCTACAGGTTCACCACGCTTGCGATCACAGCCATCGAGACACCCATCTACTTCTTCCTGCTGTTCCATTCGGGGTTCTTCGTCTCGGCGCTGCTCGGCCCCAAATGGATGCCGATGGCGAGAATCCTACAGGCGCTCGCGATGGCCGGGGTATCGAATCCGTATGCGACGTTCGGCATGGAGGTGCTGCGAGCGACGAAGCAGGACAGAATGCTTGCCGTGACGTTCGTCTCGTCCACCTTTGTGCTCGTCGGCGGCGGACTGCTGCTGACCCTTCACTTCGGCGTGATGGGCATGGTGGCCGCGAACTATATGGCGGTGAGCGGTATACTCTGCGCAATCGCCCTTCTGCGCACGATCAGGCAGCAGTTCCTCGACCTTACCCGCAAGCTCGTGGTCGTTTACCTGGTCTCGTTCGTCGTATCTGCAGGCGCGTTCGTGCTCGTACGAGGAGGTTTGGCCAGGCCGCTCGCCGGCATGGCTGCTGTGCCCATGCTCTGGGCACTCTTCTTCCGGCTCTACGGTATCCACCTTGGAAAGGAGACACTGAAGTCATTGTGAGCGATCCGCGCGTCGTGGTAATCGTCCTTTGCTGGAACGGCGTCGAAGACACGCTCGAATGCCTGGCCTCGCTGCGCGCTGTGGACTATCCCGGTTTTCGGACCATAGTCGTGGACAACGGATCGAGCGACGGTACGCCCGCCATTGTCAGGTCGTCCTTCCCCGGTGTCGAGTTGATCGAGACCGGAGAGAACCTCGGCTTTGCTGGGGGCAACAATGTGGGCATCTGCCGGGCGATGGACGGCGCAGCTGACGCCGTTCTGCTGCTGAACAACGACACCACAGTCGCTCCCGATTTCCTGTCCGAGTTGGTCGAGGCGATGTACCGATCGGACCGGGTCGCCGCGGCCAACCCGACGATCTACTACTACGACGAGCCGGACGTCATCTGGGCTGCAGGCGGCGCTGTAGACCTTCGCACGGGGGTTGCCAGCCAGCGCTGCATTGGCGAGACCGACAGCGCCGAGCGCGCTGACGAGGAAGAGGTCGATTACTGCGTGGGCACGGCCATCCTGATGCGGCGCGAGGCGGTTGAGACGGTCGGGCTGCTCGACCCGGCCTACTTTCTCTACTACGAGGAGACGGACTGGTGCTTCCGTGCGCGCGACGCCGGCTACAGGTGCATCTACGTCCCAACGGCGCGGGTCTGGCACAAGATTTCGCGCGGGTTCGACGGCAATGCGGCCGCGCAGCTTTACTACTTCTGCCGCAACCGGCTCTTGTTCCTCCGCAGGCGCGGCGCGGGGTGGGGCAGGCTCATGCGCGCCACCGGCGACCTCGCGAGAATGTCTGCGGCTATGGCTCTGCGCGGCGACCGAGTCCGCAGCCGCGCCGTCCTGAATGGGCTAGCCGATTTCCACAGGGGACGGTTCGGCGCCCTGGCCTCCAGGCCGAAGGTCCCGGATCTGAGATCCGAAACCTGAGATCGGAAATCTGAAATCCTTCCGGTGGGGTCTATGAGACTGCTCATCGTATCGCAGTGGTTTCCATATCCGCCCTACAACGGGGCGCGGCAGCGGGTGCTGCATCTGCTCCGCGGCCTGGGAGAGCGGCACGAGGTCCATTTCCTGTCGTTCACCCAGTCACAGGAGGACGTGACTCGCGTCGGCGAACTCGTCGGCATCTGCCGCGATGTCGCTCTGGTTCCCGGAAGAGAGTTCCAACCGACAACAGCGAACGCCGTCAGGGCGCTCTTCTCGACAAAGCCCCGCTCCGGCATCGATCGCTGGAGCCAGGTAATGGCGCATCTCGTCCGCGACCGGATCGCAGCATATTCGTTCGATGCTGCGATTGCCTTCACGACGCTGGCGGGCCAGTACCTTGTTTCGTGCAGTCTGCCGAAAGTCCTGGACGATGACAACGTCGATTCGGCGTACTACTGGCGGCTTGTGGAGCTTGCCGACGGCTCTTTGTCGAAGTTTAGACGCAAACTTGCCTGGGTAAAGGTTGCGAGGCAAGAGCGCAGGCTGGTTGCTGCGTTCGACGCCACGACAGCGGTGTCGGAGGAGGACAGGCGGAAGCTCGCTCGGCTTGTCCCGAGTGCCCAGAAGCGTGGGGCGCTCTGTGTCGTGCCTAACGGAGTTGACCCGGCCCTGACCGAGTATGGAGGGGCTGAGGTCGATCCCAGGGTGGTGATCTCGACAGGGGGCCTCACCTACCACGCCAACCTCGACGCCGCCGTTTTCTTCTGTGGCCGGATATTGCCGAGGATCAGGGAAAGGGTTCCGGGCGTGCGGTTCCTGATAACGGGGAGGTACGACGGTGTGGATGTGGGGCCGCTCTCTGCCGCGGGGGCGACGCTCACGGGTTTTCTCGACGATATCCGTCCGGCGGTAGCTGGAAGCGCGGCGCTTGTCGTGCCGCTCAGGATCGGAGGCGGCACGAGGCTCAAAATCCTCGAGGCCATGGCTCTCGGAACGCCGGTGGTCTCGACCAGCCTCGGCGCGGAAGGGCTTGGGCTGAAGCATCGAGAAACGGCGCTTATCGCGGACGACCCGGACGAGTTCGCCCGATGCACGCTCGATCTGATGCTCGATCGAAGCCTGCGCGAGCGTATCGGAGCGAACGCCCGCCGCTATGTTGCCGAGCGCTTCGACTGGCGGAGGTCGGTCGAGGCGCTCGATCGGGTTGTCCGCCGCGTCGCGGACCGAGGAGAGGGAGTTGGTGGAGCGTTACACCGACACAGTTGAGGGGCGCGCCCCGCGCGTTGAGGCCGCGCGGAAGGTCGCGCGGGCTGCAGCCGCTGTCGTTGGGCTGCTGCTGCTCGCGTACGCGATCTCGATCCTGGTGGTGCGTCTGGACGTCTACTTCGCTGTTCTCGCTGGCGTTGCTGGCGCGGCGGCGCTTGTGCTCACCGTCAGATTCGAGCTCGGCATTCTGATGTATCTTCTGGTGGCGCCTTTCATCACAGGCCAGTCCCCCTCTGTTCTCGGCCCGGAGGCAAGCTCCTCAGCCGGGGTCATGCCCAGCGAGGCCGGCTTAGTCTTCCTCTGCCTGCTGTGGGCCGCGTCACAGGCGTTCGGACGAGGGATCAGGCTTGTCAGGACGAGGCTGAACCTGCCGATCCTCGTCTTCTTCATCGTTGCCGCATCATCCATGGCAGTGGCTGCCTACACCTGGGACTTGAGCGTCGAGCGACAGAGCAAGCAATCTTTGTATGAGCTAACCGAGGTGGGACTGTGGCTGCTCTGCCCGGCTGCGTTCTTCCTTGCCGCGAATGGCATCAGGCGCCGCGAATGGCTGCCGGCGCTGTTCTGGCCGGTTGTCACTCTCGGCCTCTATGCAGCGGCTTGCCAGGTGGCGGGAGTCGAGATGCCGCTTCGAGTCGTGCGCAGCGGGTTCCTGATCGCGTTCGCGATCGTGATGACGGCCGCTCGTTTCCTCATCGGAAAAGAGAAACCCGCCGCCAAGGTGGGCCTTGCTCTTCTTCTGGTCGTGCTCTTCGCGAGCGCGTTATGGGACCGGACCTGGGTATCCGGATGGGGCGCGGCCATACTCGGCTTCATGCTCGTCGTTATCTTCCACTCCCGCCGCCTGTTCGCAGCGCTTGCCGTCATCATACTGTTCGTTACCTTTGTCTATCCAGGGTTCTACTATTCCATCTATTATCAATCGGCTGAAGAAGGCGACCTTGACAGGCTTGCCATGTGGCGCGACTCAGTGAACATGGCCGTGCGCACAAACCCTGTGCTTGGGATCGGGCCGGCGAGCTACGTTGCGTACTCGAAACAGTACGCCAGCGTGTGGCACGGCCGCGGCACCTACTCGACCGCCCACAGTGACTACGCTCAGATGATCGCCGAACTCGGCGCTCTCGGGCTCGCCGCGTTCCTCTGGCTGGTCGCAGCCGGAGTTGCCACGGGTCTGGACGCCATCCGTAGGACTCGCTCCGACATCAGGTGGCTTGCCGTCGGAGCGACAGCCGTTTTTGCGTCGATCGCTGTTACCAGTCTTATCGGGGACTACCTGCTGCCAAGCCGTGTGAACGGCGGAATCTGGTCGTTTGGGACCTCGGTCTTCCCGTGGCTTCTGCTTGGCGGCGCCGTGGCAGCGAGAGAGGAAGAGCCGGCTCCGGTTGAGAGTTGAGTGTTGAGTGAACAGAGACCACGCCGCAGGCCGTCCGATGGATATATCGGTTGCCATAGTCAACTGGAACACGAAGGACCTCCTCCGGCAGTGCCTGTCGTCCGTATTCGAAAACCTCGACGGCCTGCAGGCGGAGGTTATCGTCGTAGACAACGGGTCGTCCGACGGCAGCGCCCAGATGGTGCGGCGCGGTTTCCCCCGCGCCAGACTGGTGGAAGCACGACAGAACCTTGGCTTCGCCCGCGCAAGCAACCTCGCGTACATGCAGTCGTCCGGCCGGTACTTCCTGCTTCTGAACAGCGACACGGTCGTTCTTCCGGGCGCGCTCTCCTCGCTCATGAGCTTCCTGGACTCGCATCCCCCGGCAGGGGCAGTCGGCAGCAAGCTCTTGAACCCGGACGGCACGCTGCAGCGCTCTTGCAGCCCTTTTCCCACGCCCCTGACCGAGCTCTTCGACGCCCTTTACCTGAGCAAGTTCTTCCCTAGGAGCAAGCTGTTCGGCAGGTTCGCAATGTCCCACTGGGGCTTCGACAGCACAGAGCAGGTGGACTTCGCCGGCGGAAGCTGCCTGCTTCTGCGAAGGCACGCGCTCGATCAGATCGGCCTGCTCGATGAAGGTTTCTTCATGTACAGCGAGGAAGCCGACCTTTGCTACAGACTCAAGGCTGCGGGCTGGAAGGTCTTCTACCTCCCAGACGCCAGCGTCATCCACTACGGCGGCCAGAGCGCGAGACTCGATGTGAACCGCACCTCCGTCGAGCTATGCCGAAGCAAGCACAGGTTTATGGGAAAGCATTACGGCCGCCTTTCGGCGCTCTTATACCGTGCGGTGGTCATCCTGTCGGCGGCGGCGCGGCTTGCGGCCTGGGCACCTTTGGCTCTCGCTGGCCGCAGCAGCCGCGTCTACCGCGCCAAGCTCTCGGTTCAGGCGAGACTACTCTCGTGGGCGGTGCGACCCCAATGAGAGTGGGCATCGATGCAAGGTTCCTGACCCACCCACAGGAAGGCGGGTTCAAGACTTACACGCAGAACCTCGTCCGCGGACTGGCCTCGCTCGACCAGCGCAATGAGTACATTCTCTACACAGACAGGCGGGCCGATGTAGGGCTGGACCTCCAAGCGAACTTCAGTGTCAAACCTGTGGGCGGCCCGGCTCCGCTGCGCGAGCAGGTGCTCCTTCCGCTTGCCATGTCGCGCGACCGCCTGGACGCCGCGCACTTCCTGTGCAACACCGCGCCGCTGCTTTCGCCGCGCCCGCTTGTGCTGACCGTCCACGATGTCATTCCGTTGATGCTCCGCCCGAAGAGCCGGGAGCGCATCGGCGTCAAGTCGCGCGCGCTGGCCCGCTACTGGAGATCCATCATGCCAAGGGCCGCCCGCCGGGCCGACCGCATCATCAGCGTCTCGGAATCGTCGAAGCGCGACATCATCCGCCTGTTCGGCGTATCCGAAGAACGGGTCGTAGTGGCGCCGCCCGGAGTCCATCCGGATTTCCGGCCGGTTCACGACCCGGAGAGAATGCGCCGCGTGCGGGACGCTTACGGGCTGCCCGATCGGTTCATCATGGGATTCCTCTCCTGCGATCCGCGGAAGAACGCTCGGGGCCTCCTCGACGCGGCGGCGCTGGCTGCGCAGCGGATCCCCGACCTCGGCGTTGTTCTCATCTGCGCGTCTGCTCGGGCGCGAAGCGCCGTCCTCGACCTCTCGTCGGATCGGCGCATGCGCCTATCGCGACTCAGGCTGCTCGATCCCGTGCCGAGGTCCGACCTTGCCGCGATCTACTCTCTGGCGCAGGCGCTCGTGTTCCCGTCGTTTTACGAGGGGTTCGGGCTGCCCGTCGTCGAGGCCATGGCCTGCGGGACGCCGGTTGTGACGTCGAGTACTAGCTCCCTGCCCGAGGTCGCCGGGGACGCCGCTCTGCTGGTTGACCCGGAAGACCATGCGGCAATCGCTCACGCGATTCTGCGGCTTGTCACGGACGCGGCGTTGCGGATCGAGCTCGCAGGGCGGGGGCTGGAGAGAGCGTCGGCCTTCGGCCAGGACCGAACGGTGCGCGAGACTGTCGCCGTCTACGAAAACCTGGGCCGAGCGGCGCGGGCGGCGGCGCAAGCTCCCGCCAGCCCTGCAGGTCGCCCCAGCAGCGGAGATCTCGGATGAAGATTCTGTTTCTCACCCAACTCTTCCCGTATCCACCAGTCTGCGGCGGGACCATCCGAAGCTACAACATTCTGCGGCATCTGGCCGCGAGGCACGATGTGACTCTTGTCTCATTCGTCAGGAAACCGCTTTCAGAAGAGCAGGTGAGAGCGGGTCTGGAGCTGTGCCGGGATATGCGCACGGTGCCGATCCGCAGGTCAGCCGCCGCCAACGTGAGGTTTGCCGCTGCCAGCCTGGCGAGCCGGCGGCCGTTCATAGTGGCCCGCGACTTCGTCCCGGCTATGCAGCGGACCGTGGGGGAGCTGGCCGAGTCCGGCCGCTTCGACCTTGCCTACGTAGACCACCTCCAGATGGCCCAGTATTTGATGAGCTGGCGCGCCTGCCCGAAGGTGCTGGACGAGCACAACGTCGAGTGGAAGGTAATCCAGCGTATCGCTGCCCGAGAGCGGACGCCGATCAAGCGGCTGTTCGCCGAGATCGAGTGGCGGAAGCTCCGCCGCTGGGAGGCTCGGGCATGCCGGAGCTTCGACTTAGTCTTCACGGTCACAGAGAACGACCTCCGCACGCTCGCGGCGGACTGCCCGGACCTTTCTAGCTTCGTCTGCATCCCGATAGGAGTGGATTTCGAGCGGTTTCCAAGCGTGAAGCTCGATCCGGATTCGAAAGACATCGTGAGCATAGCCACCATGTCCTGGCCGCCGAATATCGACTCCATCCTCTATTTCGCGTCGAGGGTATATCCCAAGATTAAGGAGCGCGTGGACGGGGTAAGGCTTGTAATCGTAGGGAGCAGCCCGCCGGAGGCCATCAGAAGGCTTGGGAAGGCGGATGAGTCCATCGAGGTGGCCGGGTTCGTTCCGGACCTGAGAGTGGTAGCTTCACGGACAGCCGCGTTCATTGTGCCGCTGCGCTCGGGGAGCGGGCTGAGGGTCAAGATACTGAATGCGATGGCGATGGGGCTGCCTATAGTCAGCACCTCGGTCGGGTGCGAAGGGATCGGCGCGGAGCCTGGGCGGCATCTGCTCGTGGCCGATGGCGCCGCGGAGTTTGCGGAGGCTGTGGTGCGGCTGCTCGCGGACTATGACCTGCGCAGGCGTCTGGCGCGGGGCGGAAGCTCGTTCGTGAGGGCCAACTATGGCTGGAACACGATCTGCAGCCGCCTGGACGCAGCCCTTGACAGGTTGCTGCAATCCGCCCGATCTGGAATCTGAAATCACCGTGCGTGGTGGGGTAGAGCGATGTGCCGCTCGCATGGGACGCATACGCGAATCGAGCGAGGGAATCTGGTTGCGCCATGCGAGTGCTTTACATCACATCATACGTGCCGTCACGCATTCGGGTGAGGCCGTATAACCTGGTAAAACGGCTCTCGAAGCGGCATGAGGTAACGCTGGTTTCGCTCGTGCAGTCGGAGTATGACCGGCAGGCGCTCGGCGAGATGGCGAAGACCTGCGCTAGGGTCAGCCCCGTCCGGATGAGCAAGCTCCAGTCTCTGGCGAGCTGCGGGAAGCGGCTTCTTACCAGGATGCCGCTGCAGGCCGCCTACACCTACCTGCCCAACCTGGTCCGCACCGTGGATAGCCTCATCGCGAGCCAGCCGTTCGACGTCGTGCATGTCGAGCACGTGCGCGGGGCGCACTATGCCGCGCATATCGACTCACTCCCGAAGGTCTACGACTCCGTGGATTGCATCACGCTGCTTCTCCGGCAGTTCCTGAAGGCCAAACGTAACCCCTTCTCATGGTTCCTGGCGCTCGAGGAATGGGCCAAGATGCGGGTTTACGAGGCGATGATCTCGGAGAGGTTCGAGAAGGTAGTCATCACCTCCGACCCCGATCAGAAAGCCCTGGAGAAGCTGCTGTGGGACAGAGTGCGCAGGCGGCTCAGGATCAGGCAGATGCCGGAGCGGCCGCCGGAGACGCCCGAGGAGATGGAGCAGTGGCGGCTGACCAGGCAGTTCATCGAGATTTCGCAGGACCGGCGTCTGGGCGCGCTGATGCCCCAAGCCGGCCGCGTCTCTGTGCTGCCCAACGGCGTGGACCACGAGTATTTCGCCCCGACGGACGTGCCTGAGGATCCGGAGACGATCGTCTTCTCGGGGAAGATGAGCTACTACGCGAACGCCGCGGCAGTGAAGCATTTCCACCAAAACGTTCTCCCGCTTGTCCGGGCTCGGCGGCCTCGCGTAAGGTTTGTGGTGGTAGGGGCTGACCCCCCGGCCGCCGTCCGCAAGCTCGACGATGACCCGTTCGTAACTGTGACAGGTTACGTTGACGATATACGGCCGTACCTGGCGCGTGCCAGCCTCGCCGTCTGTCCGATCACGGTCGGCGTCGGCATACAGAACAAGGTTTTGGAAGCAATGGCAATGGGGAAACCGGTTGTGGCCACATCACGGGCCTGCGGCGCGATAGCTGCCGTAGACGGTAGGGACCTCATCCTGGCCGATGAGCCGGGTGAGTTCGCTGCCCGGATCGTCGAGCTTCTCGACGCGCCGGCTGGAAGGCGCAAGATAGGGGCGAACGCTCTCCGATACGTGCGCGACAACCACGATTGGGAGGCGATCACAGGGCGCCTCATTGACGTTTACCAGGAGGCGGCGGCGGTTTTCCGGGCAAGGAGAGCTGCGACCGATTAGCGGGCGCCGAACGCAGAGATCCCCCCGGCGCTGGCAGCCGCCGATCGCTGACTGCTGAGAGTAAAGGAGCGTCTGAATGGGAAGCATCAACGGGTTTGCCGGACCTGAAGGTACAACCTGCGATGCTGTACGACATACGAACGGCTTCTACGAAGTGCAGAAACGTGCGCTGGATGTGCTCGTCTCCCTGCCTCTGACGATTGCAATGCTGCCGCTTCTTCCGTTCGTCGCGCTGGCCATAAGGCTCGATTCCCGTGGCTCGCTGTTCCACCGGAGAAGGGTGGTTGGCCGGGGCAAGAAACCGTTCTACGCGTTCAAGCTGCGGACTATGGTGGACGGCGCGAACGCGCAGGACTGTGACGACCCGGAGGAGCGCAAGGAGCTCGAGGAGAACCACAAGCTGCGGTGCGACAGGAGGGTCACGCGTGTAGGCAGGATTCTTCGAAAAACCAGTTTGGACGAGCTGCCTCAGCTTATGAACGTGCTGCTCGGCCAGATGTCGCTTGTCGGGCCGAGGATGATCAGCTTTCCCGAGCTCGAGAAGTTCGGGATATGGCAGGACAAGATCCTGTCGGTGAAACCGGGCATAACCGGGCTTTGGCAGGTCAACGGCCGCAGCAAGCTCTCTTACGAGGACCGCGTCCGGCTGAATGTCCACTACGTCGACCACAGATCGATCCTGCTGGACCTCTACATCCTGGTGAAGACGATCCCCGCGGTGCTGACCGGCAGCGGGGCTTACTGAGCAGCGACACGCGGCGCGCCAGCCGTAATCTGTGTCCAGCCAACCGATAGGCCCCACACTTCCGTCGGGCCGCATCCCTGGTGGCCACGGCGGCCGGCCACTACGCGTACCGTGCATCCCGGCGCAGCAGCCGGATGCCGCCCCGGCCATCGGCCCCCCAGGGGCCGCGTGCGGACGGGCGGGCACGTGCCTCGTACGACGCGGCTTGACCGGGCCGGGCCGGTCGTGGCTATAATCTCCTATGCCAAAGCCGCTCATCTCGGTCCTGATGCCGCTTTACAACACGGCCTCGACGGTCGACTCTGCCATAGGAAGCCTCCTGCGGCAGACGTTCCGCGACTTCGAGATCGTGGCGGTGGACGACGGCTCTACGGATGAGACGGCAGCCGCCGCCAAGCGGGCCGCCGGGGGTGACCGCCGGCTGCGGCTGATCGAGTCGCCCCACGTGGGGCTGGTCGCCGCGCTCAACCGGGGGATCGAAGAATGTCGGGGCCGGCTCGTCGCTCGTATGGACGGCGACGACATCTGCCACCCCGAGCGGTTCCGTCTGCAGGCGGAGCTTATGCTCGCCCGGCCGGACGTCGGCGTCTGTTCCTGCCTGGTAAGGTCGTTCCCGCAGACCGCCGTCGGAGCGGGCTTTCGGCGCTACGAGAGCTGGCTGAACTCGCTTTCGAGCCACGAGGAGATCGCTCGCGACATCTTCGTCGAAAGCCCGGTCGCCCATCCGAGCGTCACGCTCAGGCTTTCTGAGCTGCGCGAGCTTGGCGGCTACCAGGACCACGGCTGGCCGGAGGACTACGACCTTTGGCTTAGATACCACCTCAGCGGCAGGCGGTTCGAGAAGCTGCCGCGGACGCTCCTGTTCTGGCGCACGCACGAAGGCAGGCTTACCTTCACCGACTCACGCTATGCCCTCGAGAACTTCCTCCGCGCCAAAGCCCACTACCTGGCCCAGCTTCTCCGGCAGCGTTCTCCCGAGATCGTCCTCTGGGGCGCAGGGATGACCGGCCGACGACTCTCCAAGCACCTTGTGCGGGAGGGGATCACCATTCGCTGCGTGGTTGACATCGATCCTCGCAAGATAGGCAGGACTATGCGCGGCGTTCCCATAATCCCTCCCGAAGACCTGGCCGAGCACGCTGGTATCTTCCTTGTTGCAGCCGTCGGCTCAGAGGGCGCGAGAGAGATAATACGCGGCCGCCTGCGCTCGACCGGCCGCAGCGAGGGCGCCGACTTCCTCTGCGCGGCCTGACCGGCTTCCCACCTCTCGCCCCTAGCCTCCGGTTGCCGCCGCCGGGTGGAATACCTCCGTGTAGGTAACAGTGCTGTTAAGCCGCTCGTGCCAGCCGGCGGATGCGGTCCGTCTGGCCGCTGAGGATGGCGGTACGGAGGGCGAGGATGTTGTCCGCCCCCGCTCGCGTCCAACGCATAC
>Ga0315280_10002870_pt1 | contig 27279 bp, 27 predicted proteins | sample YL17G06_40_MG_FD_203697 | JGI IMG/M metagenome (GOLD analysis project Ga0315280, IMG submission 203697) | Sediment microbial communities from Yellowstone Lake, YNP, Wyoming, USA - YL17G06_40 | ecosystem: Environmental > Aquatic > Freshwater > Lake > Sediment | place: USA: Wyoming | collected... | reverse complement strand
CCCAATGACCGCCGGGACGCACCGGATTTCGTGGCGCTCCCCCAGACAATCCAGGAGTCCGTCTCGGCTATGCGCTCGAGAAAGAACCGGCGCAAGGGCTCCCGGCTTCTGTTGAACTTGAACTCGCTGCCGGAACCATCATCCAGGCTGAACTGTCGATGGGCCTTTCGGACGATCCTGGCAAGAGTGTGCGGCGACGTCGTGGCCAATGCGACGATCACCAGGTGCTTTGAGCTGCGATTCGAGAAACCAAGGTCGCCGCTCTCGTCCAGATAGACCTCGACATGCTTGTGCAATGCTGCAAGGAGAGAGGGGATCCACTTTCATGATTAGGGCTGCATGTAGCGTTCGAGGTAGAGCGGTGTTCGCTCAATCCCCGGTCCTCAACAGAACCATTTGTTCCCCGAGAGGACCCCCGATGTACATGATGCTCGATTCGTTCAGCTTCTGTGAGATAGTCTCATTGGAAACGATGACGACTCCGAACGGGAACTCTTGTGCCCCGGTCGAGTTCCAGTCAGTCTCCAGGACATAGAAGGATGATGAGTCCAAATCAATCCCTTCCCTGAGATCGTACGGCAAGCCCCTGCTCCCGTTCAGATCGAACAGCCTACCGCCCGTCTCGGACAGCCTCTGGTCCGATGTGTAGCTCTTGACGCCGTGCTCGGAGAACCATTGGACCGCGTCGTACTCGTACCAATAGGTCTGGTTCTCCACCCCGAACAGCTCCTGCGAACTGTACGCTATCGGCAGCGTCGAGGCGCATATTACGACCAGGGAGGCGCCTGCGGCCAAACCTATCGCCCTCGCCCTCCCCTTGACGATATACGCGAATCCTACGCCTATGAGGAGGGCGAACGCGGGCATCAGGAAGTCGAACGTGCGGTAGACTATGAGCTGGGAGGTGGCGTCGTTCGAGCGCAGGAAGGCGAACAGGATGAGCGAGAGCGGTCCCAGAAGCATGGCTAGGAGGAGGTTCTTGGTCTGCCCGCGCTTGGAGAGAGTGAACTGCGCTCCCTGCCACGCCGGCGCCACTAAGATCAGATAGGCCAAGAACGGGACTGCTATGAGTGCCGAGGGGGCGGGTATGCCCGGGAATATCGGGTGCACATAGTTGTAGGTCATGAGGAGGGCGCCCGCAGCCGGCACGACGAGTTCTATTGGCGCCCTGGTCATGGGGCGGTCCCTGCGGGACATCCTGACGCCCACGAGGACGAGGAGGAACGCGACGGCGAGGTAGAGGTAGAGGTCGGTGTCCGGGCGGAGGAAGTCGAGGTACGGGAGGGAGATGTCGCGGTAGTAGAGGATCGCGAGTCCCCAGGCGGTGATGATCGTGACGATGTCGAAGTGGTCGTCGCGGGTCAGGGGGAGTATGGGCTGGTTCGTGACGGTCCTCTTGTTCGCCAGGTCGAATATGACGGCGAAGGTCACGATCACATAGCCCGCTATTGTGACGAGATGATGAGTGAATACGAAGAGAAGAAGGGAGGAGGTCATCAGGACGCGGTAGGATGGTGAGCGCCTCAGGGGGAAGGCGTAGAGCACGAGGCCGAGCAGGACGAAGCCCATGGTCTCCTTCCAGGTGCAGCCGGAGGAGAAGACGAAGGAGCCGATGAGCGCGAGGGAGAGGGCGGAGGCGACGGAGCCTTTCATAGTGAGGGGCCAGTGCTGACGGAAGATCAGGAGGAAGATGGAGACGGTTACGGCGCCGAGGAGGGCGGCTAGTAGCTGGAAGGAGATGGTCGGTTCGGTTCCGAGGGCGGAGGAGAAGAAGGCCGAGAGGAGCCCGAGGATGGGCAGGTCGGAGACGTAGCTTTCGGCTTCGTTGGAGAGAGCGGGGAAGTCGAGGTGGTGCGAGGAGAGGATGTCATGGGCGACCCTGAGCTCGCTGAGACCGTCGATGTTGTAGGGGAGAGGGCTCCACTGGAGTGAGAGGGAGCGCGCGAGGAGGGCGGTGAGGAGGATCGTGGGTACGGCGAGGAGAAGGAGGCGCCGATGGTTTGGAAAGGAGAGGTCAGAGGTCATTTACTGCGAGGCGTCGTAGCCGTTTACTGGCGTAAAAAGGTTGGCGGGGTTTCTCGTGCGGTTGTCTAGTGCACTGACTCGACGATTGAAGGAGTGCGCTCGGGGCGTTGTTCCTTGCGAAGTCAGTAAGACGGTCTGGTATCATTTGCGATTCTCATAGGAAAAGGTTAAAGGATGAAATGCAGATTAGATACTTCCCTGGAGGTGTCAGCCGGTTAGAACAACCGGCTGGGAGTCAACTTGATTTCCATTCCTCCAAGAATCCCATCCCAAAGGTTGAGTTCAGAGATGAGCGAGAGCACACAAGCGCAACCGATGATAACGGCTGTGATCCCCGCGTACAATGAGGAGAAGACGATAGCGAAGGTCGTTGAGGGCGCGAGGAAGCATGTCGCTGAGGTTCTTGTGATCGATGACGGAAGCGAGGACGGCACCACGAAGCAAGCGATGAATGCTGGTGCCAGGGTCATCCGGATCCCGAGGAACCAGGGTAAGGGGAACGCGCTGTCCATCGGGCTGACGACCGCGGCCCTGAACGGGAGCGATGTGGTCGTCTGTCTGGATTCGGACGGTCAGCACGATCCTGATGACATCCCGAAGATCGTGAGACCGATCATCGACGGAAGGGCGGACATGGTGATCGGGTCGAGATACCTGGATGCGCAATCGAAGGAGCTGATACCTGCGTACCGGCGAATGGGCCAAGGTGTGCTGACATTTGCGACCAATCTGGGGAACCCAGTGAGTATTACCGACTCCCAAAGCGGATACAGAGCATTCAAGAAGGACGCATTGATGTCCTTCGATTACGTCCAGACTGGCATGGGAATAGAGTCTGAGATGGTTAGGAGCGCGGTCAAGAGTGGACTGAGGATCGAGGAGGTCCCCATTACCGCGAAATACGAAGGCCTCGACACCTCCACACTGAAGCCTGGCACTCATGGTATGTCGGTTCTAGGGTCAATAATAAGGGAAATTAGATCGGAACACCCGCTGCTGTATTTCGGAGTCAGCGGGTTCATAATGACTATCGTTGGAGTCGTTTTCGGGCTATACTCCATTGAGCAGTACATCAGCGTGAAGGCACTTCCATTCGGCGCAAGCCTACTGGCGGTAATGCTGACAGCTCTTGGGATTCTGTTCATACTTGTTGGTCTGATTCTCAACGCGATCAGCTCGATGATCAGCAACGGAACTGGGAAACACACGAATGAACGATAGCACATATCCCAACGAATAGACAAACTCAGAACGAGATTCCATGGGATTGGATGTTGCGCACGTTCAAGACACTAATGAGACACCTCACGATTGCAGCATGCATGTTCAATTGTGGTAAACACACGCTCTGAAATCCAAAGGACATAGTCAGTCAGTATTCCGCGAGACCACCGGACCGAACGCTCATTCTAGAATCACGGATTTGAATCAACGAATCCGCTTGCCAAAGTTGAGAGGCGCATGTCTGCTGATCTTGACGATGACAATACCACTGAGAGAACCGAACGTGCTCTGTCTCTCATCCTCATGTAGTCCCACGGGTACCTATGGGACTTCTTCGGAGAAAGGAAATCCACAGGATGAAGATACATCACGTGAATGCGAGAATCTTCACACATTGCCTCAATGATTCTTCTCGACAGGATAGGGAACGAAGTCAGAAACACGCCACCCAGAGGCACTGGCAGATGCGGAAATCTTCCAAGAGGCACCTCGACGAAAGATGAGTTGGCTGGATCCTCACGACGGATATCGGCGGCTGAAGGATGGTAAGGAACAGCAGGACAGAAACCACCTTCGTACCACCCAGGAATGTAAGTCCGACACATCGAAGAATCATAAAGGAATCCTATGGATTGAAGCGAGGCTGCAATTCCAGGAGGAACGTTCCCACCAGGGGCGCGAAAGCCGATTGGCTTGATGCCGACAACAGCCTTGATTGCTTCGTCGCAATCCAATATGCTCCTAACGAAGTCTTTCTCATTTGAGTCGCGGAAAGGGATATGATACATCGAATGATTCGCAATCTCGTTTCCGCCTGCGTATAGTCTCCTGACTAGATCTGGAAAGCGAAGAGAGAACTCGCCTGTGCAGAAGTATGTGATGCGAACATCCTCGTTTGTCAGTTGGTCAGCAATCGACCGTGCGATCCGGCCCTGCAGATTCGTGAAGGCATCATTGTCTCGCATCGGAGGGTAGATTTCCAAATCGAATGTAAGCCTAATCATGATAGTCTCTCCACGACTAGTCGAGTCTCTTCACTAGTCGTGCTGGGCAGCCTGCCACCATCGTAAAGGGTTCCACATTTCTTGTGACTAGACTACCCGCACCAACAACGGAGTGCTCTCCTATTGTCACACCAGGCAGAATAATCACGCCTGGAGGAATCCAAGCGCCCTTCTTAATTAGAACGGGAGAAACGGATCTAGGGTACCTGTTCAGCTTGAGCCATACTGAATATGTTGGATTGGAGTGCGCAAATATCATGCTATTCATGCCTATGCTAACGTAGTCTTCGATGGTGACCAAGTGTGGATAGAGAAAGTCAATATCTACGTGCGGTCCGATATACACGTGATCTCCAATACGGACTCCTCTCATCCTTTGGAACACGGTTGTCAATTTTGGATGAGGCGGGTTGTCCGCCAGTCGCTGGAGAACATAACTCCTTCCTAGTCTCGTCTTCAATCTGAAGCCACCGAGAAAACCCTCAAGGGAATAGTACTTCTTCAGCTCAGACTCGTTGAGCGACTCGGGATTTGCCTGCGAACAAGTCGCAGACGCAGCTGCAATCTTCTCTGACATAGTCTCAAGCTGATTATCAGCGCTTCTGACTGTATTCATAGAATCCCCTACCAGATTTGCGACCAAGATGTCCCTTCTCGACGATCGAGTCTAGGAAGCCTGCGGCTCTGCGACAAGTGTCATCAGATAGTCGATCAGCTAGACTCTTGAGAATCTCGCTTGAGGTGTCCAGTCCGATGAGATCCACCAATTCAAATGGCCCCATGGGGAAATTTGCTCCAGCCTTCATCGCCGTGTCAATCCCGCCTATTGAAGCTACACCACTCTCGACGAGAGCGCATGATTCCGCAATCATCCTAAAGAGAACACGATTGACGACAAAACCAGGTGAATCCGCTACCTCCACAACCTGTCGATCATTCCGTGCAAGGAATGCCTTGATTGCATCCTTGTGAGCCGATGACAGGTTTCGGGGTACGACAAGCTCAACGAGAGGCAGAGCCCAAACAGGGTTGAAGAAATGCATTCCTACGGTGACTCTGCCCTCTGACAGACCTCCCGTTATTTCAGAGATTGTGTAACTGGAAGTATTGGAAGCGAATATTGCTGTCTTGCCTGCAATGGAATCCAGGTTCTTGAACAGCTGCCTTTTTTCACTAAGGTTTTCAACCACACATTCTATTATCAAGTCCTCGTCCACCAGGTTGACCAACGATTTCCTAGTGATTCTTGACATAATCTCGGCAGACTCTGACGGAGTCATCTTCTCCTTTTCCACAAGGCGTTGGAGATTGCCAGCAATCGCGCTTATGCCGTTTTCCACAATCTTGTCAGATAAATCAGCAACTGAGACGCTACAACCGTTAGTCGCCAGAAGCTGGCATATACTTCTCCCCATAGTTCCGAAGCCAACAACAGCCACTCTAGAAATCTCCATCTCACACCCGCCTGCCAAACGCCTTCAACAGCATGCTCATCCTTCAATGTTCCCACAGAAAACTGATTCAACTGCTGCACGAAATAATCCTGGTCTCCCAATTGCAGGATATACCAGCCCTGGAGTCCCAGTTGGTCTTAGAAAGGTAGATAACTCCCGATTCCACTTCAGAGAGAATGGCCCTTAGAGCTTGGTCGTGCTTGTTGTGAGAATCGCGATAGTGGGTGCCCGTGGAATTGGGAACTATGGGGGCTTCGAATCCGTCGTCAGCGAGCTTGCTCCCAGACTAAAGCAATTTGAATATGATGTTAGCTGCACTCACGAGATTTCCGAAGGCAACAAACGACTGGAAGAGTACAAGGGTGTTCAAATAGCCTACTTCCCGCTCAGATTCCCTAAGAACTATGCAATAAGGAAGGTTTTCGAGATTCTCTATGACTGGTACTTTGCATTGAGATTCTCTTTTGGGACCCGATGCGACATCGTCTATTTTCTAGGAACTGGTGTCGGGCCATGTCTCTTCCTAGTGAAGTTCTCCGGGTCAAAATCCATCGTGAACATAGATGGTGTCGAATACCAACGAGCGAAGTATAATCTGGTGGAGAAGAGTCTCGTTAGACTCCTCTTTGCTGCGTCGTACCGATGGGCAGATTGGCTCATAGTTGACAACACTCAACTGATTAAGATCATCCCTGAGCCATACAGATCAAAGACCAGATTCATTGCAAATGGTGTTCGTTTCATTGAAGATGTTACTTGGAACGATGATTTGATCAGGGAATTGCTGAGGGAGAGTGACTACAGACTGCAACCAGACCAGTATTGGCTTGTTGTTGCCCGGATGGAGCCCGAGAACAACGTCCACACGATTATCGAAGGATACGCCAGGAGTAAAGGGTATTTGCCACTAGTGATTGTCGGCAGCCCCTCCTCTCCGAAGTACAGGGAATTCGTGAAACGAATTTGCGAGAACCTTGCCCCGAACAAGAAGGTATTGTTGCTTGGTTCCGTTTTTGACCAAAGCGCTCTGGGAATGCTGAGAAGGCATTGCTTGGCTCATGTGCACGGTCATTCGGTCGGAGGCACAAACCCATCCCTGTTGGAGGCTATGGCTGTCAAGAACATTGTGATCGCTCATGACAATGACTTCAACCGTGAGGTTTGTGCTGAGACAGCCATCTACTTCAAGGATGCGGAAAGCCTAGGAAAGATTTTCGATCAAGTGGAGACTGGAGGCTGCAATTGCCAGGACCTTGGGAACAAGGCGTATGATCGAGTCGCCAAGAAATACAACTGGGACCAAATAGCGAAAGAGTACCGCACGCTCTTGGGTGACCTCGGATTCTCTTAGTGCAAATAAGCATGGATTTCAATACAGTCAACGTGAATCAGCCTTGCGTAGCCTTCCCAGCAATAGACATGTATTTGTGGGAACTTAACCATCATATCCGCTTAGGGGATAGGTTGTCGAAAAAACCAAGGGTTGCAATCATCATACTGAACTGGAATGGTTGGAAAGACACACTGGAATGTCTCGATTCAGTGTTTCAGCTTGCGTATCCCTCCTACGACGTTGTAGTAGTCGACAATTTCTCCACCGATGATTCGCTGTCACGGATACGAGAATACTTCATAGGAGAGATGCTCGTTTCTTCGTCCCCAGCATCACTTCGGAAACCCAACGAGCCTGTCGGAATCGAAGAGTACTCAAGAACCGAGGCCATTACTGCTGCACAACAGAAAGACAAAGATGTAGACACGTCCAGTTCGCGCGTTCTATACTTGATTTCAAACGAGAGTAATCTAGGTTATGGAGCGGGGAACAATGTAGGCATCGTTTTTTCATTGAATGTCCTGCGATGCGACTACTTCCTCGTACTGAACAACGACACTGTTGTCGAGAGCGAGCTACTTGACAGATTGGTTAGTGTTTCGGAAAGTAGTTCCGACATCGGAATAGTAGGTCCCAAGATCCTGTACTATGGCAGAGGCGAGAACATAATCAACTCCGCAGGAGGCAGAATGGATCTCTGGCGGGCGAAATCCATTGTTGCTGGCATGGGCCAGATTGACAAGGGGAAATACGACGGCATAACCGATGTGGACTACGTTATGGGGGCTTGTCTGCTTTGCCGGAGAGAGCTTGCACAGACTATTGGGCTTTTGCCAGAAGACTACTTCCTGTATTGGGAGGAGAATACTTATTGTCAAAGAGCTAGAAAAGCTGGCTACAGGTCCGTCTATGTCGGCATTTCCAAGATATGGCACAAGTCATGCGTTTCAATAAAGAAAGTTGACAACCTGAGACATTATTACTTCGTCAGAAACCGGTTCAAGTTTATGCAGGAATTTGCCACGTCGAATCAATATGCCTTCTACCTGGCCTATTTTCTTCTGTTCAGATTCTGGATTGAGGGTTTGCAGATCCTGGCTACTACGGAGGAAAGAGACATCTCACTCCGTTTGTACGTTGCGGGTGCTATTGAAGGACTTGGGCTCAAGTGCCGTAAATGTTAGTTCCTCCGCTCGCGTAGATCAGGTTCACGGTTTCAAGTTGATTATCTAAACTCGTGCTGCCAAGAGTCAATTCCAGAGCGCCAACAGCCACCCCTCCAAAGGCCATTCTTCCGCTCTCGACATCTATCCCTGAAGCCCTTTGTAGATTGCAGAAAGCGCCTCAAAATGACGATCCCAGCCAAACTCATCTCTGACTCTTCGACTCATTTCAGCAAGCCTTGGTGGACCCAAACCTTCCAGAAGAGAAGGTATCTCTGACACATTGTCAATCTGAATAGCATATTTCTTCACCTCTGGAGTGATTGCTGAATCGCCGTACACAAAAACCGGCGTTCCACAAGCCGTCGCTTCGATTATCGGAAGGCCAAATGTCTCCCACCTAGAAGGAAAAACGAATGCTTTGAAGGAATTGTAGGTCGTTACAATCTGATCTTCAGGGACAGAGCCGCAGAATTGAACATTCAAACGGTTGTTATACCGTTTCCTGAGCCTTCGTAGCTGCGTACCCTTCTGTCCATATAGTCTAAATCTGAAACCCTTCAGGGCTCTCTCAGCTTCCTCATTCTCCTTGAGTAACCTGCCGATTCTTTTGTGAAAGGCGTAACTGCCGATATAACCAATAATGTCTTCGCGTCGTTCAAAGTCTCTTTCTATTCGAAATGAATCGTCGACACCACCAAAAGACACGACAACTGGCCCACGGGAAAGCCCTGTCTCAAGAATACCCTCTTTTGTGAATTCACTGTTTGCCACGATCACATCCGAGTATTTCATGGCGTCTGAGTATCTCCTGAAGAACAAGAGACTCGTTGACAGACTCATAATATCGTTCTTAATCTGTGCCAAATGGTTGTGTATCGTGAAAGGAGGAGGGTTATGAAAAGTCACTATGTTCCGTCCTTTCCCAACTCTATAGAACATTTCAACTTGAAGGTAGTGATTGATTCCGTTCAGCAAATCCAAGTGCTTGCGCAGGAACTTCTTTCGCTCTGCCAAAGTGAAATAGAGTTTCTGCGGCACCGTGGTACCACATAGAGACGAGGAATCCATAAGACTGACATCATTTGATTTGCTAGCTCTCTTCACCACCTCATAAGAATATCGACCGACCCCTCCGTGTTCAGGTCGAGACACATTGTAAATCAAAGTGACCATCTGTCTCCTCCAGGGTTCAAGTAGTTGGTTGTGTTCGATGACAAGTTCCCCAATCGCCAACGCTCGCTATCACACGGACGAGTATTTAACGAATATCGCAAACCGGAGGCAGTAACCGGTACTCGGGTCACAGTCTGCGGTATAGGCCAAGCAGAATCTCGAAGTGTCTGTCCCAACTGAACTCGTCTCTGACCCTGAGGCTTGCCTCTTCGAGCCTCCGCGAATTCATCTTCTCCAGTAGAAGAGGGATTTCCGAAATGTCACCTATCTCGACTGCATACCTCTTGACTTCGGGAGTGATTTGAGAATCACTATACACGAAAACCGGAACCCCACATGCCACAGCCTCGATTATTGGCAGTCCGTACGATTCCCATGCAGTGGGAGACACAAACGCTTTGAAGGAATTCAGCCTGTCTACAATCCTGTCCGGTCCCAACGAGCCGCAGAACTTGACTCCATTTCTATTGTCATACTTGCGTTGAAGCCGGTGCAGTTGAACACCTTTCGACCCATGAAGCTCGATTCTATACTGCTTGAGTATGCTTTGCGCATTCTCCCTTTCCTTGAGAAATCGGCCGACCCTCTTGTGGACAGCAAAGCTCCCCACATAGCCGATAACATCCTCTCGCTCCTTGAACTTCTTTTTGATTCCGAAACCGTCTCCCACGCCGCCATATGTAACCTTGATCCTGCTAGGGTCATAACCCATTTCGACGATGCCTTCTCTGGTGGACTCACCATTTGCGATTGCGAAATCACAGTATCTGACCGCGTCCAAATACCTCTTGTAGAAGAGTATGCTCGTTCCCAGACGGACTACATCATTCCTGATCTCTCCAAAATTGTTGTGGACGGTAAATGGAGGAGGATTGTGAAAAGTGACAATGTTCTTGCCCTCTCCGATCTTATAGAAGACTTACGTTCTGGAGAAAGTGATTGATGTCACCGAACAAGTCCGCGTTGCTCAAGAGGAACCTTCTTCGTTCTACCAGCGTGAAATGCAACTTGCTGAGGAAGGTATCGCCCAGAAGTGGAGAGGAATCAACAATGCTGAAGTCAGTTGTCTTCTTTGCCCTCTTCACCATCTCATCAGCATATCGACCTACTCCCCCATGCTCCGGCCTAGAAACACTGAATATGAGAGTAATCAAGTTACCGCGTCCTTATTAGTCCAACCAGCTTTGCAAAGGTGAAGCCCGTCACAAAGGCTGTATTCTGAACCAACATTAACAGCGGTAGATATAAAAAACCATTCATGTGCCTAGATCTTGCTACTCCGATCGCGGTAAGAGCAAGTATTGGAGCCATTCCCAACAGTAGTAGGCCAACAAACAGCATTATCTCGCCGATACAAACCAGCAGCAGAGACAGCCCGACGAGAATGTAGAACGCCATGATTACGAAGAAGAAGGACCGAAAACCCTTCACAAGAAGTGTCTGCCAGTAGCCATCTCCATAAGCACATAGTTTCCTCCATAGCTCTCGGAAATTACGAGGCATCTCCCAGTACAGAAATGCATCATCCGCGTAGCAGACTCTGTAACCGTGCTGCATAAAGCACAAATGGAACTGGGTGTCTTCACCAACATTTACGTTCTCATCATATCGACATCCTGCTTCCCAGACTTCCCTTCTAAAAGCAAGTGACCGAGACGAAATTCGACTGGTCTTCCTGAGGTCGCTCGGAACCAAGAGGTATCCTTCGAAGAATTCGAAGGAATTGCTGTGCGACGATCTGTAGCTCCCGACAGATACGTCACAGGAGCCTTCTGCGATCGGCTTGACCATGTTGGCTAGCCAGTCTCTCTCTGCGACGCATCCAGCATCTGTGACTGCAACAATGTCCCCAATGGAATGCTCAATGGCAAGATTCCGTCCCCTCCCCCGGCTAGCACTCTCTTCCACAATCACCTTTAGACCATTCAGTCTCGATTCGTAGCTCTGGATAGTCTCTATTGTACCGTCGATTGAGCCGGCGTCCACGATCACCAACTCATCCGGGATTTTGCTCTGAGAGGCGACGGATTCTAGGAACCTCTCAATCGAACGTTTCTCGTTTAGCACTGTGACAATCAAACTGATTCTCACCGACTCACCTCATAGCATCAACGAACGCCTTGAAAAGAAGGAAGAATCTTAATGGCAACTTCTCTCTCACTCTGATGTTTCCAAGTTTCAGAGGATCGCTCTTCTTCTTCTTGTCAAATACTGTGGAAAGCAAGAAAATCGGACCGCCGATAAGAACAGTTCGCCAAAGACCGAAGTATCTGCGAGAGATTCTAATTCCGTTCCGCATACTCCAGTAAAACTTCTTCTCAGCAAGTGAGCCGTCTTTCTCGAAAGAGTAGGCCTGATGATGCATCATGGTTGTGTCTCCTCGATAGACAACCTTCCAACCGTTTTCCCAGGCTCGGAAACAGTATTCCACGTCCTCGCCAAAGAAAGGTGAGAGGGCCTCGTCGAGCATGTCGTGTTCTCGGATGAACTCTGACCTTATCAGCATGCACGCTCCACTTACCGTGTTGGCTACGCCGAAGTGACAAGGACTACCTCCCATCCCCATAGCACTTCTCCCTACCCTTGGATTCAAACCCGTCGACAGAGTCTGGAATATGAGGTAGAAAGTGTTGCGCTCCCTAGCTCTCGCACTCCATTGAACGTTGCCATTTGGAAACAGAAGACACGGACCAACAATCGCCACCTTTTCATCCTCCTCACAGACCTTGACCAGCTTCCTGAGCCAGTCACTCTGAAGAACCTCTGTGTCGTTGTTCAGAAGCAAGACGTAATCAGTCTTGTGCACGTCTAGACAATGCAGAATCCCCATATTACTCCCTTTGACGAAACCAAGGTTCTTAGAAAGTTCAAGAAGATCGATAGTCTCAGCAAACGAATTCTTCAGTTCTGCCCCGGACCCATCTGTGGATCCATTATCAATTATCACTAGACGGAGGCTCTCCTTTGGATAGTCAGTTAGCCCTAGAATTGAGTCAATGCATTTACGCGTCATCTCGAAACCGTTCCAATTGAGAATAACAATTCCGACTCGAGGTAACCTGCATAACCGCTGAGGGAAACTCGCATTAGTGGAGACCTGCTTCGTCTGAACATTCTCTTGAGATTCCCTAATCGGCGTTGAAGCGCCACCCAATATTGTATCCCCTCATCGACTGTATCAACTGTGAAACTAGTAAGATTCCTACTAGGGGGAAGAAACAGCAACCTTCTTCATATCGCTTTTGCCCAGCCTGGATCATCATATCCGTTCCCAATTAGAAGAAGCCAAGTATCTGATTCATTCTGTTGCCAACAAGGACAGATTGGCACCGAAAGACAAAGATACGCACCAATGCAATTATCGATTCTGTGAATCTGAAGGCAAAACTCATTTGTTATGTCAGGTCAAGTGAGTATCGGCCTGACCCGAGAGTGCGGCGACTCGTATCGTTCCTGGTGAAGCAAGAATCAGTCCCAATCCTGCTGGGTCTGAATAGGTCAGGAGAGAGCCCCGTAGGGGAGGATGGCGGGGATTTTCGAATTGAACGCTTCACTTTCCTCAAGCATCATGCTCTACCTGTTGATGAAGTAATTCTTGGGCCTTTCATGGTCATCTGGATGTTTTGGGTAATGACTAGGTTGTTGAGATTGCGGCCTGACGTTATTGTCGCATCAGACTTCGATACGATGATGCCCTGCATAGTCGCATCCAAGACACTCGGTCGGCCTCTAATCCATGATCCACACGATTTCTGGGCAGACGACCTGGGTCCACCAATCCCATCATTCATCATCCGCTCTGTGCGTAGAATGGAGCAGCTCAGCACTTCGTTTGCATCGGGTCTAATCATAGCCGACATCTCTCGAATTGCACAATACGATAGGAGCCGCCTCCCTCCACGTGTCGTTGAGATTGTGAATTCTCCCATGAAGGCAAGCTTCCTACCCGGAGGCAAACATCGAGACCTTGCGGAAAAAGGGGAAATGATTGTCCTCTATGCCGGCCAGCTTGGAACTCATGGAGGAATTCTCGAGCTGATAGGCGCAGTCCGCGCAAACAGCGGGATCAAACTTGTCCTAGTTGGTTATGGGCGGATTGAGTCCGAGGTCTCTGAAGCGATATCCAGGAGGAGAAACGGAGTCTTTCTCGGCAGGAAGTCGCATGAAGAGGTATTGTCCCTGACTCGAGATTGTGATGTTGTGTACGCGATGTACGATCCAGACGTCCCGAACAACCGCTTTGCCAGCCCCAATAAGCTTTTCGAGGCAATGGCGTGTGGAAAACCCGTTTTGGTGAACGACAACACTCGTCTGGCTGATCTCGTTAGGGCACACAACTGCGGGCTTGTCATTCCCTATGGGGACGAAGATTCCATTCGTGCGGCCCTCTCGAGTCTCCGCGACAACAAGAATCTCAGAACTCAATTAGGGGCAAATGGCTTGAAAGCGTACGAGAAGTACTACAATTGGAATATTATGGAAGATCGCTTGAGAAGGTTCTTCGACGAGATCTAGGGGAAAACAAGTAAGTTCTTTCCGTTTCTGACTGGGAACTTGTACCCATCCATCTTGCCATCCCTCATGTGCCTCAGGAACCGCAGCACGGTCCTCTTCAGCTCGACCAGGTCCTTGTACAGATGGTTGCTCAGCACATGCGACTTCAGGAACAGCCAGAACCCCTCGATCGGGTTCAGGTGAGGGGAGGATGTGGGCAGCGGCACCAGCTCGATGCGCCCTTCGAGCCCGTCCAGGAACTCCTGGACGCGCTTGGTGAAGTGCATCCCGTAGTTGTCGAGGACAATCTTGACATGCCATCCTCTGTACCGGTCTGCCACCTGCCTCAGGAAGGCTACGAAGTCGCTGCTCTTCTTGTGCTGGCAGAAGCGTGTGACCGTGGTGCCCGTCTCCGGGTTGACGGTCCCGAACAGGTTGAGCCTCCTGTCCTTCCCCGCCGCATCTACCTTCATGGGAGACCCGCGATCCTGCCATGTCCTCTGTATGCGCGGGTTGAGATGCAGCTCCGTCTCGTCCTCGAAGAGGATGATGGTCCTCTTCGGGGGTATAGCCAGGAGCTTTTCGATGCGCCCCCTCTTCTCCTCGTAGAGCGGGTCGTCGCTCACCACCCGCAGCTTCGCCCTCCTGAAGCGCATCCCGTTCTTCAGCAGGAGCTGGCGGATGCGCTCTCTCGAGAGATTGATGCCCGTCCTCTCCTCCATGACCTCTGCGAGGAGGGCGAGTGTCCAGCTGGTCCTCGGATGGCCCAGGAGGAGAGGGCTCTTGTGGACCAGGTCGAGGAGCATCTCGACATACTCCGAGGTCGCCTTCGGCGGCCTCCCGGACCGCCAATCGTCGACGAGACCTTCGAACCCTTCCTCCTCGAATATGCGTATCCAGTTCCTCACCGATTCCTCGGACACGTCCAGGAGTTCGGCGATCTCCTGGACGCTCTTTCCGAGGTGGGAGAACCAGATCGCCTGGTAGCGGACGGCCAAGCGGCCGTCCTGCACATTCCTCAAAGCCCATCTGACAGTGTCGATCTCCTCATCCGAGAGTTGCCTCACGAACAGCACTCCAAATCCCATCCCGGAGGGGGATGGACGACTGGACGTAAAAACTCTAAGGACTTATTTGCTATACCCTAGTCACTTGGGGGATCACGAATCTGAATTGGGCTGTCAAGAGGAGATGCGATTCAGTCATTCGACTTCATCAGGAGCAACCCCTCAAAGAGAGTTGCATAGCAATCGGCAGAGAGAACAGGGTCTCATCCTGAAGAGAAGTTTGTACCAAGTCGGGGACTGTTTTTCATTCCGTATCCAATTCCGTAGTAGCTGAATCCAACTCGAAGTGCTTCTTGAGGGTCGAAAACTCTTCTTGTATCAACGATAATAGGCCGCCTATTCATCAAGGGTTTCACTTTTCCTAGGTTGATTCCTTTGAAATCAAGATGGTCAGTTAGCACAACAAGACAATCCGCTCCTCGCACACATTCTTCAATGCTGTCAACTATGAGACCGTTCAAGTCATCTCTGACATATGGGTCATAGATTCTCAATACAATTCCTTCAGTAAGAAGAACGTCCTTAATTCGAACTGCAGGACTACATCTCATATCCCCGACTCCCGCTTTGTACGCCATTCCAAGAAGAGCCACGGCACTCTGGTTCTTCTTAATACCTGCCGATTCCAGCGCATTCATGATGATTTTCGCCGCATGCACAGACATGAAATCGTTTGTTCGACGGGCCGTGGCGATTACGTCGATTTCCTGACCAATCGAGTTGTTGGCGAGGAGGAAGTAAGGATCCTTTGTGAGACATGGACCCCCCACTCCAGGGCCGGGTCGATGAAGCGCCACTCTCGGGTGACTGTTGGCCAGTCGAATCACTTCAGTAACATCAGCACCAGCTGCTTCGCATATCAACGAAAGCTCATTCACAAATGCGATGTTCACATCCCTGTAGGTGTTCTCAGCGAGCTTCGAAATCTCAGCTGAAACCGCATCTGTTTTGACTACTTTCCTACACACTGTCTCAAAGAGTGATGCGACAGCCGCCGTGCTGTTGGGGCCAATGCCCCCAATCAATCGCGGATTCCTAGTGAATTCACTGAAGGGGTTGCCAGGAGAAATTCGTTCAGGGGCGTATGCCAAGAACATTTCCTCATCTGGTTTGAGGTGGGTCTTCTCGACAACATGTTTTGCATAATTGCTCAAAGTACCGGGAGGGACTGTGCTCACAAGAACAACCGCTTTGCGTCTGAGAGAGGCATTATTTAGCTTTTCGAAAACAGCCTCGACAAACGCAAGGTCAGGTATCTTCTCGTTGTTCACGGGTGTCTGTACGCAGATCATTATGCAATCCGAGCCTACAGCCTCGAATTCCGAATATGACTCCGCTTTCAATCTTCCAGCTTCAAAGTTGCGTTTGACTACCATCTTTAGGTCGGGTTCCTCAATCAGAATCTGATTATGGCTAATCATGCTTACAGTTTCGTCGTCGATATCATAACCAGTAACCCTGAATCCGGATTCTGCGAAGGCTGCAGCAGTCGAAATTCCCACATAACCAAGCCCAATAACCGAGATATCGAGAGTCCTGGCTTCAACTTCCCTCACGAAATCATCTACAACTTTCATTTCAACTCAACCTTTGCCGCAATGATGCACTTCTTAATAAACGCAATTGCTCATTATATACCTTCTTGATGGCTGCTCTGCAGGTAATCTCAAGAACGCGACATTCTGGAAAGGGAAAACATCGGCGTGACAAGACCCTGTCAATAGTCTAGCCAGTTCCACAGGAATCGCCTTGATTCTTGGAATGGGATGGCATCGTGCCTTGGGATGGGAAGAAGACGAATTGGCAGGGTCTGATTCGCATTGTAGGAATGCAGAAGACGGTTTTCAAGGACACCACGTACCATCTGCGTTTCCAGTTCGCGTACGTTGAGGGTCGCGACATTGCAGCAAGATTAATAGACCCTCTGTGACTAAGGTGATTAGGAATGACAACACTCAAAGCAACCTCGCGTATGTCAGGCGATGTGATGGATGCCACAAATGTGATTTTAATACTCAACTACAATGGAGGAAGTGATACAGTCGCTTGTCTTGAGAGCCTTAGCCAAGATTCAATTGATCTAGCCAGCAAGGTTGTTGTCATAGACAATGGATCCACCGATAGTTCGCGTGAGTTGATTGGGCGCTCTTTCCCTGAGGTGAAGATCTTTCAGAACCCCAAGAACCTTGGTTTTGCCGAGGGTTACAATCGCGCCATCAATTGGTGCATACAGAGAGGAACTGAATCTGTTCTATTGTTAAACAACGATACCATTGTTCGTAAGGGGGCATACCAACGACTGTTGACGTCACTGGATGAGGATGAAGCTATAGGCGCCATAGGGCCAGCAATTCTGTATGCAAACTCGAATGTCATCCAATCGCTAGGAGCCAACATAAGGTGGAAGCTGGGCAAATCTGTGCTTCGGTCCAGGGGCGACGATTACGGCAAAGCCGCTCTAGTTCCGACCGAAGTCGACCATGTTTCTGGCTCTGCAATGCTACTAAGATGTGAGGCGATTCTGAAGGCAGGTCTCTTCCCGTCACACTTCTTCATGTATGGTGAAGAGTTGGACCTCTGTCTTAGAATCCGCAGCTCAGGTTTCAAGGTTGTCTGTGATCCGCGAGCGGTGGTCGAGCATAACGAAGGGTCGACAGTATCTCGTTACCTAGGACTTAAGGAGAAGTATATGACCAGGAATCGCTTCTTGATAATGAAGCGGCATGGATCGACGTTGGATTTCCTTTCTTTCTCCCTCTGGCTTAGTATGATCGAAGTCCCAATCACATCGCTGATTTCGATTTCAGAAGAGTCCTCGTATAGAACCGCGTTGGCGAGAATCGTTGGCGCCACCCGAGGTATCATTCTCGCACTAAATGAAAGGCGGGTGAAGCCTTACGAACTGACAGAGGGATAATCTGAAACCCTCCATCCGCCACTGCATTGCGTAGGATCACATTCGCAGATTCAGTAGTCCATAACCTGAACAGCGCATAGATTCGCACTCTTCAGCTGTTCTGTTGCCGGGGTCGTCGAAAGGCTGATGTCTACTACGCATAGATGGTAGCTTCGCCGTTAGAGAAGATGACACTTGCCGCAACAAGACTCGGATAGAAACTAGTCCTGTTGATTGGTGTTTCTGGTTCGGACGTCGAGCCCGTCCCTCTTGGGAGAATCATTCCGGATTCTATGTTGTATTTGCCGAGATAAACGTATGCTCCGCTGATGCTAGAAGGTTCAATTCCGGATTGCGACGTGCTAATTATGCTCACATCATCACGGCTGATATAGTCGTACAACAAGAGCCGCCGAAATTCGTCCGCATAAACGGTTTTTTGTGCATTTTTGTGAACCCCAAACCATTCTGCTGCCGTCACCTCAGCATATCCAAAGATTGGGTAGTCGAATGATCCTCCTAACGCGATGGAAGTGGGGTTTTCGTTCACAATTTCATAGACCAAGCCAGAATTGAACAGAAAGAACACAGAAAGGAATGACGCAATGACTGCAATGGACGCCTTCCATTTCCTCTTACTAGGGTGATCCAGTGTCACGACCTTCGCCACTCCCCTAACGAATCTTATGGCTTCCACCGCGCCTATGACGAAGTATGGCGCAAGCACGAATAGGATGAAGCCGTAGACCCTTGCGCCCATCGTAGTGGCGAGAATGTAAGATGCCATCATGATTACGACCGAGAAGATTGCAGTACCTTCGGAGATGGCGAAATACGCACCACGGATCCTACGGTCTGCTTTTCTAGTCAACTCGTATGTGAGTCCTGATATGATGAGGAACAATACAAGCAAACTGAAGTACTTCGTTACTTCATGCGAGAGAGGCTGCTCTGTAGCGACGATTATTAGACCTGACCTATCAAAGCTTCCGAAAGATGTCAAATCGCTGAACGACTGGTTGAGGGAATCTACCAGGTTCTTGAAATTGATGGACCTCGAGACATAAGAGTACCATGCCAGTGTAGCGGTTGCCAATAGTGCTACGTAGTTGCCAGATATTACTCCTCCGATCGTGGATCTGTTCGCAGATCTGGCTACAACCCAGGCGAGGAAGAATATGGTCAGAACAATGTACGAGGTAGTGTAGTGTGAGACGACTAGGCTGAGGCCGAAGATCACCAACATGGTGTTCAAATTCAATCGTTTCAGCTTCCCGTTGAACGCGGCAAGCAGCAACGCAACAAAGAGGAACTCCGCGATCTCAACTCTACCTAGTTGTGGCATCAGTGAGTAAAATGGAAATGCAAATGCAATGAGGAGACAACCGAGTGCAGCGAATCTCGGATTCAACCACATTCGCCACACCAAGTAGAGCCCAGGAAGCGTCAGAGAGAATATGATTGGGTACACAATCTTGTAGACGTTGACCAGGTTCATACCCGACACCAGCGAGATTGTTGAGGGAAGAACTACAACTGACAACACACCATTAGCGTCGACGCCAACTTGGGGATTCCATGTGCCTGAATTGACCACCAAAGCAGAATAGTAATACTCCACATTGATATCGTAGCCAGTGATATGTGCTGAGATTAGAGAAACGGAGAACAAAAGCGAAAGCGAAACTGAGAAAACCACAACCAGCCCCAGTTCGTCCGTGAGTTTATGTCTGAGTACAATTGCAGGTGTGAGAGCGACAATGAAGTAGAGAAGGTACATCAGATAGTAATTCGAGAAGCGATTCACCATCAATGATGCCGTTATGCTCAGAATCACTAGCAGAGCTCCAATCCCGAAAACCCACGTTGCGTGATCTCCGTCCTCTTCAATTTGCGTGGTCTTCCGTACGTTCGAGTAGTCTCGGTCTCTCAAATAGCACAATGCCGAAAGGAGCAGCACCATCGCCGCAAGAGTGACCACCAAGTCCTCACGCGAGAATGGCTTGTCAAAACCCAGCCAAGGATAGGCAGCGGTGATTGTCAGTCCAGCGACGTATATGGACGCCACACTCAGTCCAAGTGAGAACATGGCCAATCGGACTAAGCCAATTTCGTGAATCCTCATGATTCTGATAATCAGCAATCCAGGTACCGTGAGTACGTAGAGCAAGCCAATTGCAGATCTGACTGCTGCTATCGGAGAAAGAAGCTCCTCTACTAAGGGGAGAAATAACACATACAACTGAATGGTGGCGATGAATAACAGGAACCTCCGTATCGGCCAATCATTGATCTCCAGATATTGAAAGCTCTTCATAAGAACAGCATCCTGAACTTCTCATAAGTCTGTCGGAGTCCCACAGACTGTCTGATCATACAGGAATTGCCTCCTGCTTTCTTGCGGAGTTCAGTGAGTATCGCTTCTCCAGTTCCTGCTAGAACAGAAGGTACTCCTGAGACAATGCCTATTTCGACTGCACTGTTTATCATTTGGGAATCATCTCTGGGGGGGCAATGCAAGTAACCTGATGTTTCGCAGGGTGCGGCTTCGTTGACATGGTGTCCCGATGCTTCTCTGATTGAAGGCATGATGAGTGCTCGGGAAGGACTTTCTGCACCTTTCATGCCCTTCTCCTGAGGCCTTCCAAACGACTCGATTTTGTATCGGATGACATGTTTCCGTCTTTCCATTTCAAGCTGAATCCCTATGCATCCATATTGTCCAAACCTGCATCCCATGAAGACATTAGGGGTGCATTCCTTTTCCCTTGACAGTCGGTTGATTCTGCTTTGTAGAGAGAGACTACAAATGTGGTTGACGACTCTATCACCATACGAAGAGTCTTCGAAAGCCCGAGAAACGTCAACTGCTCCTCCGATGGAGGATGCGATATGATTCCCCTCACTCCCACCCTCTACGCTACCTTCTTTCATGAATTCACTCTCTGCATCAAGGAATTTGCGATATTTCAATGCATCTAACTAGCTTTCTGCTGAAGAAGTTGACTATTGAACCCCGGCGGCTCGTGATATCTGGCTGAATGAGAGAAAGCTGGTTCAGGGTGGGATTCACCAATGGACTTCGTCTGACTCGAGAAGCGGGGCCGAGGGCGAGTAGACATAGTGCTGGTAGGAGAAGATCACAGGTTCTTCAGAATCGCCAAGAAGCTCGTCTGTGTCTGACAGCGATACATAGTGATCCTCGAACAGCGTCGCCTTCTCTCCAGCAGGAAACCTCCAAAAATCCATGTCACGAAGTTCTCCCGGTCGTCCAAAAGACCCCAACCGTACAAGACAATTCCCCTTATGACATCCGTGTCATGCAGGGCCGCTAGCACTGCCCTCTGCCACGTTGCCATGCTCGATCCGAATACATGTATCGTTCTCGGCATGTTGTGCTCCGTGAAACGCCCATCCTTCACCCCGTGGAACACAAGATCAGTCTAGACAGGAACAATCCTTGCCTTACTCTCATACACTTCCTGGCGACCAGCCCTGGCAATCTGCGGAACCACCCTTAGTCCTGAGGCGATCTGCGAGGAGAGCGCGTCCGCAATTTCCATATCGTCCCTCAAGGATGTCTTCCGGCTTCCCCATGTCCTTCCACCAGTCCTCGACATAGTACGGCACGACCTCGTGTTCTAGCAGGGGGATAAGGGCTTTGTTGTTAGCTATGATGCGACCGTTGAATTTTCGATGCATCTCAACATCTTTCCGAATCCGATGCGGCACTTCATCATTTGCAGTTCTCTCACGCGTATGCCTCCATTGTTGTTCTCTCTATGCTCCTTCGGCCATCCGTCCCAATTCAGAGACCTGAAAAAATCGCATCCCTATTCGCTTCTTGTATTCTATCAAGAGCTAGACCACGATGTTGAGGGTCTCAACGATAGGTTCACTAAGGTAACTACTACTCCACTACTAAGTATTGCGAATAAGAAGCAAACAAAGCAAGAACGATCGGCAAGAAGTTCTCTGAGCTTGGAGGATCATTTGATTTGATGATGCCTCATCCAAGTTGGTCCTCTTTCCTCTGTGTCGACAAGAGAACACCGTCAGGCTCATTCAGTCACGCGCTCGTCTTGCCGGGATTTGCAGTTGAGTATACAATCCACCTAGTCCCCATTCCGCTGAGTCCTGTCGCCAACTCATCTTCGAGTGTCTCGTATCCACAATATCTGCATAGGATGCCCTTTGTTCCAACGAATGCGACTGTCAATCTATTGTTCACGCAAAATCTCTTGACCCAGAGGGTAACTGCCGTTCGCGCAATAAAGCCTCTGGGCAAACCTTTCTACATCTATGTTAGGCAATACAATAGCGCGTTCGTCACAAAAACGCTCGCTCGACGACAACTCCACTATTTCTTGATGCACACAATCTCCCACCAGAAGTACCCGATAATCGGCATCTTGACTCGCCTAAAGAGACGAAGAGATGGACGTTGAAGGTATGTCTCACGCGCGACACCGATTCTGCTTACGAAGAAGTCGACAACAGGTCGAACTAGAGGGGACTTCTTATTCTCGAGAATGCGGAATCCATTCCCTGTCATTTTCTCAAGCAACTCCGCATCACTCTCATATTCCCTCAAATGAGTTGGATCGATAACCCACTTGCCGTTGTTCCGGTAAAAGTACCTGGCCCATGGTCTCTTGAAGACTGTCGAAAGGAAGACCAATCCGTCCTTCCTGAGCACTCTATTCATCTCTTTAATCATAGCCTCGTCATTTGGGACATGCTCAATGACTTGGCTTGAGATCAAGAAGTCGATGCTGTTATGATCAATGCTGTTAATATCGGATGCATCCTCAACTAGGCATATGATACTATTGTCTATCTCTCGAACTCTTTCTAGCGCCGTTTGTGAGATGTCGACCGCATACACAATCTTGTTCTGAAGCAATCCCTTGACCTTCATCGCATAGAGCGTTGCGCCGTCCCCACACCCTAGATCCAGACATGTCTTCCACCTTGATAGGGTTAGATACTTGTTCAACAACTCGGGCAAGAAATCGGAGTAGAAATGGTAGTGCTTCTCAGAGTAGTCTTCCCAATCGTTCATGGTACAACTACTGGACTGGGCTTCTGAAGATATATAAGCTAGCCCTCCAAAATGCCCAATGTCCCCCCAGGATTGCATCTCAAGAATGGCTTGCGCCAGGTCAGTCCTTGTTTTCCTGGGCGGAAGGTCCGCCGCGCTTGACCTTATCGGATAGTTGCCTGCGATCCTCCGGGAAAACGTGTTCATGCGCGAGCGCGCCCGTCATGTAATCCCTCAATTCGGCTCTGGAAAACTTCTCCTTCAGAGGGCAATCCGAACACCGTCTCCTTTTTGCCATCCGGCGGAGATCCCTGAGCGTTCACTTGGATTGCCGTCGGGTCTTCGGGCGCAAAGGCTCCACTCATCCGCCCTGGTTTTTCCAGGGACTGAAGTCGCAAACGGAACCATTTGGCTAGATCCGCTGGTTTGCCCTCGAACTCCGGGAGCCGTTCCGACAACTCCTTTTGAATCTCGCCCAGGAGCCTATGCGCCTCGGTCTCCTTTCATCCTTCTGATGCTGGTGTTGTTGGCAGCGATGTTGCATCTCTTCGATGTCTACACACACAAACGACATGATATCTTCGATCTCATCGCTCTAGCAGGGATACTGACCCTCTTGGCGATTGTTGCCCTGTGCATAGCCGTGTTGTACAAAAGAAGAAAGGATCTGACCTTTCCACAGGGGAAGCCTATATCGAACAGATAGATCGAAGGGGTTTAGCTCCGACCCAAAAATACTGAAAAAGGAAAGATGTTCTTGCCGAACTGGCAATCCGTTTTGATTGAACGCTTTACATATGTCTCTGGCTATACCCCCCTACCTTTCAAGCGCGTCATGTGGATTGTGGCGAATCTCTGACAAGATATGTTCAAGGATGCATCTTGCTGGAATCTCGACAGACTGAAGAAAAAATGTTCCTACCCACACCAAGGTGAGGAGCCGTATTCTCCCCCACGACCGGCATCCATCCCTTTCGCAGCAGCCCGTTCGCGTTCAGTATCCTGGACTTCTCCCCGATCGTGCTCCTGATGAACTCCCGCTCGACGCTCACTGGCGAGCCTTCCATAGCGATGGAGCCATCGACCTCTGCCGCGGATATCTGACAGCGGTCACCGATCGCCTCTCCGGCATCACGTTCCCAAGGATGATCCCTATGTCCACTATCCCGGCGTCCCGGAGATCCTCTACGCAGTACTGTATCTTCTGCTTATTCGCGATGGATATGAGTTGCTTTGGTCCCGTGTTGGTGAGTGGCCCAAGCCCGGTCCCGCATCCACCAGAAGGTACCAAACCTTTCTTGATGTGTCGCTTTCCTCTGAAGCGTCTGCTTCTTACCGTCAACTAGACAGACCGTATTCGGACAACTGCTTTTCGGTCGTGCTAGGCTGCCTCTGATGAATGTGCAGATGTGAAACGGCGGACATCAGGACACCAATTCCCGACACTCATGATCATTTCACAGAGTCATCAAACCGAACAGGTTGAATTAAGCTTGATGGAATTCTAAGGTCGGATTAGTTGACAGAATCAAGCTGCCAACATCGATCGGGCAACGCTGGCTACAGGTTCAGCACGCCGATTCCACATCCGCTTTGGCGATGGTCCTTGACTATGCTTCTGCATGCTTGCTTCGCGCTGATCTCCTGCCAAAAATCAGGGACACCCCCAACTTTCTCCGCGGGTCCAGGGCATATGTCATGAAACGCGATAGCACCGCCTTCTCGCACAAGCGGTGAATACATCTCGAAATCCCTTCGAACGCCCTCATAAGTGTGGTCACCGTCGATGAACAGGAAGTCCAAAGAACGACGACCCAGGACTTTCCGTACTTCGTTGAGCGTTTCAGGGCTATGCGAATCGGCTCTTATCAGATGGATGCTCTGCCCTTTGTCCGCGAAGGAGCGGAACAATGGAATCATATGCTTCGGATACCCACCGCCGAACCGCCCTTCCGGCAGATCGATGCTAAGCAGTGCGGCATCTGGACTTGCCACTCTGGTGAACAGAAATAGTGTGCCCCCTCTGGCTGAGCCTATCTCCATTACAGTCTTCGGCTTGATATCCCTGACCAGACTGAGGAGTTCTGACACCTCTTGTTCTACCTGGGACGGCGCAATCGACATGCCCAGGAAGCTGAACTCGAAGGCGACTCTGACCGCACCTTCGATTGACTCTGTCTCGGTCGCCAGATTCCTGAACCTGCGTATTGCCACCAGAATCAGGATGCGGCCGAACACCTTCCACATCACGAATTTCATCGAGAACATTACCAGATATGAATAACCCTTCTTTCGAACGACGGCCTGTGCATCGGAGAACAACTGATGCATGGTCCCGTCAAGATGAATGCAGGTACAAAATACCTAGCTCGTGCGTGAGCACATCCACTTAGTCTGCTGGATGCTCGGCGATTATTGACCCCCTCGACGCTGGGGAAAGGCGCCCCACAATAGCCCGAGGAAGTCACGCAGGTCCCTCCCCCTGCTGGAGAAGTGCAGGAGCACGAGGTACACCATGGTGCCTAGGGCGGCAAAGACGACGAGCCAAAAGAAACTGGCGTCCACGAGCATGACCGCAACGAATAAGAGTGCATAAGTCGCGAGCCCGCTCACCAGGGCCGGAGCCATGGGTAGAAGCATCTGTACAAAACCCACCTTGAAGATCCTTGAGAACACCACCATGAAATAGACCATGACCCCCAGGGACAACACAGTCGTGAGGACACACACTCCATTGATCCCCCAGAGGACCGTCACAGGGTACACAGCAGCCACCATGACAGCCGCTTGGATAGTTGCCTGCACAGACATGTATTTCGGCTTCCCGATTGAGACGAAAACATTCGCCGCCGGCGGTATCAGAGCATTCAGAAGCCCCTGAAATGAGAGTATGGCTATCGGGATCGAAGCATCAAGCCAGCCTTTCCCGAGAACGACTTCCACGAACAGCGGCGAAAGGGCAGAAACGCCCAGGCAAAGCGGGACGGCTACTATCGCTATCATCCTCAAGGATTGAACGTATGATGCCTCAAGCAGGTCGATTGAGTCCTTGATTCTCGCCATCGTCGGGAAGAGCACCTTATTGACTGTTCCAGATATCTGCTCCCCTATGGTCCTCCCAAACTTGACGGCCATGAAGTAAATGCCAAGCGCTACGACGCCCAACACCTTCCCGATAATCAACTGATCGATGTTGAATATCACAAATGCCATCAAACCTGTCACGAGCAGGTGCTTCCCGAATCCTAGCAGTTCCTTGGCTAGCTTGGTTTCGATTGCGGGCTTAAAAGCGGAGTTCTCGTAATACCTGAGGACCAGGACCAATGCCACGCTCCCGGATAAAGAGCCGATGACTAGGCTCCAGTATGAGAAGTCCAGTAGAGCCAAGGCAATCGATACTACAGCGAGAACGAGAACCTGGGCTATGGTCGCAAATGCGATAGGCGAGAAGCTCAGCCTTCTTGTCAGAAGGACTTGGGATGAGAAGGCGACAGGCTGGACGAAAAGGTTCAAGCTCATCACAATGAGAACGAGAGAGATTGCAGGAATACCATAGAAGTCAGCGATTAATGATGAGAGACCTATGACAATAGCTGCTAAAATCGCAGCTATGATCCAGCGAAGGGCGAGCCCGACCGAGATCGACTTCTCGATGCGTGAGTCCCTTTGGACGATTGCCTGTAGCACCCCGAAGTCCTGAACGCTCGCGAACAAGGCCATGAATATCATGCCGATGCTCACGATACCGAAATCCTCGGGCGTGAGCATCCTCGCGAGGACAGTCATGGTCAGAAGGGTGAGCAGAAGGACTATGATCTGAGATGCCCCGATGTACGAGACATTCCTCACGGTCCTCGTCTGAAGACTAGACAACAGTCTTTGGAATGGATAGCCTCAGGATGATTCTTTCGGTCTAGAATGACCCCGGTAAGCCACCAAACCTGCAACATAACAAATAGACGGTCGTGTTCTCCTTCACGGCCCTCAGCATCTTCGCCAGCAACGACACGCTCGGCGATGGCACGGGCGCCGTGAGAGGATTGACAAGACAATCGACTCGTGCCTGAACCATCAGAATTGAATGGATCTAGGCCGCGGTCCACCAGCGCTTCGGAAACTTCCTCGCGAGAGCCTTGTCCCCTTCGCCCACGGGCTTCAGTCCGACCGCGCGCATGTCCGCATCGACCATGATCTTCACGAGGTCGTTGAACCGAATCTTGGCCTCGAACCCCAGCTCCCTCTTGGCCTTCGAGGCGTCTGCCACGAGGTACTCGACCTCCGTAGGCCTGTAGTAGCGCTCGTCGATCTTGATGTGTTTCTTCGGGTCCAGGCCGGCATAGCTGAAGGCGACATCGATGAACTCCTTCACAGAATGGGCCTCGCCGGTCCCGATCACATA
>Ga0315280_10002869_pt1 | contig 27284 bp, 25 predicted proteins | sample YL17G06_40_MG_FD_203697 | JGI IMG/M metagenome (GOLD analysis project Ga0315280, IMG submission 203697) | Sediment microbial communities from Yellowstone Lake, YNP, Wyoming, USA - YL17G06_40 | ecosystem: Environmental > Aquatic > Freshwater > Lake > Sediment | place: USA: Wyoming | collected... | reverse complement strand
TTTTTCTGGGAAGGGCCATAATGTGATTGGACGCAGAAGCCCTGCCTTTATTCCCTCTTCTCTAGCCTTTCTTACAGCGCTTAACGCGGCTCTAGCAACTATTCCATAAGCAAGAACAACCACGTCTGCATCCTCCAGCATAACTTCTTCCACTCTTATTATTTTGTCCGCGTTTTTCCGTATCTTATCACAAAGCCGTTTTACCAGCCTCTGTTGGACTTCTGAGCTTTGCGTTTGTGGATAGCCATGTTCATCATGTGTTAAGCCTGTAGCGTGAAAACTGAACCCTTCACCGAAGCAGGCCATGGGCGGAACTAGATTGTCATCGGGCATGAAGGGCATGTATTTTTCTGGGGGAACATTTGGCTTTTTGCGATTCACTATTTTCATTTTTTCAGCTGGTTGGATTACTACTTTTTCCCACATGTGCGCAACAATTTCATCCGCCAACAATATGGTTGGAACCCTGTAGGTTTCAGATAAGTTGAAGGCTTCAACAGTCAAGTCGAACATTTCTTGAACAGAAGAAGGAGCTAATGCTATTATTTCATAATCCCCATGAGAACCCCATTTTGCTTGCATCACATCCTGTTGCCCAGGCAACGTTGGCTGTCCAGTGCTCGGTCCGCCACGCATAACATCCACAATTACGCAAGGAGCTTCTGTCATAACGGCTAATCCTATGTTTTCTTGCATGAGACTAAAGCCTGGTCCAGACGTCGCTGTCATTGCTTTTAAGCCAGTATAGGAAGCGCCGATTACAGCCGCTATGGACCCAATCTCATCCTCCATCTGGATATAAATTCCACCAATTTCAGGCATTCTTTGAGACAGGTGCTCAGCAATTTCAGTTGCTGGAGTAATGGGATAACCTGCGAAAAATCTGCAGCCAGCAGCTATGGCGCCTTCTGCACATGCGACATCGCCATTCATGAAATGCGCGCCTGTAAGCACGGTTTCTTTTTTAGTCATACCTAGCATCCCTCTTTGCATGGTTTTTCAAGAACGAAAATTGCAAAATCTGGACAAACTGCAGTGCAAAAACCGCAGATAATACACTTGTCTTCATCAACAATCTTAGGAGGATGAACGCCCCTCGCATTTATTTCTTCCGACTCTTCCAAAACCTTCTTGGGACAAAATTGTATGCAAAACCCGCATCCCTTACATTGGTCTTTAATTATGTGGATTTCCGCTTTTGGAAGTTTTACTTTTTCACTGTCAAGTGGTGTTCGCCAAAGTCTTACAGGCATAGCTAACTACCCTCACCTAAGGCTTTTTCAAAAACTTTTTTGGCGTTCTCTATCTCCTCTCGAGTAACCTTTTCCACCAGTGCTTGCATTTCACGGATTTTTGAAGCAAATCTTTCGCCTTCCGCTGCTGAAGCCCACAGCAACTGCAGCCTTTCTTTGTTTAATCCTTGCTGCTCCATTTTCTTCCATAAACGTTCTACACGCTTCTGTGTCTGATAGTTAGCGTTTATGTAATGACAGTCTCCCGGGTGGCAACCAGCCACCAAAACTGTTGCGGCTCCTCTTGCAAATGCTCTTTCAACGAATTTTGGAGCCACACGCCCAGAACACATAGTTCTTATTATACGCACACTTGACGGATACTGCATTCTACTTACGCCTGCAAAGTCCGCGCCTGCATAAGCACACCAGTTGCAACAGAAAGCAACAATCTTTTTGTCCGCATCATGCTCTGTAACAGCTTCTATTTGTGCGATGATTTGCTCATCAGTGAAGTGGCTTTGGGTTAAAGCGCCAAAAGGACACTCTGCAGCACATGTTCCACAACCACCACATGCGGCTTCTATAATTTCGATTCGTTTCAAATCCTTATTCAGAGATAGGGCATTATATGGACAAACTTTTGTGCAAAGTCCACAGGCCTTACAGTTTTCAGCGTCAAAAATCGGGGTGATGGCTTCAACAGTTACTTTGCCCTTAGCCATTAATATGCCGGCTCGAGCTGCAGCTGCACTTGCCTGAGTTACGCTGTCCTTTATGTCCTTAGGAGCCTCAGCACAGCCCGCAAAGAATATCCCGCCCGTAGCAGCATCAACAGGCCTAAGCTTTGGGTGCGCTTCCATGAAGAATCCGTCTTGGGTTCTGGAAAGCGTCAACAAGCGTTGTATTGTTTCGCTGTCTTTTCTCGGCTCTAAGCCTATGGAAAGGATTGCCATGTCAACATTTACTTTATATAGTTCTTTTTGCAGGGTGTTTTCTCCAATAAGCCAAAGATTGTGAGTTTTTCTGTCCTCTATTATCTCGGCTGGAAGACCCCGTATAAATAGGATGCCTTCTTTTCTCGCTCGTGTATAGAGGTCTTCGAAACCTTTTCCGTACGCTCGTATATCAACATAAAAAACGTAGATTTCGGTTTCAGGCCAATGTTCCTTAATTAGTAGGCTATCTTTAATTGTGTTCATGCAACAAACATTGCTACAATATAATCTTCCGTTTTTGTCCGAACGAGAACCCACACATTGAACGAAGGCTACTTGTTTGGGAATCTGCATATCGCTAGGTCTTATTAGGTGCCCGCCTGAGGGCCCGCCTGCGTTGATTAATCTTTCAAATTCAAGCGAAGTTATTACGTTTGAGTATTTGCCATACCCATAGTTTGGCAATGCTGATGGGTCAAACACATCTGCGCCTGTTGCCACTATTATTGTTCCTACATCAAATTCTATGGCTTCCGGTTTCATTTCGAAGTTTATGGCTTGCCTTTCACATGCTTTAATGCACTTGTCGCAGACGATTACACCGTCTTTGTTGAGGCATATGTTCATATCAATTATGTATGTCGATGGAACAGCTTGCGCAAAAGGCGTGTAAATCGCATGTCTTATGGCTAAACCCGCGTCGAATTCGTTGGGAGCAATTACTGGACAAACTTTGGAGCAATCCCCACAAGCCGAACAGTCTTTTTTAACATATAGCGGTTTTTTCAGCACTTTAACATGAAAGTTGCCGATATAGCCTTTCACATCAGCAACTTGGCTGTTAGCCAGCAATTCGATGTTTGAATGATGCCCAACATCAGACATTTTTGGTGCAAGAATGCATATTGAACAGTCCATTGTTGGGAAAGTTTTATCTATTCGCGCCATCATCCCGCCGATGCTTGGTTCTTTCTCTACTAAATACACTTTATAGCCTGTGTCAGCCAAATCTAGGGCGGCTTGGATGCCTGCCACTCCGCCTCCTATGACCAATGCTTTTCGGGTTATCGGCACTTCAATTTCTTCTGCTGGATGAAGCAAAGCAACTTTAGCTACAGCCATTTTCACAAGGTCTTTAGCCTTTTCCGTAGCCGCCTTCCGGTCATGTAAATGAACCCAGCTGCACTGTTCGCGTATGTTAGCCATTTCAAAAAGATACTTGTTCAATCCAGCGTCTTCGCATGCCTTTCTGAATGTTGGTTCGTGAAGTCGCGGCGAGCATGAGGCTACAACGACACGGTTGAGGTTGTGTTCTTTTATGTCTTTTTTTATTAGTTCTTGTCCTTGGTCTGAACATGTGTATCGATTGTCTTGAGCTAAAACAACATGGGGAAGGGTTGCAGCAAATTTTGCCACTTCTTCACAATCCACAGAACCCGCAATGTTTAAGCCACAGTGACAAACATAGACTCCAATACGGATTTCTCCGCCGCCTTCATTAGGGTCTAAATCTTTCTTTTCTGCCACTACATTAACCTCCTAACGATTTCAAGTAATTTTCAATCGACTCTGCAGCACGTTTTCCAGCTCGGATTGCCTCAATCACCGTTGCCGGTCCTGTCACAGCGTCTCCACCCGCGAAAACACCTTGCAAGCTTGTTTCCATGGTTATAGGGTTAACCCAAACTGTGCCATCTTCACTTAGCTCTACTTCTTTCGGCAAAAACTCTAAGTCTGGGGCTTCACCTATTGCTAGAATCACCATGTCTGTTTCCTGCGTAAATTCGGAACCTTCTATTGGAATTGGTTTTCTTCTTCCAGACTCGTCTGGTTCGCCTAATTGCATGCGAACACATTCAACGGCTGAAACTTTCCCATTTTCTCCCAGAATTTTTTTAGGCGCCACCAAAAATTCGATTTTTACACCTTCATCTTCTGCTTCTTTAACCTCCCATGGATTTGCAGGCATTTCCTCCCTTGACCTGCGATATAATATAGTTACTTTTTCTGCCCCAAGTCTTAAAGCGGTTTTCGCGGCATCCACGGCAACGTTGCCGCCGCCAATCACAACAACGGTTTTTCCAATTTCCATTTTTTCTCCACAATTAACACCCCATAAAAAGTCAAGTGCGTGAATCACGCCTTTCAAATCTCCACCTTCAATTTTTAACTTTTGACTTTTATGGGCACCCGAGCCAATAAAAATGGCTTTAAATCCTTCCTTCGAAAAATCGTCAAAATTCAAGTCTTTTCCAACTGTTACACCGGTTTTTATTTCTACACCTAAGTCTTTTATGAACTGAACTTCCTTTGCTAAGACTTGCTTTGGTAGGCGGTATTCTGGTATACATTTTCTTAACATTCCGCCCGGTTCCTGAAGAGCTTCAAAAATTGTAACTTTATGTCCTTTCCGAGCTAGCTCGTAGGCGACTGTAAGACCAGCAGGTCCAGAGCCTATAACTGCAATCTTTTCTTCAGAGCCTTTGGAGGTTTTTTTCCTTTTTCCCTTCTTTAAACATTCTATATGCATCTGTTCAGTTCTTTCTAAGATTTTATCCCTATCTAGGCCAGCACGTTCCGGGTGAAAACAAACTAATGTCGTTACAAGCGGTAAAGGAATATTTTCCACAATTTTTTTAAAGGCTTTTTCAAGGGGCTCTGTATATCCATTTTTTATGGCAGTTGTTCGCATAAATAGAAATATTTCAGGTAATCTTAGAGCTTGAGGACAATGTTTATAGCAGCTGTAGCACCAAGCGCAGAACCAAGGCTCATCAGAATTCAAAGTCTCTTCGGGCTTTAGGGAAATTTTTTCTAGAAGGCTTCTTGGATTGTAGTCTTTTCCAAGCAATTCTGCCATTGGGCAGCTGGCTGTGCAGATACCGCATTCAAAGCAGTATTTGAGTTTTTCAACATCTAAAAGTCTCTTGATATCTTCCTTGGAGACTACGGTTCTTGCTGTTTCCAAGCATTAAGCCCTCCTCAATATTGGAGTTTCTCCGAGATATAAAAGTTTACAAATGTAAACCCCTGCTCTTGGCTTTGAGATTTAGATGAAAAATGGTTTTGGATCAGAATTGGGGTTCTCTGCCTGTACTATAGTCGTGACTATTGCCGTTTGTTTTGTCGCGCAAAAATGTTAAATGGTGCTGAAACAACATTTGGCATGCCCTAAAAGTGGTGCCAGAATATGGACGAACAGACCGTTTGGATTGGTAAGAAGTTTGTTAGGCCGCGTCTAAGGCCTGATGAGCTTTTGTTAATGTATCGTTTGGTCGATAATCAGTACTGGTTGTTGAGGAGGCATTCGCATCTCTTGTGGAATTTGGGGAATGTTAGCAGGCTACGGCGTAAACTCTTGAGGACTCTGAACGGGTGCCGCACGCGAAAATATCAGATAAGCCTCCGCGAAAGACTCTACTAAAACAACAAACTGCGCTTTGGAACACAGAAAAATCGCTTGGAAAGATAGAGTTTGACGAATACAGGGCTAAGGCAAGAGTGCCGACAAAAGGGCCAGACGACTAAATGGTTTATATTAGCGCGGTTTCAAATGCGACTCCATTGATTTATCTCGCTAAAGCATCCTACCTTGACATTTTAAGGAAAACATATGGGCAGATCTACGTTTGTTCTGATGTTTGGATGGAGGTAATCCGCCCAATCTTGTACGCAAAACCGATACCCGAGGCAAAATTTTTCTTCGGCTGGAAATGCCCTGGGCAAAGTTTTTTCAGAGACCCTATTTAAACAAAATTTGAGTTTTGATGGAGCAGTCGAAGCCTGATTATGATTTTTCGCCATGTTTTTGCGGGGTGTTTTCTAGCCCTAGAAACGTTTTACCGAGCACATTTCGGCGGGCAGAAAACTGAAAGAGCATCTAGGAACTTCTATTGCGGCGGGCGCTTTCAAGATATAGACTGGAGGTTCTTCATGGGAAAACGTTTCTCTAAAATTCAAACCGTTAGGGTGCGGATCGGTTCCGCGTTGTAGTTTTGATTTGTGTTATGGAGGGTGTTCGGTTTCAGATTTTTCCTTGCTTCTTTAGGGTTTTGACTTCGGCTTCTATCTGTTCTATGGTGAGTTTTTCTGTGGCTTTTCTCAGTTCGACAACGGAGTTGCCGTAGCATTCCCTGATTTCGCTGATGAATTCTATGGCTCTTTTTGCGCCGAGTTCCTTGACTAGGGCTTCAAAGGGCACTTCGACGGTGGCTATCCGCGAGGTTGTTGTCATTCTTTCATCTCCACCTTTCCTGTAAGTAATTTATGGGATTCCTAACTTTTAACCTATACCCTTTCTCCGCGGCGAGTGTTTCGATGCAGACGGCGCTTTCTAAAATTTCGTCGTCGCAGGTTAGCAGAAAATCAGCCTTGCCTAGGCAGGCAGCCGCTATGTGTAAAGCGTCTAAAGAACCGATATTGCATTTAGAGGCGAACGTTCTGGCTAGGGCGGTTAGCCATCTGCTGCTGGCAACGTTCGCTTTGCTTAAGATTCTCTCGAATCCTCGGACGTCTTTCCTCTTTAACGGGTCTATGATCTGTTCGATTTCAAACTTCGTAATCTGAGCTTACAATCTCAATTTTTCCTGTCTCTGCGGTGTCAACGATTTTTAAGAAGGCTTCGGTTTCCGCGTGTATGCGACTGTCACTTTGGTCGTCCAGTGGCCTGCAGTAAATGTTTGTGTCTAGGTAAACTCGTTCAATCATTTTCAACCCCGCCTGACCCTTGGGATGTCTGTTGTTGCCGTGGTGCTTTTTGTAGTTTTTGCTTGGGTCAAGGTGATGACGAGTGAGCCATTTTGCGCGGTAATTTTCATTTCTAAATCATGCTTATTAATATAAGAAACTTCAAAAGAAAGGTTCACAATGACCCAGCCAGTTCCACAACTTTTTCTTTTATCCGCTTGTAAATCTTCTCGGCATATTCCCTCGGCAACATGTACAAGTCTGGAATGTTCCACACATTTGTTCTGCCTCCGCATTCTGGACATTTGGTTAAGACTGCATCTTTATGTCTTTGTTCCATGGCGACTATAAGATCATATTGGTTAAGATTTTTGCTGTCTATACTTTCAGGAACTTTCTTCAGATACTGTTCCGCGTTTTCTGTTGCCAACTATTTCCTAGCCTCCTCTGAAATTGCAGTAGCAACTTGTGTCCCTGCAGAGTCTACTTCCAAGTCTGGTCTCAATTTCTTGAACAATGCTTCTGCTATTGGACACATATCCAAAAAAGAGAGTCTTGAAGAATGACAAAGAAAACCAAAGTTCAAACACCGGATATAATCACGTTGTCATGTGGTTGCATATATCAAGATAAAGGATGGTTGTTGACCCGCATTAAAGAGTGTGATTCTCACAAAAGGAAGCGTACAGCAAGACGACCATACAGACCTAAAGCTGAATGTGTAAGACCATAAACTTATCATCGCAAAGCGAGATAAGAGAATGAACTTGAACCCTTTTGGGCTTTAATCCCGCCCGGTCCACATTGTTTAATCAGTTAGTTAGCAACATGATTTATAGTTTTCTTGCTTGCTTAGCTGCTTTTGACCGACTAGGCGATCTGACCTATTTATGTAGCTTGCGGGCTGAGTCACATTCCAATGCTTAAGCCTACCCTTCTTCACACATGCAGGACACAAAAATAAAAAAGAGGGGAATTGCGGGGGTAAGGTGCCTTGTTGCTTTTTCAAATGTAAGGGTTTTGTGCACACGGCGCAGAACGCATGAGGTCCCAAGTTCAGCTCTTTTTATAAGGTCAAATACAATAAAAGGATAGAAGATGAAAGCTAGAGGAAGAGCCAGAATGAGAAAAGTAAGAGTTGTTTTGTATGGGGTTGGCGCCGTTGGCAGTTTGATTGCGAAGTTTCTGCTGGAAAAAGAAGGCTTAGAAATAGTTGGGGCAGTTTACATAGCTAAAGGTAAAGTTGGCAAGGACTTAGGCGTATTTTTTAGGTTTTAGAAGTAGATGCTTAAAAATCAAAATTTTAATTAATAGCTGTAAACCATTCTTTTAAGGTTTAAGGAGTGTGCCATGGAGAAAAATGTAGAGTATGTAGGCGAGGGAGTCGATAGACTTGTTACTTTGGACGTTAGAGCAAGAGGGGCAATTTATAACCTCTATAATGCCGCGCGAGGGTTAGTTGACGGCCCTCTAACTCTAACTGCAGCTCGAAGAATCATTGAAGTTGTGAAAAGCGAGAATACAGCAATTATAACAACTGGTTTCATAGTTTTACCGCAAAAAGTGCAAGAAACAGATGGCCCTCTTGGAGCAGCGGCGCTGGCTAAATCCCTAAGTGTAGCATTCAATGCCAGCCCGATTCTTATCACAGAGGAACAGTCAAGGGGAATAATGGCTTCTACATTACACGCCCTAAATGTGGATGTTAAATTAGATGAAAATGAGTTCAGACCAGAAGTGAGGAATTCGGCTCTGATCTTAAGTTTTCCATTAGAATTTGAAAAGGCCGTGGAAAAAGCGGAGAGAATAATTGATAAGTTCAAGCCGTCGCTTGTCCTTGCAACTGAAAAAGCTGGGAGAAACATTAAAGGGGAATACCACACAATGAGGGGGATGAATATAAGCTCTTTCCATGCAAAAATTGAGCCATTAATTGCGAAGGCCCGCAGTCAAGGCATTTTAACGGTTGGAATTGGTGACTGCGGAAACGAGGTTGGAATGGGGAATATAAGAGGCGCTGTTGAAAAATTTGTTCCATACGCGACGGCCTGCCAATGCACATGTAAGGGCGGGATTGCCGCGGAGTCGATGGTCGACATACTGGTTGCGGCATCAACCTCTAATTGGGGAGCCTACGGAGTTGAGGCCTGCATTGCAGCATTAACCGGAAAAAAGGAGGCACTCCACACGCCTGTAGAGGAAGAAAAAATGCTTAAATATTCATTAAATGCTGGCGCAGTAGATGGAGTTACTGGTAAATCAGAAGCCTCAGTGGATAGTGTTCCAATGAAAGTTCACTTATCACTAATAAGAATGTTAGAAGGATTTATAAAAAAATAATAGAAGAATTATGGCTTCTTCCAACTAAGATAAATTCTTAAGTCGCCTGTAACGGCTGATGGTAAGGGCAAGTTCATCATTGTAACTAGACCTGGCTTGGCATTCAGCACTTTAGGAATCATGTTAACCATAACCCCCACTGTTCCAAAGTCTCCGTGGACCCCCCCAGCTATTTTCTCACATATCTTGGGTACCCCCTCTATTGAAACAGCATCGTATTCTTCCTCTACAGCGGCGTGTGAAATGAACTCTAAGACGATGACGGGCTTTCCATCCTTAATTCCATGCGCCACACTTTTCAGACCAGCAACACAGCCTGGTTTGACCGTTGTGTATGAAGTTACCAATTCCTTTTCAGCTATAACAGGCTCCGTCGGAAACTTTTTTATTTCATCAAGCTTCCATCCAAGCGCTGAGGCAATCATCGCTATCGATTCAACTAGGCCTACATGCCCCGTTATCTTTTTCTCTTCAATCATTTTTCTGAACTCTTCAGGGCTTAACCCCGTTCCTATCTTCTTTTGATATGGAATTCTACGTTTAGAAGAATCCATCATTCTCGTTACCTTGACACTTTCTACATGCTTGCAAGCTCCTGTGAGGGTTATCGGCAATGTATCCATTAGATATCCTGGGTTAATTCCTGTTCCAAGCACAGTTACGCCGTATTTTTTTGCTAATGCGTCAATTTCGCCTGATAATTCAGGGTGCTTATAATATGGATAAGAAAGCTCTTCGCATGTAGATATCACGTTAATTCCTGCTTTAACACATAAGGCTATCTGTGGGTAAACATCCTTTAGATAAGATCTAGTTGCAATAATGGCTATGTCTGCTTTAACTCTAGAAGTCAGGCCCTCGGCGTCATCGGTAACGGTTACTCCAAGGTTTTTGCTCAGCTTTAGCACTTCCCCAAGATCCTTCCCAACAATGTCTTTAAGTATATCGACAGCTCCTACCACCTTCAGTCCCTTCTTTTCCAAGATACCTTTTGCAATCATTTTTCCCATAGGTCCGAGACCGAAAAGTATTACTTTAACCTCATTTTCCATGCAATTTTTCCCCTTCTACGTTTTCCCTTCTACGTTCGCTCTTTAACCTTAAGAATTTTATTAATTTTCTTCAAGAAGTTTTCCATAACCCTTAATTTTCACTGGAACATTTATTTTCCTAAGCATCGTCCATAGAGTGGCTGTATTACTTGAGATAACTGATTTTCCAAGCTTATTTTCGAGTTCCTTAATGATTCCTATAGCTGGAAAGTTTGTGCAGCTTATAAAAAGTCCGTCTGCTTCCTTATATTTTAACTTGGTAATTAGTTCATAAACTGTCCTGCTGCTTATGCTTCCAATTTTGAGGTTGTCAAATAACTGTAATCCCTTTAAGTCCACAACTTTAAATCCATTTGCCGCTAAGAATTTTTCCTCTAAATCATTGATCTCAGTAATGTAAGGAGTTGCAACTGCAACATTCTTTATTTTCAATGCTTTTAGGGCATTTATAACAGCGCCTGCCGTTGCTACAGCTGGTTTTCCCGAGGCTTTCTCAATTTTTTCCTCTATCATTTTATCGTGGCCTAACCCTCTGAATAAGCTTCCACTTGTGCATCCATATCCGATTATGTCAACACCAGCGTCCGCTAATTTCAAAGTCTCTACCTCAATCTCCTCCTCCATTTTGGCTAATTCCTTAACAGCGGCTTCCCTAAGTCTGAGACGTGCAACGTGAACCGAAAAGCCTTTGGGTAACATTTTATAAAATTCAGGCTCCATTGTTGTATTTGAAGATGGAATCAATAACCCCAGCCTAACCATCTAATTCACTTTTATACTTACTTCTTCTCAGCTCAATTACATGACATCGCATTCTATAAATATGTCTAATTTAATTCGTTGTATGTTTACTTCATAAAAGTTAAGTCATAAATATTTATATCATCACTATTGATGCGGTGAAAGTCTGGTGACACAATTAAGAATTCACGAGAAAGGGACTTTTCCCCTTCTGGACTTAATAAAAAATCTGAGAAAAGAAGAAAGTTTTCAGAAGGTCGGAGCAATTGCCGCATTTATAGGCGTAGTCCGTGGAGAAACACCGAAGGGTGAAAAAGTTCAGAGATTGGAAATAGAAGCTTATGAAGAAAAAGCAAATGAAGTGTTGGCAAATATTTGCAACAATTTAAAGGAGAGGGAAGGCATAGTTGATGTTCAAATCCACCATATGCTTGGCGAATTTAGCGTTGGCGAAGACCTCGTATACGTGTTGGTTGCGGGTGCCCACCGCAGAAACTTGTTTTCAGTTTTAGAAGAGGCTGTGGAAAGGTACAAGAAAGAGGCACCCATCTTCAAGAAGGAATACATTACGGATGAGAAAAGCAAAACAAGGGCTTACTGGGTGACGGAACGGGAAAGTGACACATGACATTTTAAGAGTTAACTACAGGCGATTATCTAACTCACATTCAAGTAATATAATCATAATCTTAAGAAGGGTTATAAGTGTACTACTAAAAATAATGTAAAAGGGAGATGCAAAGTTTGGAAAAGAGAAGTTACGCATGGTTTGAAAGACGTCGAAGAACAAAAGCACTGGATTTAGCCCAAGAACAAATAAGCAAAGCCCTTGACACTGTAACCTTGCTTCATCAGGCAATAAAAAGCATGTCAGAAGCCAAGAAAAAGGAAGCATTTCAGAGCATCGAAAACCTCTTCAAGACGGAAGAAGAAGTAGACCGTCTGCGAATAGAGGTTTTTAAAGAATTATCTAAAGGCGCGGCCTTATTTGCAGAGTATCGTGAAGATTTGATGCATCTTGTGAAGCGTCTTGACACCCTTGCAGATCATGTGAAGGATACGTCAAGATGCGTAAAAATGCTTGCAGACTCTCAAATACCGAAAGAGTTGTGGGATAACAGTGTTCATATGACTTCGACTTTGGTAGAGTGCGCTCACGCCTTACGAGGTAGCATCGAAAAAATTACAGTAAATCCAGCGGAAGCCATAGAAGGCGCCAAGAAAGTGGAAGAAATCGAACATGAACTCGATGAGGAGTACCTTAAAATCAAGACGCTATTCGTTAAATATTCAGAGAAGATGAACTGCGGCTCTATGGTAATATTTGATGACTTGGTTGAGTTCATTGAGCACGCGGCTGACATGTGCGCTGACACAGCTGACTACATTGTCATACTTGCAAGTAGAGAATAAGATGCGATAAGATAATGTTGCTAGCTCAAATTTCAGATGTCCACTGCGGTCCGATGCTTCGCAAGGAAATCCTAAGAGCGGCTATTAAAGAAATTAATAACTTGTCCCCTGATGTGATACTTGTAACTGGTGACTTAACAGAAAACGGCTTAATATCAGAGTTTGAAACTGCCTCAAAAGAGTTGAAGAAGTTAAGAGCGAAGAAGATAATATACTTGAGCGGAAATCATGACTACCGCTCAACGGGTTATCTGCTTTTTAAAGAGTTTTTCCCGTTTTTGCAGGTAACCGAATCTGATGATGCAGTCATAATAGTTCTCAGTTCGGCGAGGCCGGACAGAGATGATGGAGAAGTTGGTCATAGACAAAACTTATGGCTTGAACATACCCTTGAAAAACACGAGGATAAAGTAAAGATAGTGGCAATACACCATCATATAATTCCGGTTCCAGATACTGGTGCAGACCAGATAACAGTTGTGGATGCTGGCGATGTTCTAAGAAGTCTCATAAAATCAAAGGCAAACTTGGTTCTTTGTGGACATCGCCACAGACCGTGGAGATGGAAAATAGAAGACATGCTTGTGGTTCATGCAGGCAGCGTATCATGTGAAAAACTGCGAGGATTTTTCTGCAATTCTTACAATATCATAGAAATCAAAAACAAGAAAATTAATGCCAAACTAAAAATAGTTGGCGGAGGCTACGTGGACTTCAAGGAAATTGTGAAGAGAAGAGAAATTCTGCAAGCATCTGACATTTCACAATATAACGACTCTCTGGCCCATTAGAAATTAGGATCAATATTCTAAAATTGAATTTCGAATTCGTAAAGATTATTTCATTCCTCAAACATCACACGTACGATTCACTATGCCTCCAAAAACTAGGAAGAAGAGAAAAACCCAGAAAAGCAGGGGTTTAGAAGTTAACGCAGAAGCTATAAGAATCTTAAGGATACTTAGGGACGAAGAAGCCTTCTACTTTTACGAAGCCATTGGGAAGCCAACCGGAGAAAATGCCCGAAGCCTTTCTGACTTCCTTGAAAAAATAAAATCTGTCAAGTTAGAAAGGTTACTATTTCATCTTCAAAGAAACGACTTCCAAACTTGGATCAAGAAAATTCTTGGCGACTCTAAACTTGCCAGAAAAATGGATGGAATACCTCCTTCACATGATGATGATTTTAGAACAAAAATTCACGCGACCGTCGAAAACCGCATCAAAGAATTAAGAGTAGCACCATTAACATTATTGGTTAATGAAGATTTAGCTGTTGTTTCCTAAAGTTCTCCGTAGTATAATTCTCTTGCGCGTGCTAGAGAGCTTTTGCTGGAGAAATAGCGGGACTATGTGAGCTGTTCCATCCGATTCTTTAAAGAATTAACTACGAAATTTAGCGAGTGCTAAAGTGGCAACAAGGGATTTTTGCCAGTAAATTTGCGTTCAAATTTTATCCTCACTTGTAACATCCAAGAATTGCCTTCTTTAGCCAAAATTATCTCAGAATAAGCCTAGAATTTGAGTGCGGAGGGTGGGACCCCCACCCGACTTTACCGGTAAAAAAGCATACCAAATATGTTTGGCGAGAGTTTGAAGTTATCCTGAGATACCAAAACCACCATGATTTGACTATAACCTGTAGCTGGAATCTTTATGCTTCGTCATTAACTCGATGCCCTTCTACATGAACGGCTGAGTCTTTACTATTGCTAGAATTGTCTTGTACTGGACTTAGGTTTTCTGTCCAAAAAGATATTTTTCTTGAAACTCGTTGATTTTCTCTTTTGTCCATTCGGTCTCGATAGAATCTATCAAACCTTTTTCGAGCAATAGTCTTCTCAATCGTTCATTTTCTGAAACCACGAACTGAAGCTTTAATGTTAGGGCTTTGTTATCCATTAGGTTTTCGTATGCCTTGAATTTCGTTATCGCATAGCTTGTGTGGACTTTGGAGGACGGTTGACATCTTTCTTTTTCCAATCTCTCAAGCTCTTCATCTGATTCTTCGGCAAGACCATATTCTAGTATTTTCCTGACATCAAATTTCGGATCGAGCCGTGATCCTTTATGAACTTCTTCAGTGTCTCGTAGAAACTTCTTGGGACAGAGAGTTTCAAATGAATGGGAATTCCTAGTAATTCCGGTATGATGTCTTCCAGACTCTGATGTTTTCTCGGTTTTCTGTTTTCAGGGTTCATTCTCTTTTCCCTTGTTTTTGGCTTGTAGTGCGTTCAGAATATCCTGAAACCGTTCATTTTCCTCAATCAGTTGTCTGAGCGTTTTGTTGTCTCTTTCGTATTCTTCTGCCTGCTCTTTGATTAGCAAATAGTCTTGCTTCATCTCTTTATAGTAGGCTGCTCTGAAAAACTTCATACCTCTCTCAGCCGCTTTGACGAAACCTGTTGCAAGGTCGAATTTGCTCTGCCTACAATATTCCACAAGCGATTTGTGCGTCTTCCTATCCAAGAAAACATCCAAGACAACCTGATTCTTTCCTTCAGAATTCCCGCCCAAGCCCAATCCCATAAGAATCGACATCCCTCATCTGTTCAATAGTGGATTCCATGGCCACATTTCCAAAAGTTCAGCAGCTAGTCTCATCTTTTCATCAGCCCCAACAACAGCAACGTCGATGCAAAGGACAGAAGAGCAGCATAAACGAACGAGAGTTCTGGCGAGATCAACGCCCAGATGGTACCTACGACGAAGCTTGAGATGAAGTCTCCAATGCCGTCGATGGTTTGCAATACTCCATAGCCAGTTCCTCTCACGTTGGAAGGCAGAAGGTCAGCTGCATAAGCTTTCTCCAACGCCGTATAGGTTGCCGCACTTATTCCCGACAGAACAAAAAGGAAAACAAAAAAGTATATGTCAGTCGCGTAGACAAAACCCAATGATGTGATTCCAAACAAGAGGAAGCCAAATGATGCTAGGAGCGATTTTCTGCCTAGTTTGTCGCTTAGAGAGCCTATTCCATAATCCGCTAAAGCTTGAGCAATATTTCTTATCGTATACAACAGTATTGATACGCTTGCTGCGATGATGATGCCATTGAGTGGAGTAAGAACCTCCTGCACTCTTAACAGAAGAAGAGTTCGGTTAAAGTTCGCGATTCCGAAGACAAACATTATGAATAGAAACACCTTGAAATCCTTTGGCAACGATTTCATGTGCCAAAAGAGTCCTTTTTGCGCCTCTGGTTTTCTAATGGTTTCTTTAACGCCGATAGCTATGATTAGCACGGCAAGTGAACCAGGTATCAGAGATAAAAAGAAGACATTCCTTAGACCTAGCCACGAGATCAAGAGAAACGCGAGCAATGGTCCTAAGATTGCGCCTATGGTGTCCATGGCGCGATGAAACCCAAAAGCGTGACCGTAGAATCTCTTGTCAACAGAATCTGCGAGAAGTGCGTCACGGGGAGGCTCTCTCGTGCCTCTTCCCATCCAAGCCAAAACCCTGTAAACAAACATCTCTATCCAATCTCGGGCGAAACCAATGATCCCAACGAATAGACCTGTCAACAAGTAGCCGAGAACAACCAAAGGTTTCCTTCTCTGCAACCTGTCGCTCAGCCAGCCGGAGAATGTCTTAACAAAACCGGATGAAGCATCTGAAAGACCTGTTATTAAGCCGAGTATCTGAGGGGCACTTGCGGCGCCAACCAATTCTGTAAGGAATGAGGGCAGTGCAGCAGTGGTCATTTCATGACTTGCGTCGCTAAACAAGCTCGTGAAACCCATTGCGGCGACATTTCTATTCAACCATTTCCGAGTTTCTTGGTTATTGTTTGATTTGTCTTTCATTTTTCAACGAGTCTCCTTATTTCAAACATTGCGCCATTTTGCCTGTCCGAAAGCAGACGTCAAAAACCTCCTTATTTTTGAGATAAGCCCAATCGACTTCTGTTTCTTGAAATCATCGAGAATTTCCTTGAAAACATCAGGAATTTGAGGGTGGTTAAGAGCTTCTCCCACGCTCATCCACACATATTCTGTAGCTTCATGGGTTATGATTATTCTTCCGCCAACAACAATTGCCTCGTAGGCAATTATAATATGATGTGTTAGTTCATCCTTCTCTGGAAGGGAGTCATCATAAACCCCAACTAATTTGGCTGGAAAAATCTCCAATCCTGTTTCTTCTCTGACCTCGCGCACGACTGCTTGTTTCACAGTTTCTTCAGGTTTGATATAACCTCCAGGGATAACCCACCGTTTATGGTAGGGCATGTCTCCTTCCCATATCAGAAGGATTACGTGGTTTTCCCCTTCGATTATAGCACACACGCTAACCAGCACCTTACCCTTAACCGCGTCTCTTTCAGACATCATACAATGGTCCCTCAGCTTGCAACCTCATTTTCTTTTTGATCCCCCTATCTTTTCGCACAAGTCCCGAGGAACGCCAAGTTTGACGTTAGAGTTTCTGTATATGTCAATCTCATGGAAAACTCGCCTCCGTTGTTCTCAATATTTTTGCTAGAGTTCTTTCTATTCCTCGTTTTCCAACAAGTTGTGTCAGGCTTCTTCCGATAGATTCCTCGGTTCTTGCCCTTTCTCTGCTTGAAAATCGATAATCTTGCTTTGCGATATATTCGGAAAGGTCTTTTTGCAGCCTTTCTAATGTTTGAATCTGCTTTTCGATTAATCTCTTGATTACTGGCGCAAATCCTCCATCGAATACGCTGGTTGCGACGCACAAAGTCATGATATGATGAGGCGTGCACATGCCCTTAGACTTGTCATAGAGCTTCCACATCTCTTCGTCTTGAATGATCTCACGCAGGAATCCTTCTATGTAGAACCTCACCATTTTTGAAACATGATCACAAGCTGGGCACTCAACTTCATTAGAAACTGGCTTGGACAATCTTATGCCTCGGATCGAACCTACAGAACGTTTCAAGTTCAGGTTCCATGGTTTTGTTCCTACAAACTTAATGTTCTGCTGATCTTTGACATCCTCTAAAAGCTGCTCCGTGACGCTTTTCAGAATCAAAGCCATTCCAAGACCGTCTTCACTCGCTGGATTGCTTGCAGAAACAAACATCTTGTAAGCATGATAGTTACAGAAGCCCCTACTTTTAACGATTTTTTCTCTTGCTTTAGGGTCCATAACAAGCTCACTGAGGTATGTTTCAATAAACCTCTGCTCCAATCTTCCTTCCAAATGGCATAAAAAGCAGTTCTCTCCATTCTCTAACGCCTGTGAGATGCGTACGTGCATTATGCCTTTATCCTCAGCACTCATCTCAAACCATCCCTAGTTTTCTGAGCATGCTAACGGCTTGAAACGTGTTTTCAAAGGTTGAGATACCTAGATCAGAACGAGCAAATCCTCCATTGGCTCTTTGACATTTCAATATGAAGTCAGTCGTTTGTGATGGGAATCTGCGGTTTTTGCCGAGTAAGTCGAGAGTCATGACTCCATAGTACGTAGGTTCCATGTAAGACGCCAAAGAATGAGGAATCACAGTGAACCCGCCATAAGGCTTCTCGCATTGTCTAACAAATTCTTCTGTGCAACGCAAGTCGTTCATGTTGTGCTTCAAGAAGCTTAGAGAAGCTGCAGCATGATAGGTTGAACTAATATTAGAATGACCATGAGCGCCAAATCCACAGTCTTTATTCCTGTATTGTAATAACCAGTTCCTCACTGTGCTGCCGTCAAATTCTATTTTAAAAATGTCGGCAAGTTCCAGAATCATCAAAGTCGTCGTAAACTCTGATGAGACCTCAACATAGACATCTACATTTCCAAAGTAGCTGTCAGAACTAATCGCTGAGATAACAGGCTTCTTGAAGCGATCATCTAGGTTTTCTCCGCACACCAACAGAGCTTTGCCAACGTAGTAGTAGGAGTAAATACTGTCTAGGCTAAGCTCCTGCAACCATTTAACCGTCTTTTCAACATGAGGAAAGGATGAGCCTAACAACTCTAGGATCGCCAATCCGTAATAGGTGTCTTGAGCATTTGATTCAGCTCCTTGACAGAAAGTATAGCCTCCATCATCATTCTGACGATTCACAACATAATCTACGATCTCTTTAAGATCTAAAGCAGTTTTTTCTTTGGGAGCGAACCGCCCTGATTCACGCAACCTAACACCCACTCGTTTGTATTGAATGTTGATAGAAGCTATCAGCCCTTGCAGATTATGAAACAAGGGCGGTTAAAGGCGAGCCTCATCGCCTCATGCTTTCAAAAGTTCTGGACGGATAGATAAGCATTGTTGTGGTTTTGCCTGAGACGACCATATAATCTTGGATGAAAGACTTGCTTTTGTCTGCGTAGCGAAAACGAGTAAAACACAGCACTATTCCGAAACTGCATAGGTCGAGCACTTTTACCGGTAAACATGTGTTCAATTCTCAACCCCCGCACACGCCCAGGCACAACGTCTCAAATCGGGTCTGTTTAGCTGAAATAAGCTCAAAACATGCATGATTTTCAAGTGCGGGGGGTGGGATTTGAACCCACGAACCCCTACGGGATAGCCGCCTCAGGGCTACGCCTTTGGCCATGCTTGGCAACCCCCGCTTAGAGCTTATCCTTTTACTTTCTAATTTACGGTTGAAATTAAATCTTGCTTTAGATAATGAAGCAAAAAGAGAACATTGTGCGAAAAGGCTAGCCCCCTCCCTTATATATAGATTGAACTTATGGTGAGCGCTTAGGTTAGGCGGAAGTCTTCTTTTATGGATGTTAAGACAACGTGGGTGTTTGTTCTTTCCACATATGGTATGGCTAGAAGTCGTTTAGTGAATTTGCCTAGTTCTTCTCGGTTCTTGAATTTTGCGACTATGATTGCGTCTATTAAGCCTGTTACATCATATACACAGCAGACGTTTGGAAGGCGTGCAATCTCGTTTTCCACTTCTAAGAGCCGACCCTTAGAAACAGTTATTTCACTAACAACTGTCAATTCGTATCCAAGTTTTTCATGATCCAGCAGAGCCGAATACCCCCGTATTATCCCCTCGTTCTCCATCCTCTTTATTCGTGATAAGACAGTGCCTATAGAAACGCCGCATTGCTTAGCTATCTGCCGCGAAGAAAGCCTAGCGTCAAGAGTTAATGCCTTCAAGATTTCGACATCTGTTTCATCCAAATGCATCACTCGCCGCCTATACTGCACATATATTCAATAAAGGTATCTTTTATTTAACATTTGCTCCTATTTGCCTCAATAAAGCTTTTATATTTATAGAAATAATTCTTTCCAGTGTAAACTTGCTTAACGGGGAAAACTCATGACACACAATAATCAGCAAGCAATCAAAAACTTCGCATCCTTGAAACTTATGAAAAATGCTGACTACGTCCTTCTACACTTCACAGACATACTTGGATTCCTTAAAGGCAGAACAATCCCAGTGGAAGAAGGCGAAAACACTTTAACAGAAGGCGTAGGCTTTGACGGCTCTTCAATAATAGGCGGAGTTGACATAGAAGAGAGCGACATGATTATGAAGCCTGACCCATCCACATTTACGGTTTGCCCCTACTATTTCTATGACAAAGGCGTTGTAAGCTTCATCTGTAACATATATCGACCAGACGGCAAACAATTTGAAAGCGACACGAGGTACATCTGTCAAAAATCCATAGAAAAAACATTGAGAGAAGGGTATGAACCCACAGCCGCTGCAGAATTAGAATTTTATCTTGTACAGAAAAATGAAGACGGAGAAGTTTATCCAGTTGAAAACCATCTCATAGACAAACAAAGATACTTTGACATAGCCCCTAGCCGAGACATCACAGAAACGTATCGAATGGACTTGTCAAATGCTTTGTCCACTATGGGAATCACAGTAGAGCGACAACATCATGAAGTAGGCTCAGCCCAAAACGAAATCACCTTCAAATATTCAAACCCACTAACCACATCTGACAACATTATCCGATACAAATTTGGAGCCAAAGCCGTAGCAGACAGAAAATACGGTTGGATAGCAACATTCATGCCCAAACCGTGGTTTGGCAAGCCAGGCAGCGGTATGCACGTTCACATAGGACTTTTCAACCCGAAAACAGAAGAAAACGTGTTCTACGATCCTAAAGGCTATGCTCATATTTCGCAGAAATGCCGGTATTTCATAGGCGGTCTTCTGGAACATGCTGAAGCCCTTTGCGCTATCGTGGCGCCTACAGTCAACAGTTACAAAAGACTCGTGCCAGGCTATGAAGCCCCAGTATACGTTACATGGAGCAAGAGAAACCGCTCAGCCCTAGTAAGAGTGCCAGAGTATTTCCCTGGGAAGGAACAGGAAGCAAGAATAGAGTTCAGATGCCCAGACCCGCTTTGTAATCCCTATATTGCATATACAGCGATATTTGAGGCTGGATTGGATGGTATCAGAAAGAAGATTGACCCCGGAGAACCCGTGGACGTGAACGTTTATCATCTCAACGAAGCCAAACGCAAAGAGCTCGGCATTAAGGTTTTGCCAACATCACTGAAAGAAGCTTTAAAGGAATGGGAAAGTGACGAAATTTGCATAAGAGCTTTGGGTAAAGAAAACGCTGAGAAGTACTTGGAGCTTAAAATGCAAGAATGGAGAGAATATGAACCGCATATGCCAAATAACAAAAATGAAGTAACGCACTGGGAACTGCAAAAGTATCTTTACACCTAGCAGCCGCAAAATTGAATATCCATGTTTAAGTACTAAACATTATTTTGTAATGTGAGAAGATGCAACAATGAAATATGACACCATACTTGTCCTTGACTTCGGCGGACAATACTGCCACTTAATAGGAAGAAGAATAAGAGAACATGGGGTCTATTCTGAAATAGTCGCTCACGACATTACACCAGACGAAATAAGGCTTCTAAGCGAAAAATTCAACGTGAAGGGACTTATTTTTTCAGGAGGACCAGCCAGCGTTTACGAACATAATGCACCTAGACCAGACCAGCACATTCTTGATTTAGACTTGCCAATTCTAGGTCTATGTTACGGGCATCAACTCATAGCCCAAATGGTTGAAGGAAAAGTTGAGCCTGCTGAACAGAGGGAATATGGAATAGCCTACGTCACCATAGACAAGCCCGCAGGCGTTTTGAAGGGCTTAAGCAAGAAAGAGAAGGTTTGGATGAGCCACGGAGACACGGTTTTTAAAATGTCAGAAGAATTTGAGGTTCTGGCGCATACAGAAAATTGTCCAGTTGCAGCCTTTAGACACAAGGAAAAGCCAATATACGGCTTACAATGGCATCCAGAAGTAATCCACACAGAGAATGGTTCACTGATGCTCCACAATTTCATATTTGAAGTTTGCAAATGCGAAGCTAACTGGAAAATGGAAGACATCATAGAAAAAATGATAGAAGGAACGAGAGCGGAAGTTGGCGATGGAAAAGCCATAATAGCCCTAAGCGGAGGCATAGATTCAAGCGTAGCAACAGCCCTCGCAGCAAAAGCAATAGGCAACCGACTCACAGCGGTTTTTGTTGATCACGGCTTTATGCGAGAAGATGAACCAGAATTTGTGAAAAATGTTTTCCAAAAGTTTAAAATTAACCTGACAATGGTAGATGCGAAGAAGAGATTTTTGGAAAAACTTGAAGGAATCACTGACCCTGAAAGGAAAAGAAAAATTATTGGCGAGGAGTTCATAAGAGTTTTCGAGGAAGTTGCAGAGAAAACAGGGGCAGAATATTTAGTTCAAGGAACAATTTATCCGGACAGAATTGAATCTGGTTTTAGGAAGTTTTCGGACAAAATAAAGACACACCATAACGTGGCTGGTCTGCCCACTAAAATTAAGTTTAAGAAAATTGTGGAACCGCTTCGTGACTTGTATAAGGATGAAGTTAGAAAAGTTGCCAAAATACTTGGACTACCGAAAGAAATAGTTTTCAGACAACCTTTTCCAGGTCCAGGGTTAGCTGTCAGAATCATTGGAGAGCTAACAGAAGAGAAGGTTAAAATCGCAAAGAAAGCGGACAAAATTGTAAGGGAAGAAATTGAAAAAAGCGGGTTAGAAGAAAACTTGTGGCAGTATTTCGCTGTTTTAACTGACACAAAGGCCACAGGCGTCAAAGGCGATGCTAGAGCTTATGGCTATGTTGTTGCTGTCAGAATTGTGGAAAGTCGAGAGGCTATGACTGCCAGTTTTGCAAAAATTCCATACGAAGTATTGGAGAGAATTTCGACTAGGATAACTAATGAAATATCAGAGGTTACTCGAGTTGTTTATGATATAACTCATAAGCCTCCAGCAACGATTGAGTGGGAGTGAGTAAGCTTAGCTTAAACTTTAGGCTTCTGAATTAGATCTTCAATTTTCGCCTTTTTGAGCAGGTTGACATGCTTAACAAGCTCGCCAACCATAGTTTCTAAAACTATTTTCCCTTTTTCTGCTGATGCTGTTGTTGATTTGCCGAAAACTCCGGAAGCAGTGTAATCTACAGTGTCTAATGGAAGGGTTATACCCTCTGACTGTAAAACGCTCTCGCGAACCACTTCATCCACATTTTTGTCCATATTCACAATTTCTGGATACAAGGCCAAATTCACTGAGGTTTCCTCCGCAGAAGCATGTCTTCTTTCTTCTGGTTTGAATAGGTTTGGCAAAAGCTTGCTAGCTGCTGGCCACCACTGGAAAATGGATATGAATATTCCTTTTTCTCTCAGTTCTCTAGCCAACTCTGCTAAGGCGTTCAAGTTTCCGCCATGTCCATTTACTATCACAATTTTTTTAACGCCATAGTAGTTGAGTGATAAGCATGTTTCTTTCACGTATTTTTTAAATGTTTTAGGCGATACGTGGATGGTTCCCCAAAACTGTTTGTGATGAGAACTTACGCCAAAGGGAATCACTTGAAGACAGAGAACCCCTGTCCGTTTGGCTGTTTCTTCCGCTAGTGCCTTAGCTATTAAGTGGTCTGTTCCAAGCGGATTTTGCGGGCCGTGTTGCTCATTTGAACCTACTGGAAGAATCGCAATATCATTCTTAATGAAATATTCTTTGGCTTCAGTCCAACTCATTTCATGAAGCATAACCTTCAATGCTTTCACCTTTTTCACGAAATGGTTTTATTACAAGCCAATTACATATAAGGTTGCAACTAATACGGTGAAAAATCTTTGAAAGCTTTGATTCTCGCAGGAGGTTTCGGCACAAGGCTAAGACCGCTAAGCTGTACAAGGCCGAAAATTCTTCTTCCAATAGTTAACAAACCATTGTTACAGTGGACTTTCGAAAGACTCGCTAAAAACAACATCAAAGAAGTAAGACTAGCAGTTAACTATCAAACTGAAGTCGCAATAAAACAACACAGAATTCCAAGATGCGGGTTACATGTTACCTATTCGCGCGACCCGTTAAGAAAACCGTTAGGAACGGGTGGTCCGATAAAAAAAGCTGAAAAATTTATTGGCCATAACGCTCCTTTCCTAGTTCTGAACGGAGACGTATTTGCCGATGTGAATTACACAGAAATTTTGAAGATACATGAAGAAAACGATGCCGTGGCAACAATAGCTCTTCATCGAGTTGAAGACCCAAGCAGATACGGAGTCGCAGAACTAGCAGAGGATAACCGCATAAAAAGATTCATCGAGAAACCGCCAGTGAGAACCGCTCCAACTAATCTGATAAATGCTGGTGCTTACGTTCTCAGCCCAAAAATATTCAAATATATACCAGAAGGCAGAACAGTCTCTATAGAATATGAAATTTTTCCAAAACTTGCAGAAGAAGGTGGGCTTTACGGGTACGTTTTTGATGGCTTATGGATGGACATAGGCAAACCTGAAGATTATTTAAAGGTAAACAAAACTCTAATCACTTCCATTGCCAACCAACAAAAATGTAAAATTGAAAATGACACAGAGATCAAGAAACCTGTAGCTTTTGACAAGGAAGTTTCTGTAGGTGAAAAATCGGTTATAGGACCATATGTGGTTTTGGGGCGGAACGTCATCGCTGGAAGCAATGTCCGCATTCAAAATTCTGTTATCCTCCGTGAGACTGTGATATCCGATTTTGTCTCGATGGACGGAGCCATAATCGGCGAAGGTGTATTTATTGGAAAGAGAGTCAAAATCGGAAAGGGATGCATACTTGGCGATCACGTTAAAATAAAGGATGACATATCGCTTGCAGAGCGAGTTTCGATTTGTCCAGCTAAAGAGGTTTCTGAGAGCGTATTAACACCCAAATGTATTACTTAAAAAAGTGAATGTTGCATGTTAGGCCAGAGACGCTTATTTGGGACAAACGGAATCCGTGGAGTCGCCAACAAAGAATTAACCCCAGAAATGACGATTAAAATCGGAAGCGCAATAGGAACATTCTTTAAACATGCAAAACTTCTGGTAGGTTACGATGCCAGAACAAGCAGCCCAATGCTTGCAAAGGCGGTTATTGCCGGTTTAAACGCAAGCGGATGCGATGTATTTTTCGCAGGAATGGCGCCTACACCAACGTTACAATACGCCGTGAAAAACCATAAACTAGATGGCGCAGTCATAGTAACAGCATCACATAACCCACCAGAATACAACGGAATAAAAGTTGTATGGAACGATGGAATAGAGCTTTCCCGTGAACAAGAAATCGAAATTGAAAACATATTTTTCGAAGAAAAGATGGAATATGCGGATTGGGATAAAATAGGAAAGACAAGCGAATTACAAGGAATAATTGATGACTATATTGAAGCGATAAAACAGCATGTGGATGTTGCTGGAATAACCAAAAAACATTTCCATGTTGTAGTTGACGCAGCAAACGGCGTTGGCAACCTAACTGCACCACGCTTGCTCAGAGAGTTAGGGTGTAAAGTTACAACTATAAATGGAAACATTGACGGAACATTTCCCGGAAGACTGCCTGAACCGCGGCCAGAAAACCTTAATGATTTGGCTTTAACGGTGAAAGCTGTAGGCGCAGATTTTGGCGTAGCATATGACGGTGATGCTGACCGTTCAATTTTTGTCGACGAACATGGAGAAATCCATTGGGGAGACAAAACCTTCGCCTTAGTGGAAAAACACTTTCTAAAGGAAAACCCCGACGAAAAAATCGTCACGCCAATAAGCTCCTCAACCTTAGTTAAGGATATAGCCAACGCTTACAACGGAGAAATCGTTTGGACCAAGGTTGGAAGTGTAACGGTTTCCCAAACCATGAAAAAGCTAAACGCAAAACTTGGCGGAGAAGAGAACGGTGGAATCTTTTACGGCATTCATCAATCTGTTAGGGATGGAGCAATGGCAACAGCCTTAATCTTGGATATTATGGCTAAAACTGGTGAAAAACTTTCAAAGCTGCTTGGAGAACTGCCAAAATATTTTATTGAAAAGGGAAAAGTGGAATGCCCAGAGGAAGCTAAAGAGAAAGCTCTAGAAAAGTTGGTTAAACAGGTGCGGAGTCTAAACATAAATACTATTGACGGAGTCAAAATATGGTTTGAGGACAAAAGCGATATTTTGATACGACCAAGCGGGACAGAGCCCATTTACCGATTATATGCGGAAGCCAAAACTGAAGAAAAAGCTATACAGCTTGTCAACGAATACACTTTAAAACTTAAAAAGATAATTGAAAGTTTAAAGAGTTAAAACAGTTACCCACAATCACTCTTATGGAGAACACCGATGCATGTCTTCATCAATATTATATATAAAACCCGAAGAAATTGACACAGTCGAAAAACGCGGAAAACATACAGTTAGCGTTATAGGTTGCGGACAGATCGGCGTTCTCCATGCTTGTCTTTTTGCCGAGGCAGGATTTAAAGTCAAATGTATAGATGCAGACCAAACCATAGTAAATAGCATTATACGAGGAAAAATGCCCCTTCTAAAACATGAAATTGAGCTTAAATTGAAAAATTACGTAAAAACGGGGCTTCTAAACGCCACGACTGAAGCTAAAACTGCAGTTTCCCAAAGTGATGTCATTGCCATAACAATTCCAGTGGAAATCGACGAAAAGAAAAAAGCCAATTACTCAAATTTAGAAAACATCTGTAGACATGTGGGCTCGGGCCTTCACCATGGCTCCTTAGTTGTTGTCATGAGCACCGTTGGGATTGGTGTTACACAAGGCTTCATTAAAGAGGTTTTGGAAAACACTTCAGGATTTAAAGTTGGAGCCGATTTCGGCCTAGCATACAGCCCAATCCGACTTTTAAATGGGCAAACATTGGAGACCCTAGCGAATCAGGAGCGAATCGTTGCAGCAACGGACATAAACAGCTTAAATGCTGCTTCAACTATTCTAGGAACCTTCACAAAAGGCTGTTTGAAAAAAACCGAGTGTGTAAAGACAGCAGAAGCTGTTACACTTTTTGAAGCAGTGCAGCAGGACGTTAATGTTGCCCTTGCTAACGAACTTGCACTTTTCTGTGAAAAAGTAGGCGTAGATTATCTTGAAGCTCATAAACTTGCGAAGATTGGTGCTTACCCTGTGCTTTCGTTGCCGACGCTTGTCGATGGGAACATCCGAGAAGACTCATATCTTTTGTTGGAAGACTCCGAAAATCTGAACTTGAAGCTTCGAGTCCCAGCAATTGCCAGAGAAATAAATGAAGAAATAGTTAAACATGCGGTTAATTTGACTAAGGATGCGTTAAGAAACTGTGGAAAGACGTTGAGAAGAGCGAGAATTTCTTTGCTTGGAATTTTACAGATCCCAAACATGAAGAGTTCTCCTAAAAAAATGGTTGAAGAACTTGCTAAAATGTTAGAAGCCAGGGGTGCTAAAGTTAGTGTTTACGACCCGTACTTTTCAAGTGATGAAATGGGTGAGACGCAATATCACCTTAAGAAAAATCTAAGCGAGGCTTTAGAAGGTGTAGACTGCATATTAATACTAACGGGCCATGATCAGTTTAAACGTCTAAACCTAAA
>Ga0315280_10002868_pt1 | contig 27305 bp, 28 predicted proteins | sample YL17G06_40_MG_FD_203697 | JGI IMG/M metagenome (GOLD analysis project Ga0315280, IMG submission 203697) | Sediment microbial communities from Yellowstone Lake, YNP, Wyoming, USA - YL17G06_40 | ecosystem: Environmental > Aquatic > Freshwater > Lake > Sediment | place: USA: Wyoming | collected... | reverse complement strand
AGTTGAGTCAATGATATCCCATGGCCACCACCGACTACCCTCAGGTTTTTTTAAGCGACGTTTAATAAAACTTTTTGCCAAATCCCCCATCAAGGCACCAAACCCCATTAAAAAACCAGCTAGAGGTAATAATTTATTTTCATAATTAATTAAGGAAATGCTTCGCAAGACATCAAACCAACGATTAAAAAACCTTTGGAAATAAATAATGATAATCCCGCCAACTACTCCAACTAAAAATCCTCGCCAGGTTTTTGTTCGACCAAAAAGAGGCTGATTAAGAAAAAAGTGATTATTATCCACTGGTTTATTTAAACTTTCTAACCAATGGAATCGAGCAAAAATTACCGGCAAGGAATTAGCGATCATCGCCGGCAAACCAAAATAAAGAACTTTAATGATTAGAATAAACATTTGCTAATAAGTTATGGTTCGACTACTCCTTCTCCCTTTTTTACTGGATCAAATTCTAAATTGGTATCTAATAAATTAACGGTTTGGCTATAAGCCTGGTTGTCTGTCTGACATGTTAAAGTCGAAGGATTTAATAAAGTAACTACCTGACCAACTTGAGAATTTGTCGGCATTAAACTGATAAAAAAGTTAGCTTGAGCAAAATCACCAATTAAAAGTTCTGGCAAAGTCCAGTTGATTTGCCGACTAACTTCATCAAAAGTTAAATCACCTGCTGAGACTTGAAAATTTCCTTGCCAATTTATATCTGGTGGTAAAATTGCTTGAATGGTCATATTCTCTAAATTACTATTACCACCATTGAGATACCAATATATTTTATAAGTAGTAGTTTCACCCACTTTTGGTGGAATTGGTCCATTGCCTACTTGAATATTTTCATTAAGATAATAAAAAGCTTTAGCGCTAAATTGAACTAAATTACCAACATTGGTAATTATCTCATTACTTTTAATTATAAAATTTTCTCCCAACGGCGAAGAGGTTATTTGGGCTTGAGCAGAAATTTGTAATTGGCTAGCGGAATAACTTTCTAGATTAATTGGTTGATTAATAGTTGTTAAGCTTAAATTGACTTCCTTTTCGGCGGCTGGGGCAAGCTCCTTAAGAAAGTCTTCCCAAATTTTTGATTGCTCATTCCAAATTAAACCATCCTCCGTCCAAACCGCGCCATTATCTTCTTTTAATGAATTTTTATCAACTAGATTGGTATTTAATTTTAATTTTAAGATCGCTTGGGATATTTTAAAATCATGAGAATTATTTTTAATTTTAATTTTATAATTTAATTCTTCGCCCCAATTTACTGTTACTAAATTTTCCTGGTCATTTACAGTTAATTTTAACTCAACCTCAGGTGAAATAACTTGTAATTCTGCTTTTTTATAAGTAATAATTTTAAAAGATTCATTTTCTACAAAACCAACTTTTGCCTCAATTTTTGGCTTTTCTACCGGTTTTTCAAAATGAGCTTTAATAAGAATTTCTTCCTGTTGACCGGGTGTTAATAATTCCTTATCCCAAAACCATTCTTCGCTAGTGGTAGCATTACTTTCTGATTCGATAATTAAACTTTCGGCGGGTTCAAAAACCAGTCTAAGATTTCTTTGAATTTCTGGGCTGTTATTTTGATATTTAATTTTTATTTCAAAACTTTGATTTTGCAGAATTAATTCAGGATATTCAAAGGTTAAGCTGATTATTAAATCTTTAATTAAACTGACTGCTGTTTTTTTGACCTGAAAATTAGAATTAAAATTTTCAGGAATATAATTTAAAATTGCCTCAATATTTTTTTGCTCATTGATTTCCCCCACTAATCGGCCTTTAACTGATAATTTATAACTTTCATTGGCAGCGATATCTGGTAAAGAAAAGGAGTTTTTAGTTTCATTAACTGGTTGGCCAGAAGAACTCAAATATTCAAAACCAAAAGGATATTTTAAAAGTAAATCTACTTGTTTGAGGGCAACTGCTTCTTTATTTTTTATCTCAATTAAATACTCAATCTCCTCACCAGAAGAAATCTCAAATGGTGCTTGAATTTTTAAATCAACACTTGCTTGGGCAAGTTTCCTTCCGCCAAAAATAAAAAACCCGGCTAAGGTTGCACCAAGAATAAGAATTAAAAAGAAAATTAAAAAAAATAAAAGCTTTCTAAATTTTCTAGATTTTTTTTGAGAAAAATTTTGCTGTCCCAGTGGTTCATTTAAATTATCTTTAATAAAATTATCAAGTTCAGTTTTTTGAAACTGATCCTCTTTTTCTGTCTTCTTTGATTGTTCAGTTAGTGATGGTGCATTGAGAATCCTTACTTTTATTTTTTCTCCTTTTCTACTTTTAAACATAAGCTAAATATTGAAATGAATAAAATTGTCGATTTGTTAGTAATTGATAATGGTTAATAAATAAACTATAAAAAATTTTAAGCAAATCTTTATCTAATCTCGCTGGTAAATAGAGGTTTTGTTTACTTTGATAATACTGGTCAATTTCTTTTAAAATTTTAACTAGTTTCTCTGGGATTATTAAGTAATTTTTATCTGATAAGTTAGCTTTTGTTTCAAAATAATTCCCCCTCATCTTATCAAAATATAAAAACTGTTCAGTAAAATTAATTTTTGGACGGTGACCTAAAATCAAAAAAGCCAGCCAAAAAAATTGGATAATTTGAAAAATTTTTTCTTCACGTTCAAACGGCTGAAATAAATTTGCTAAAATTTCTTTTAATAATTGATAAAGCCGCGGCTCGGGTAAATAATTAATTGTTAGATTATTTATCCCCTCAGACAATGCCCAGCTTAAAATCAAAGTGGTCCAATCAGCCGCGGCAGAATCAAATTTATTAATTATTTTTGCCCCGGCCAACCGCTCAAAATATTTACCATTGGCAATCATCAACTGGCAAAAATTAAATGGCTCTAAATCGCCAGCCAACTTGCTGGTAATTTTAGCTGAACCATCAGCCTTTGCTTCTATTTTACCATGTTCTAAGGTAAAAATTGAATATAAACGATCAGCTTCGCCAAGCGGACGTTTTTTGAGAACAAAACCCTCGGTCTTGTAAGTCGCCATTTTTATGATAAAAGAATTTTTAGTTTGAAACCATTAACATTAAGTTCTTTAAGTTCTTTTAATTTCTCTAAATCTTTATTTGTCGCTTCTTCAATTTTAATAATTCGGGTATTATTCATTATCTCCTTTTGAAATTTATTTATAACCGTCTTCAATTCCGCTGAATCTGTCTGATAAATTAAATTAACCTGGTCATTAATAGTTAAATTAGCATCTTTTCTTAAATTATTAATTGCCCTGATTAACTCCCGTAATATTCCCTCAACTTTTAAATCCTCGGTTATTGCTGTATCTAATTTTTCCTCTCCAAATTTTATTTCCTTAACATTTAACTCATCAGCAATAATTTGCTGTAATTCCTTTGGTAAATTTTTTACCTTAGCAGTAGAATAATAATTTAATGGCTGTCTAACTTTTAGGCCAGCCGCAGAACGCATCCTTAAACCATCTTCAACAATCAATCTTACTTTTTCCATCTCTTCTAGTAATTCTTTGTCTTGATGAGATAATTTTTCAACAACTGGCCAATCTTCAAGATGAACTGATTCCTGTTGACCGTTTAATTCTTGGTAAATCTTTTCGGCAATAAATGGGGTAAACGGCGCCATAACTTTTACTAAAGTCATTAAGCATTGAGCTAAAGTTGCCTGCGCTTCGGCTTTTTCCTTGGGAGCCGCAGATTTAAAACGATCTCTGGAGCGCCGAACATACCAAGTTGATAATTCATTAATGAAATCAACAATTGGTTTGGTGGCTTTCATTAAATCATAATGTTCCAAGCCATTTGTCACTTCAGCAACTAATAATTTTACTTTAGCCATCAGCCATTGATCCAAAACATTTTTACTTTCTAAATTTAGATCAATTTCCCCCGGTTCAAATAGTTTATAAAAACTAACCACGTTCCACAATAAGACCGTTACCTTATTAAATAATTCCCTTACTTCTTTTTCGCTAAATCTTAATTCTTCAGCTTTAACCACTGGTCCAGAAGTTAAATAAAAACGTAACATGTCTGCACCGTATTTATCCATAACTTCCTGTGGTTCAGGATAATTCTTGAGACGTTTGGACATCTTTTTGCCGTCTTCGGCCAAGACTAAACCATTAGCAATGACATTTAAGAAAGCGGGCTTATCAAATAAGGCGGTTGACAAGACTAAAAGAGTATAAAACCAACCACGAGTCTGATCCTGGCCTTCGGCAATAAACTGGGCCGGGAAATTTTCTTCAAATTTTTCTTTGTTTTCAAAAGGATAATGGTTTTGGCCATAGGGCATTGAACCAGACTCAAACCAACAGTCTAACACCTCGGGAATGCGTTTCATTTCTCCAGCACATTTTGAACATTTTAAGCTGATTGAATCAATCCGATGTTTATGTAAATCAATTTGTTTTAAGGTTCGACTATCGATATAAATATTGATTGGCTGGGCATATTCTTTAAAGGTTTTGAAATGAAATAAATTTGCCGCTTCTTTAGTGCTTAAGGATTTTAAAGCTTTTAATAAATAAATTATTGCTGCTTGATGAGTTACTAAGATAATGGTTTTTCCTGAATTTTCTCTGACTAATTGTTTGACAAAATTATAAGCTCTATCCTCAAGATCTTTCCATGATTCACCAAATTTACCACGCTTAGCCAGATATTGTTCTTCTTTTGATAATAATTTATAGGCTTGACGACTTTCCAGGGCTAAAACTTCTTCAGCTTCTTTTCCCTCCCATTCTCCACTATTAATTTCATTTAATTCTTTAACTTTTTGAATTTTTAAATTTAATTTATTGGCAATTACCTCTGCTGTCTCTATTGCTCTTTGGCATGGCGAGGAATAAATAAAATCAATTTTCTCATTCTCAATTAGTTTGGCCGTGACTTCAGCTTGCTTTATGCCATTCTTAGTTAAATGGTAATTGGAAGCTGGCGATGAGTCATAAATTTTGACCAAATTTCTTTCGCTCTCCCCATGCCTGACTAAAATTATTTTAGTAAATAAATTTTCTGTCGCTTTTCTTAATTCTTCAATTGAACCAAGAACTTTAGTTTCTCCACATTTATCACACCGCCAAACCGGCAGTGGTGCCCCCCAGAAACGGCTGCGGGAAATAGCCCAATCCTTGGCTTGTTCTAGCCATTTGCCAAACCGACCATCCCTCATATGCTCCGGCATCCACTTAATTAACTTATTATTCTTAATTAACTGATTTTTAATTTCTGTGACTTTAACAAACCAAGATTTGGCGGCATAGTTAATTAATGGTGTATCACAACGCCAGCAATGCGGATAGCTATGAGTAATTACTTCCTGATTAAATAATTTATTATCTCTTTCTAAAAATGCTACAATTTTTTTGTCAGTTAATTGAGGGTCTTCTTTAGGTTTAACAAACTGGCCAGCCCAGTCTCTCACTTGGGGTTTAAACCGGCCGCTCATATTAACATGCTGAATAAAGGGTAATTCTTTTTCTTTGCCGAGATTCATATCTTCTTCGCCAAAAGCCGGGGCGATGTGGACAATACCGGTGCCTTCTTCCAAAGTGACAAAATCAGCTGGGACAATCTGGTAAAAATTTTTTTGATTTTCCAAATTACTATTCTGAAAATAATCAAAGAGTGGTTGGTACTTTTTACCATAATAATCTTTAATATTTATTTCTTCATGTCTTTCTATTTCTTTGTCTTTAAAAATTTCATTAACTCGCTCTTTAGCTAAAATATATATTTTGTCTTGATAGACAACTCTAACATATTTAATTTCTGGATTAACTGCCAAAGCCACATTGCCCGGTAAAGTCCAAGGGGTGGTTGTCCACGCCAAAAGATAAGTGTTAGGTTCATCAACTAAGGGAAATTTAACAATTACTGACTGATCATTAATATCTTTGTAATTCAAAGTTACTTCAAAATTTGATAGGGTTGTTTCACATCTTGGACAAATATGCATTGACTTATAGCCCTCATAGATCAAGCCCTTATCCCACAAAGTTTTAAAAATCCACCAAATTGATTCCATATATTCTGGGTTCATGGTGCGGTAATCGTCGTCCATGTCTACCCAACGACCAATTCGCTCAACAATTTTTCGCCATTCCTCTGCATATTTTAATACCTCCGTGCGACATTCTTCACAAAAAACATCAATACCAATGTTTTCAATATCTTTACGGCTTTTTAAATTTAATTTTTGTTCCACAATATTTTCAATCGGTAAGCCATGACAATCCCAACCCCATTTGCGCTCAACATGATAGCCTTGCATGGTTTTAAACCGAGGAATAATGTCCTTAAGAGTACCGGCTAGAAGATGGCCAAAATGAGGTGTGCCAGTGGCAAACGGTGGACCATCGTAAAATACAAAATCACCCTTAGGTGAATCTTTTTCTAAGGATTTTTTAAAAATTTTCTGGTCCTGCCAGAATTTTAATATCTCTTCTTCTAACTTGGGAAAATTTATCATAATATCTAAATATTATAAGAAAAATCCAATTTTTGCAACCCTTTTAACAAAATGTGGGGCTGGTGCCTTCCGCTACAGGCGGAAGGCGCCAGCCCCACATCCATTTTCCGACAAGCATGGGTTAAAAAAATAACGAATACAGAAATTTCCAAAGACTTTTCTTTTTGTCTTGTTGTTTATGCCAACCGCAAATTTTTTTATAACTTGGCTCTTGCCAATTATATTTGCATTCTTTATTTTTTTCCTCCGGCATAATTATTATTTTAAAACTCTTTTAATCTCTTCGATAGTTAATCTCTTTCTTACCTGTAGATATTCAATTTTTTCTAAAGTTCTTAAAGCTTCTTCCTTATGATAAAGGCGGTAACCACCACGAGACCATCCCTGAGGTTTTAATAAGCCCTCTTGAGTATAAAAATGAATAGTTGACGGTAAAACCCCGGCCAACCCGGCTAATTGTCCAATTTTTAATAAACCGCTATTTTTCATTTTTGTTTTTGTTTTTAGGGCGTATTTTTGTAAAGGTGGGTTGTGGATAACTACTCTATTCTTAAGTATACCTAAATTTTTATAAAGTGTAAAGTATAAAGCATTACTTCACACTTTATAGTTATCATTTTGGTTAGCCTACGGTTTTAAACCGTAGGCTAACCACCCGGTTACATTTTCTCTAGGGTTTTAATTCCCAGGATTGTTAAACCGTTCTTTAAAACCTGCGCCACAGAGAAAATTAAGGCAAGTCTGGCCAGTCTTCTTTCTTTTTCTGTTTTAATCACCGGAACTTCCTCATAATAATTATTAAAATCATTAGCTAACTTATAAAGATGATCTGCCAAAATATTTGGTAAGCAATTTTCAGCCGCCCGCTCTATCGCCCCTTTAAAATTATTTAATTGGCGAATTAGATTGATTTCTTTTTTTTCTTTTAATAATTCGGGATTAAATCTAGTTAGACTTTTAATCTTAGCTTTTCTTAAAATACTTTGAATACGAGCATAGGTATATTGCAAATAAGGCGCTGAATTGCCTTGAAAATCTAACATTTTATTCCAATTAAAAGAAATGTCAGTCAGACGGTTCTGTGATAAGTCGTTGTATTTAAGAGCACCCAAGCCAACTACTTCAGCAATTTTCTTTTTTTGGCTTGGCGATAATTTTGGATTTTTTTCATTAACTATTTTATAAGCGCGATTTATCGCTTCGTCAATAAAATGATCTAAAAGTACTACCTCTCCCTCTCTAGTGGAAAATTTCTTACCTTTTTCATTCAAAACCATGCCAAATTTAACATGTTGAGCTACTCCAGGCTTAAGATAGCCAAGCAATTCCCCGGCTTTAAATACTTGAGGAAAATAACCAGCTTGTTCGTTGGAAACCACATAGAAAATCTTGTTGGGCTGCCATTTTTTCATCCGGTATTTAATTGTGGCCAAATCAGTTGTGCCATAAAGCGTTGCTTTATCAGATTTTTGGATCATTAAAGGCGGTAATTTAAATTTCTCCAAGGGAATAATTATTGCTCCTTCAGAATGGATAGCGACTTTCTTTTTTAAAGCTTCGCTAATTATCTTTTTTAACATTGATTGGTAAAAACTTTCGCCTAAAGTGTAATCGATTTTAATTCCAAGCCTCTTATATAAGCGGTTAAATTCTTTTAAACTTTCTTTGACAAAATATTTCCAGATTTTGATGTTCTCTTTATTGCCATGCTGAAATTTTTTAGTTTCTAGACGAGCAAATTCATCAAGCTTTGGATTATTTTTGGCTTTTTGATTAAACTCAACATAAAGCTTGGTAATTTCCTCAATAAAATTTTTTCTCAATTTTTTCTTATCAGCGAAATTTTTATAAGCGTATATTAATTTACCAAAATGTGTCCCCCAGTCGCCCAAATGATTATCGCCGATTGTTTTATAGCCTAAAAATTTATAAAGGTTATAAATGGCCTGGCCAATAATTGTCGAGCGCAGATGCCCAACATGCATTAATTTAGCAACATTGAGTGAAGAGTAATCGACCACCACGGTTTTTCCTTTACCAGTTAATGAAGAACCAAATTTATCCTTATTTTTGAGAATTTTTTTTAAAACTTCTTTTAGTAAGTCCTCTTTAATAAAAAAATTAAGATAACCTCTGCCGGCTACTTCTAATTTGGAAAAATAATTTTTAAAACAATTTTCCTGCCAGAGCAAGGTCACAACTTTCTGATTAATAACTTTGACGTCTTCTTTAACTATTGGCGCTAATTTAAAAATAAGATTAGTGCTATAATCACCAAAAGCCAGTTGTGGTGGAACAACAACGGCAAATTCAAAATCTGCTAAATTTAAATTTGGATAAGCATTTTTGATTATTTTTTCCAGACAGTTTTTTAACTCATTTTTGAGATTAAACATATTAAAATTATAAGAAAAATTAAGGAAAATAACAAGACGGATGGCTCCTAGTTAAGGGGGGACTCGCTAGTATACCCCTCCTCTCTCATTATTGCTATAATAATCTTATGAAAATCATTACCGAAAATAAAAAAGCTGGCTTTAACTATGAAATCTTAGATAAATGGCAGGCTGGAATAATTTTAACTGGTCCAGAAGTTAAATCAGTTAAATTAGGAAAAATTAACTTAATTGGTAGTTTTGTCACTTTAGTTTTTAATGAAAGAAATAAAAAAATTGAGGTTTGGCTAAAAAACTGTCATATTTCTCCTTATCCTAAGGCTGGTTATAGTCAAAAAAATTATGAGCCAACTCGGGCGCGGAAACTTCTTTTAAATAAAAATGAAATTCATTTTTTAATTGGCAAAGAAAAAATAAAAGGCTTGACAATTCTACCGCTTAGTGTATATATTAAGAACGGCCTGGTGAAAGTGGAAATCGCTTTAGCTAAGGGTCGCAAGAAATTTGACAAACGGGAAAAAATAAAAAAACGCGAGATCGAGAAACGGATACGTCAAAAATTACAGTATTAAGTTTGGGGGGTCACCATCTCTAATGAATGGGGAGAGGGACATATCCACGGAGGGCGCAGTATTCAAACTTGTTTGGATACGAAGCCCGCAGTGGATAAAAAAAGCGGGGCCCCCATCCGAAGGATGGGGAGAGGGACATATCCACGGAGGGCGCAGTATTCAAACTTGTTTGGATACGGAGCCCGCAGTGGATAAAAAAAGCGGGGCCCCCATCCGAAGGATGGGGAGAGGGACATATCCACGGAGGGCGCAGTATTCAAACTTGTTTGGATACGGAGCCCGCAGTGGATAATGGACCGAGGGGATGTTTTAATTTGCTAACTCCTCTAAAAGTTAAAATCGCAAGCAGAAGTGAGCTCTTCTTTAAAAAGCTCAAAATCATAAGTGCCAAAAACTTATTAGCAAGAGCCAGGGAGTCTATAGCTAACGCTTTCAGATTACCAGCTTTTGTTTCTGCCGTAGCTTAATACCTATAGCCATCCTAACTTTTGACGCCTGATGGAAAGCTTAGGGTGTCATTTATCAGGCTAGATAATTTAAGGGCTTTAATTAAATTATCAAAAAATTATAAAGCTTAGGTTAATTGATTTTTGTTCGTTTTGATCTTTTAACTAAAATTTCAAACGAACTAAGCTTGTAGAAATTTTATCATTAGATAGTTAAACGTGGGTGCAACACCCACCATCTCCACCAGCCCTTGGAGGGGCAATTTGACGAAATGGTCAATTTTTTATAAAATTAGATTGTAATAATTATCAAACAAAAACATTTATTATTTTAAAAAACCAGTAAAAAAAATTTTTAATATTAATTTGAGGATCCGCGCTCCAGAGGTTCGTGTTATTGATGAAAATGGTCAACAATTAGGAGTAATGCCGACTAGCGAAGCTTTAAATATTGCCCATGATAAAGGTTTGGATTTAATTGAAGTTTCACCTAAAAGCCAGCCACCAGTATGTAAAATCATGAGCTTTGGCCAATTTCAGTACCAGCAATCTAAGCAAAAGCAAAAAAAGGCAAAAAAAATTGAACTAAAAATTATCCGACTGTCTTTAAAAATAGGCAAGCATGATTTGGAAATTAAAGCCAACCAAGCAAAAAAATTTTTAAATGAAGGTGATAAGGTTAAAATTGAATTAATCTTACGCGGTCGAGAAAAACAACGCCTTGATTTAGCCAAGATTATTATCAATAACTTTGTTACGGAAAATTTTGAAAAAATAATAAAATTTGAACAACCATTAAAAATTCAGGGTGGCAATCTCTCTTTAATTATTACTAAAAATTAATTTTAATAATCACCCGCCCTTTGTCGGGATGCCAGTTGAGGCAACTGCGAATTGCCCTTACAAATTATGCCCCGACAAAGGGCGGGATTAAAATTATCAATATGCCGAAATTAAAAACCTATCAAGCATTAAGTAAACGATTAAAATTTACCAAAAATAAAAAAATTTTAATCAAAAAAAGTGGTCAAAATCATTTTAATGCTCGTGAATCAGGAAAAATCACGATGAAAAAAAGAAGTCATAAAGCTCTTAGTAAAAGTAACATAAAAGCCGTTAAAAAATTAATTCCTAAAATTTAAATTTATGGTACGTGTTAAAAGAGGCCGAGTCCGGGCCCAAAAAAGAAAACGATTTCTTAAATTAACCAAGGGTTACCGCTGGGGTAGAAAAAATAAAATTAAGCTGGCAAAAACCGCCATTTTGAAAGCTGGCCAACATGCTTTTCGTGGTCGGAAAGAAAAGAAAAGAAACTTCCGCCGGTTATGGCAAATCCAAATCAATGCCGCGGTCAGACCTTTTGGCTTATCATATTCTAAATTTATTGATAAATTAAAAAAAACAAAAATCGAACTTAATCGAAAAATGCTTGCTGACTTAGCTAATAACGAACCCAGGGTCTTGGCAAAAATTATTGAAAAAATTAAATAAAAACTTGTAGGGGCGCGGTTAACCGCGCCCCTACAAGTTTTTATTTTATGTTATTTTTAATCAGCGAAGGTGTTTTGCTATTCTTTCTGCAAGATCATCTATAAAAGTTGCATTGATTTTATATTTTTCAATAGTGCCTATCTTAACTAATTCATCTTCAAATCGTGAACCATAATTACCGTGCTCATCTATAAAAATACCTGGTTCATTACCTTTTTGTAAAATTATTGTTTTTTCGATATCAAATATTCCTTCAGTATGCTGCATCGTTTCAATCCGATAACCATTTTGTTGTAACTGATAAACAGTTTCTGGATTTAATTGAGTATCAAGTTTTGTCTTTATTAAATCTACGCCTAAGTCAAGATGTTCTATCTCTTGAAAGGTAATTCCATGATGATTATTTAAAAATTTAATCATTTCAAGATTTGGTGCATCAGGTGTTCCTAAAATTGATTGATAATCACCATGATGAGTTGAATCAATTTTAGTTAATAATTCTTGGGCTTGTTGATAATCTTGGCTAACAACTGTCGGCTCGAGATGTTCAACTGGTAGTGGAGTTTTAGGTATTGGCTGGCCTAGCTCATGTTCTTTATCAGTTGGCCAATGATCTAATCTATGTATTCCACCAGGCCGATGCATCCGCTCAGCAAATTCTTTCGCCTCCGCTATTTGCTGTTCTATACCAGGCACGGTTCCGGCAGCCGTACCTTTAGTAGCCGCGGCTTCGGATAAACTCTTATATAAATCAATTTGTGCTTCATATTGTTGAGTGACTTGATATTGATCGCTGGCTAACTGATCATCAGTAATCAACCCCTCCCGATAAGCCGCATCTAAACGATTTAATTCATTATCACGTTGATTAATTAACTCTTGAATTTTATATCCATAACCAGTTCTCAACTGGGGTTCTGTAATTTCTTCAATCCTTAATTTTTCTAGATCTATTTTTTCTGCCTCCGGTACTTCTGGTAAATAGCCTGGTTTAATCCCTGATTCAGCTTCTAAATTAATTTGCCACTGATCACCTGTCCCTTTATCCATTGTGATTACGTCTTGATCATGAACTAAATCAGTAATTTTTCCACCCATTCTCGTAGTCAGATCATTAACTAAATGATTAGTTTGAACTTCTGCCCAATGATTAAATTCTTGGGTATTATTTGGATCACCTTTGTAGCCCAAATCTTTAGCGTGCTCTTTGACCATTTGATAAGTAGAATACCAAATTGAATCATGATGACCCGGACCTAATTCAGCGCTCCTAATAACATTTTCAAAATGGGTTGCTGGTGCTGGAGCTTCTCCTTTTGCCCCTACTGGAATTTCCGCACCAGGTTTTGCTCCTCCTCCCACTCTAGTTGTATCTGTAACTGCTGGCAGCTCAGGAGATTGGAGGTCATTATATAATTGTCTAAGTTGTTCTGGTGAAGTAACTTTAATAAAACTTGCTCCGCCATCAATAGAAAAAGCTTCGGGAATGCCATCATTATTTCTATCTTGGATTAAAATGTTAATTATTCCGCCTTGTTCTCCTTTTATTGGCACTGACCATATTCCTTCCCCACTTTTAGTCGCGTGCAATCGGCTAAATTCTTCTGGGAAATTAACTTCTGGCTTTTCTATACCTCCTACTCCGGCCCCACCGCCGAGACGCCCTTCGACACCGCTGATAAAATTAGAAATAATTTTTCTCGGTCCTTCAAAGGTAAATAAGGCCTGGGCGCGTTCACCAATTTGCTCGGGCGAAAAAGTACCAGCGCCAAAAGTTGGTAAACCTCTTTTTGCCATATTATAAATTGCATAAATAACGCCTCCTTTTACTGCCAGTCCAGCAGTGGCAAATACTTTTGGCATAATCCCTTTTTGTTTATAAGCTCTAGCAGTTGAATCCCAAAGATATTCTTTTAATCTCTTTTTCAGGTCAGGATCCTCACCACTAATAACTTTTAAACTATAACTAACCGAATCCCAAACCATTTTCGGGCTGGTAAATAACATTACCAAACCTCTAGTAACCGGACCGCCGGCTAGATAAGCTCCAGTATTTAGCAAGTCTCTAGTAATCTGACTGCCATGAACTTTCTGACCTAAATAACTATCAAATAATTGATTTTTCTTTTCAAAATATGAGGACTCAATTTTTTCTTGAGCTTGGGAATTAGCATTAATAATTTTATTTAATTCTTTTTGCAATTGCTTTTTAGCGCTTGGAGGTAAATCCGAACTCTCTAATCTTTGGCGAAGATTATCGACTTCTTGTTTTAAAGCCTTATATGACTCTTCAGTCAAACCTCTTTTTTGAGGAATTTTTTCTTGTTTGTCAACTGGCAAAAATTCATTACTTTTGGCTAAAATTTCTGTTAATTCTTTTTCAGCTGAATCTTTTTCTTGCTCTAAACCTTGCTTTTCTTCAGGATTTTTACTCTTTCTTATTTTAGCCTCTAATTCTCTAATTCTGCCATATAATCTAAGTTCGGTTTCATTTCTTTTGATATATGATTCTACTGACTCCCGATCTGATGGAGGAAAACCTTCTTCAGCTAACTTTTTTCTCCAATAGCTTATTTCCTCATATCGTTTTTTCTGCCAAGCTTTTGAATCAGCGGCTTCCTTATAAGCCGCCTTAAAACCTTCCCGAAAAGCATCTACATCCTTTTCTATCCCCTTTCGTCTCATAAATTGATAAGCATCGCCATATGCGGCTTGTTTTATACCAACTTTTCTTAAACCATAAAGTTTTATACCAACTTTTCTTAAACCATAAAGCAACCAATCAACCGGTGCTTTAAAAGCAAAAATTGTGCCTAAAGCATTATAAGCAAGTTTGCCTGAAAGGGTTTGGACTGATTTTCTAGATTGAGCTTGTTCGGCTAAAAATTTCTCGGCTTCTTGAAGGGCGGCAAATTTTTCTTGTTTGGCTTTAAGAAATTCAGCAATTCTCTCGGGATCAATACTTTCTAATTCAGTTTGTTTTTTTTGTTTGAGAATTTCATGAAAAATAACTATTCCATTAATGAGTTGGAGAATTTCTTTTCCACGCGGGTCGTCTGCATCTTTTTCTAAATAGTTTTTAGCGCTTAATTCCAACACTTTTTGAAAGTTTATAAGCTCATTTTCCTTGAGATTAACTTCTTTTAATTTCTCATTCCTTGCTATTTCTTCTTTATCTTTTGCGTATTTTTTCTCATCTAATTTTGGCTGTAATTTAGCTAACACTTCTTCTAGTTCACTTAACTTTTGATCTATTAATTCTAACTCTTTATCAAGATCTTCTGCCTGATTAATTTTTTCAAAATTTTTATTTAATTCTCCTACTTGATCTTCAATTAATTTAACATCATCTGGCAAATATTTTTTAAATTCAGCAAACTGTTTATTAAATTCATCAATTTTAGAATGTAGGGTTGTAATTTTTTGTTCACGCTCTTTTTTTAATTCTAATTGTTTCTGTTGGCGGATAAATTCAATTTCTACCATCTCAAATAAACCTTGAGCTTGGGTTAAAAGTTCTGAGGTAATTTTGCTGGCCCTAGTATCATGCAATATTTTTTCTAATTTTTTTATATTTCTTTCCAGCTCGGTTTTTGGTTTAATCAAACCAGCTTTTTGATATTCATCAAATTGTTCTTTATAGGATTGAAATTTTTCATATAATTCATTGAATTGTTCGGTTAAGCTACCCTTTTTAAATTCTATTTTTCTTTTCTTTTCTTCAGGAACCTCTTTCTTTTCCTTTTCTGTTGCCACGGCTGACGGTTCAACTTGTGATTTTTCGACAGTTGTTGGTTTCATAATTTCCCCTACTTCAATGCTTTCCCCGGCAAGAAGCTTTTTAATATTTTCCTTAAGAGCCTCACGATGTTGTTCTCGTTCGGCTTTTGTATCGTATAAAGATTTAAATAAAGTATTGAGAAGGGTTAAAGCATTATTTAAACCTTCAGTTTTTAAAATTTTTGAAAATTCTTCAGCGTCTTCCTGTTTGATATTTTCTGAAGTTAATAAATTTAATATTTCCCCAGCCTTTTCTTCAATAATTTCTGAGGTAATTTCTTTTGGAACTTCTGAGGCAATTCCGTATGGTTTTAAAATTTCTTCAGCCATAAAACTATTTATCCCCCTTTCCTTGATTAATTCTTTGTTCTATCTCATCTAGCTGACTGATAACTTTTTCTGATAATTCGTGACTTTCTTTCTCGTAAGCAGTTTTTAAATCATTAATTTTTTTTATAAAATCTTGATCAACATCCTGGGTTTGCTCATTAACAAAAATATTTTCTAAATTTTCAGTAAAGATTAATAATTGTTCTAAACTTAATGTCGCGAGGAAGTTAAAAAGCTTTTCTTTCTCTGCTTCAGTCAAATTTAAACGACTAATAAAAAAACTCAACTTTGCCCCTTGAAATTCTAAGGCTTGTTTGACCTCCTCTTCGCTTAGTCTTAATTTAGAATGGTGTTTTTTGATCATTATTATATATTATTTATTTATTAAATCCTAAAATTACTTTATCATAAAATCAAAAATTTGTCAATAACCTAATTGCTTTTTCCCCTTTTTTATATTAATATAAAAGCAATTAAAAAAATATGCCAGAGGAACAAATAATCTCATCGTCTTTAATAAGACTTTTACAAAAATTCCAAATAGCCGCTGATCAGCAATTAGAAGAAAAAAATTTACCAAAAATCCAAGTTAGTGATACTATTAGCAAAATTGCTTTGGTTTATGAAAAAATCAGAAATACTATTGATTATAAAGAAGCTCATCTTTTAAGAAAAAACGCGACGGAAAGAATTTTAAAAAGAAGACTAATGACTACCAATGAACCGCAAGCGATTGCTAAACCGTTAATTTTAGAATTAATTAGAGCCGGTTATTTAAAAAACAATGAGATTAATGAAAATTATATCAAAAAAGTTGAAGAAATTATTAATAAATTTGTTCTTTTAAAAATTTACTTGCCACAACTTTATAAAAATAAAGAGCTTAATGATTTTAATAATTGGTTAATTAAGATTACTGCTGTAGAAATTGAAGAAACGATTGTTTCCACCGAAAAGGAGGATGCCTTAATAGAATTAATTTATGAGAATATTAATAAAAATATTAATTTTTTAGATCCGTCACTAAACGAAGAAGAAAAAGCAATCTTACTTTATTTAGCCATCCATAAAGCTATTAATAAATCTGATGAAGCTATTTTGATCTATCACCTTTTTCGTTACTTTCTACCAGTTTTACCCACCGAAAAAAATGAATTTACTGAAGAAGAAATTATTAAGACCATCGCTGGTTTTCGTGAGTTAAAAAATAAAATTAATTATTATTTAAATCATCCTCTCAAAAATAATCTCCTTAAAATCATAAAAAAGATTGTTGTTCCTTATATTATTCTCAAAGATTTTATTGAAGAGCATGCAGTTGGGGCTTATCAAAAATTACTGCAAACAACTTATTTAGAAGAATTTATTAAAAATGATTGCAAAAAAAGATATAAAGAAGCCCATGTGAGATTACACCGTGGCGCGGTTAGAAGTATTATTTACCTGTTTATTACCAAGATGGCTTTGCTTCTAATTTTAGAAATGCCATTGGATTACTATATTGAAAATCAAGTTAATTATTTTTCATTGGGAATCAATGTTTTATTCCCGCCCTTTCTAATGTTTTTGATTGGCTTGATGATTAGGGTGCCTTCTAAGAAAAATACTCAAAAGATTTTAGAAGAAGTAATAAAAATTGTTTATAGTCAAAAACCTCAAATGGCAATTATTCGGATTAAAAAACCAGTGCGCTACGGCTCATTTCTGGATATTACTTTTAAAATCTTATATTTTATCCTTTTTTTACTCTCTTTTAGCTTAATTATCTATATTTTAAATAAACTGGATTTTAATATTCTCAGTGGTTTCATCTTTATTCTTTTCTTATGCTTAATCAGTTTCTTTGGTACAACTCTTCGTCAAACTGCCAAAGAGTACTTGGTTTTAACGCCCCGCGATAGTTTTGTAACTCTAGTACTGGATTTAATTTCTCTGCCAATTCTCGCCATGGGTAAATTTATCTCTAAAAAGTTATCTAAGATTAACTTCTTTATCTTTATTTTTGATTTCATTATTGAAGCACCATTTAAAACAATTATTGAGGTAATTGAAGAATGGCTGTCATTTATTCGAGAGAAAAAAGAAGAAATCGCGACTTAATAATTATTTTAAATAATAAAAAAATAGGTTTATCCCTTGATTTTTATTTTAAAATAAATATAATTATAAAACTTAAAAACTAAACGGACTCGTGGTGCCCGCCTTGTAGAGACGCAAAATTTTGCGTCTCTACAAGGCGGGTAAATAGCCCGGCCATAGCTTAGTAATAATCTTTAAAAAATATTTATATTTTATAAGCAGAACAGACCCATGGTGTAGCCCGGTTAATCCCGCATTGTCGCTTCGCGCCATGCGGGACAGGCACGCCTAAATGTACATAATAAAATAATAAAAAACTAAGCGGACTCGTGGTGTAGCCCGGTTAACACGCCTCCCTGTCACGGAGGAGATCGAGGGTTCGAATCCCTTCGGGTCCGCTTAGTTTTTTATTCCTCTCCTGCCTGCCCCGCTTTTACGAACAGTGCAAGTAAAAAGCGGGGTCACGGAGGGTCCGAGCTGATCCGCTGATAAGCAGAAGGAAGGCAACTGCTTGCCTTCCGACAGTGAGGACGGGCAGTCCGATGCCCGTGGCAGGACTGCCCCGGAGATTGAGGGTTCGAATCCCTTCGGGTCCGCTTAGTTTTTTATTCCTCTCCTACCTGCCCCGCTTTTACGAACAGTGCAAGTAAAAAGCTGGGTCACGGGGAGTCGAGTCAATACGCGAAGCAAACTGCTTTGCTTCGCGCGGGACGAGACGGGCTGAGCGATGCCTTGCCGCGGAAGCCCTAATCAGGTATTCCCACCGAAGGTGGGATCGGGTCAGCCAGATAATTTAAAAAGCCCGCCTAAATTTTGCCTATGCCAAAATTTAGGCGGGCTTTTTAAATTATTAATAAAATAACGGCCAACTGGGGAGAGCAAAATGTCTAACTCAATCGCCGAGTTACTATCATTGATAAAAGAATACGCGCCGGATTTACTCAAACCAGCAAAACACGGCGCCTTAGAAATCATTAGTTTAGAATTAGAAAAAAGTAATCTTAAGTGGAAAATAAGGCTCTTAAAAAAGAATAAAGACAGCATAGAAAACAGGGAAAAAATCAGGAGTTTAGAGCAAGAGTTGGCCGGGTGCGAAAAGCTCTTAAAGGAAATAGAGGAAGAAGACCGAGAGCTTCTACAGTTGGAAGAACAGAAGGAAATACTTGATGCCAAAATTGCCGTAGCGAAAAAAGAAGAGAAATTAAGGGAGGTGAGTAACCCGGCACCGCCACCACCGCCCCAGAAAAGCAAGTTTGACTTATTAAAAGCCCAATTGCAGGAAATAGAAATTAAGTTTGCTGACCAACCCGATTTAAGGGACCAGCTCATGGAGTATATTAGGTCGAAATTCTTTGAAGGCGAGGAATAAAGAAGCCCTGGCAGAGATAATCCAGGGCTTGGGTGAAGCAGATAAAATCAGTTGGGAACGAGGGGAAAGGGGATTCTGGGGACCCGGCTTAAGGGATATGGAGCCTGTCTTAATTGGCGGGCTAACTCCGAGATAAACCAGCCAATATCTTCTATATCCTTAGCCGGCCCATTATAGTGGGTGAGGATACGAGGGATGTCTTCCTGAAGGGTTTCTTCTGCCACGCGCAAAGTTTCTTCCCTCATCCAGCGGAAGGCGACTTCCCGATCCCCGTGTTTCACGATTTGGGCGAATTCCAAATCCCGTTCAGCTTTTGATTTTTTGATGAACCCATTCGTCATTAAACGTCTCCTTTCCTGATTTAAGTCGGCCGCTCTTTAATTACTTGCTTTCAGAAAAAGGTTTAGTCCCTTTATCCTTCAGAAAGGCTTGGAGTGTCTTGCAATCAATGCAAGGGTGTTCTTTGCCTGATTGTCCACAGGGTTGGTCAGTAACCACCGGTTTGTCTAATGATTTTCTTTCTGCTCCTAAGGCGACTTTTTCAGTTGAAGCTAAAATTTCTGCTCTGGCTTTCCTCTCAGTAATAATTTCTATAGCAATTACATTACTAATCCCTGGCAATCCCTCACGAATAGCTTTTAATATCTTTTCCTTTGCCGGTTGGGGGATTGTACTTTCTTTTTGATTAATTTTAATCCTCGTCATTCCCGACCCTCCTTTTATTAATTTTAATTAAAGATACAAAGTGCATTATATAGATATTTTAATCAAAAAATAAAATATGTCAATAAAAAATAAGGTTGATTCATGAATCGCCCTTATTTTATCTTATTTATAAAATAAATTACTTCTAAAGTTAGGAGAGAATGGGGCAGGTTGGATTTGCCAATGCTTTGGCAAATCCAACCTGCCAATCCTCTTTTATTTTAATCCCAAAACTTGTGCGGTCTGCTTGATAAAACTGACGACTACGGCCGGCGGAAGCAAACTAATTGATTCCTCGCCTTCGTCGTCTTTGACTAGCCAAGGACTTTCAATAGTTTTGACCTGGCCCAAGGCTTGATCATACTCATAATTATACTGTGGGGTTATTTCGTAATCATCGACATAATTCTTGGCTATATCTTTAGGAATTGAATTCCTTAAGTAGATTTTAGGTACACCGGTTAGGGTTAATAATTTTTGAAAAATCTGATTATCGACTTCTAAACGAGCACGGATCGGCTCAATGCCAAGCTCATCCCCTTCCTTAGGAACCATCCTAGCTTTATCACAGGTTGGATTATCACACATCAAATAAAAAGCTTTGGTTTCTTTGTCATAGCCGACATCCTTGGTAGTCAGCAACTTCAAGTTGCGCGGCGTATGGCAGACTGGGCAGATCACCCTGAATTTTATTCTTTCATCAATGATTGAATCCGGCACATTAATGAAGACAAAAAAATCCGGATCTTCGCGGTAGCCAATCAATTCCTTAAGATAAAGTGAATAATTAATCTGATCGTGCGCTCTGGGAAAACCGTCGATAAAGATTGCCTGCTTTGGACGTCTACTGATTTCATATTTGATTAAGGCAATAATCAGTTCGGAGGATATTAAATTGCTCTGGCTTCGGCCCATGATTAAATCGACTGTTTCTTCTACGCTGTGAAAACCGCGGTAATTCTTGGCCAAAAAGTCCAAAAAATTTTTCTTGCCTTCTGTAGTTTTAAGATTTTTATGAATATCTCTGACAATATCGCCCACCGCCACATGGCCAATATTTTCTTGACCCACCGCTTCCATAAAAAGTTTGGAATAAGTGCCTTTACCAGAATTTTTTTTGCCTAATAGATAGGCTACAAAAGAATTGTTTTTGAGGTAATTACGAAGTTTGGCCAGTTCCTGACCAGTTTTTAGTTCAAAATACGCTTTACGCTCTTTTGGATCGTTTAAATCAAAAATTCTACTTTCACCTTCAATTTTAGTCTTGTAGACTGGAAATTGCATAGATTTTTTAAGATAAAAAAAATAGATGCTAATTAGTTATTTTTTAAGTTTTAATTTATTTTTTTAAAATTTCTTTAACTTTTTCAACTACTTCCGAAGGCGTTAAATTAGCCTTCACTAAATAATCATTTGCTCCCATGGCTTTGCCCTTATTAATATCCTCATCTTGACCTAAGTTGGTTAGCAAAATAATGGGAATATTTTTGGTCGGAGTTTCTTCTTTTAAACTTTTCAAAACTAGAAATCCGTCCATTTTTGGCAAAATTATATCGAGTAAAATTAAATCCGGCTTCTCTTTTAAAGCTAAAGCTAAACCATCTTCGCCATTAAACGCCTTGAGGACTTGGAATCCTTCGGTCAAAAATTTTGATTCATACATATTGACCAACATTTCCTCATCCTCAATAATTAATATTTTTGTTTTATTTTCCATATCATTATATTATTTATTTTAATAATCTTTCAATAAATTAATTATAACAGGACTAATAGGAAAATCAAGGTGGTGGTAGGGACGCCATTATTGGCGTCCCTACCACCACCCAACTTCTTTTATTGTTACTTTTTATAATAATATCACCTTGCTGATCTGTTCTTAAAATATTAATATTTTTTCTTTCTAATTTTTTTAAAGTTATTAACGCCGGTAGGCCAAATTTATTATCTTTACCAACCTGAATAATTGCCACTTTTGGGTCAACAGCTCTTAATAATTCATCACTAGTGGAATATTTGCTGCCATGATGGCCAATTTTAATGATCTCGGCTTTTAAATCTGGGTAACTCTTTAACATTTCTTCTTCCTCTGCTTGAGGTAAATCTCCCATAAAAAGAAAATTGGTATTTTTAAAAGTTAATAAACTCACAATTGAGGTTTGATTTAAATCTTCAAATTGTTTATTGGTTAAATTTTCAAGAGGATAGATTATTTTTAACTTTAAATCACTGCTAAAAATAATTTCCTGGCCAGTCTTGGCAATTTCTAAAGAAATCTTTTTCTCTTTAATTAATCTCAACCATTCAAAATACTCTGGAGTGGTATGAACAGCGCCATTATATAAAACTTTTTTCACTTGATACCTTTTCAACACTTCTACTAAGCCAACCAAATGGTCGCTGTGGGCATGGGTTAAAATCATTAAATCAATTGTCTTGTCAAAAAAATTAAAATAACGTCCTATTTTATTAACTATAATATTGTCCGGACCGCCGTCAATTAATATTTTTTGATTATTTGGGGTCTTAATCAATATTGCGTCACCCTGACCAACATCAAAAAAAATTACTTGTAAATTTTTGTCTAGTTCTTGAAATAATAAATAGCCTAAGAGAATTAAAACGATAATGATTAAACCACTAATTATTTTTATTAGATTTTTCATATATTAACACGGGCTACTCTGTGTTTTATTAAATAGATTATTAAAAAAATTAATAAATAAATAAAAATAATTAGCCAAACTGGAAAATTATTAATCATTAAATAAGAATTTTTAATGGTAACCAATTTTTCTACGATTAAAACAAAATAACCCAAAATCACCCAATTTAACCAGAAGAAAATTGGAGCAATAACTGGAATTATTAAGCCGACTATTACTGCAATTAACCCGCCAATAATCATCGGCGCTGAAAGTGGTAAAATTAGTAAATTAGCAATTGGCGCAATCAGCGATAAATTGCCGAGTTTAAACACCAACCACGGCAAAGTAAAAATCTGGGCAGCGAAAGTGGTGGCTAAATTCTCTTTGATTCCTAAAAACGAAGGTAAAAATTTCAATAAATTCTCTATGTTTTTTTCAAAATAAATTAAACCTAGGACTGCCAAAAAAGAAAATTGAAAACCCAAATCAACTATTACAACTAAAGGGTTAATTAAAACCATAACTGCGCCGGCAAAAAAAATCGCATTTAAAGAAAGGTTGACTCGGCCGATATTTAAAGCCAGTAATACCAAAAATCCCATTATACCGGCTCTGACCGCTGACGGCATGAAACTAATCAAAGTGATGTAAAAAATAATAAAGGCAGTAGTTAAATAAAAAGCGGTTCGGCGCCATAAACCAATACCTAATAAAATATTCATTAGATAACTGGCTAATAAGGTAATATGCATGCCGGAAATTGCAATAATATGACTAGTGCCGGTTAAATTAAAATTTTTTGCCAGTTCTGGATCAATCCCATAAGTCGTGCCGATTAATAAACCGACTAAGACCGAGGCTTGGGGTTCAACTAAATTCTTATTAATCGTTTCTTCGATTTTAATTTTTAGTTTTAAAAGCTGGGTTTTGAAAAAATTGCCCTGGTTTTCTTTTAAAACCTTTATTTCTGGACTGTAACAAACTGAATAAATATGATAACGGGCTAAATATTTGGCATAATCAAATTTTTCAAACTGGTTAGGAATCTGCAAAGCACAGGTTATTTTTAATAAATCGCCATAATGATACTCGGGATATAATGGTACTTTTATTAAAACCTTACCGCTGACTTTTTTATTATCCAGAGACAAACTTTTAATAATTAATTTCTGATTATCCAATTTCCTTTGTGGATTATCATTTACCAAACCGCTAAAAGTTATTTGTTGTAAATCTTGGTAAGCTAAACCTGGCTGATTATTGTAATATTGGATATCATTTTTAGTTACTTTAGGAATATTAATTTGGTAACGATAATAACCGATTAATAATAAAATTAAAATTAACGCTATTTGTCTAGGTTTTTTTTCATTAATAAAAATTATCATCAACACTAATGCTAAAAAAATAAGATAAATAATCAATAAATCAATTTTAAACAGCTCGGCGAGAATTATGCCAGAAATGAAAGATAGACAGAGGGATTGGAAAAAAGTAGATTTGCACATAATAGGATTAAGGATTTAGGAATCAGGATTTTTCCTCGTTCTTTATTAGTAAAGTTTTCTTATGTTTGTTTAAATCTGCCAATAAATCTAATAATTCTTTATCAACCTTATTATATTCTTCCCTATTTAAATAATTTAATCTATTAGCAATAGCTAAATGGCTCCTAGTCTCTTCTATTTCACCTCTAGCAATATATAAAAACCGAGATAATAGTAAATTCGTGAGGATAAAAATCACATTTTATGTAATACTGTAGCTATAAATATTAAATAATTTAGACTATGGCTATAAAAAAACAGGAGAATTTGTCCAAAATGCGGTTTTCATCACACGAGAAAGAATGGTCATTTTCGTGGAAAACAGAGATATGAATGCTTGGGATGCGGCAGAAATTTTATTAGTAAATCAAGAAAGGTTATTCTGCAAAAAGTTCTTTGGAAAAAGTATGTTTGGAAAAGACAGACAGCAAAACAATTAGCAAAAGAGTATCAGAGAAGCGAGAGTTGGATTAGGCGACAGCTGGATAAATTAGTTGTCAAAAAATCAACGGTTAAATCTTGCCCTGTTATTATCGTTGTCGATATGACCTTTGTCAAAAGAACTTTTGGCGTGGCAGTTATCCGAGCGCCTCAGCTTAAAAAAAATCTGGCTTGGAAAATGTCCTTAATTGAAAACGCCGCTATTTATCGCGATCTGCGCTGGCAGGTATGGAAACAAGGATTTGAGATTCAGGCGGTGGTAATTGACGGAAAACCAGGTTTAATTGAGGTTTTCTGGGACGTGCCCATTCAGATGTGCCATTTCCATCAGATTGCCATTATGACTCGGTATTTGACCACCAGGCCGAAACTGCCTGCTGGGCAAACACTGAGACGTATCGCACTCCAAATAACCAGAAGTAACGAGGATGAAATTAGCGAACTGTTAGACGGCTGGTACAACGAATGGAAAGAATTTCTTAAAGAAAAAACATTCAACCCTGAAACCAAGCATTGGTTTTACACCCATAAGCGATTGCGCTCCGCTTACCGAAGCTTAAAGAGAAATTTACCGATACTTTACACTTACCAGAAATATCCGGAACTAAAGATTCCCAACACCACCAACTCGCTGGACGGAACATTCAGTCACTTAAAGGATATGCTAAGAATTCACAGGGGTTTGAAAAAGAACAGAAAGTTGAAAGTTATTGATGAAATTCTTTCTAAATAATCCTCACGAATTTACCATTATGCCAATTTTAATAAATGTAAAAAAGATATCAAAAAAATATTTTCAGCCCTTTCCCAAATTAAAGGTGTTCAAAAAACCGGTGCTCCTAAATTGATGCATCTAAAAATCCCACAGGTTTTTGTAATGTGGGACGGTTACATAAGAAGTTATTATGGTTTTAAAAATGGCGACGCAGAGGATTATTTTAATTTTCTTAAAAAAATGCAAAGTAAATTTCCAGATGTAAAGGAAATGTTTGGAAGAACCATCCCGAAATTGATTGATGAGCACAATTATAAAACTATAACTAAACCGGCACTTGAGAAGAAAAAGTAAAATTTAAATCGACGGCGTGCTAGCTTTACTGGTAGGTAATTTAACGGCAAAATATGAAAAAAACAACATTTGAAAAATTTATCATAGAATTAGCCAGAGGTTTGTTTTTTAATAACGCAGATAACCGCAAATATGACACAGACAAGGCGCAGATGAATCGCGGATATCTGTGCGTTATTTGCGAACATTTGCGTCCTATTTTGCGGATATTCGCGCTTAAAAATTAATAATTAAAAAATATTAAAACATGAGTGATTTATACTCAATTTTCGGCTGGGGATCACCAATTGGCACTGGCCTATTTCTTCTCATGCTTGGCGGTTTTATTTATCTCCTATCAAAAGCTAGCAAAAAGAAAGAGCCCCCACAATAATATTAATAAAATACATGGAACAGGATTCGATAAAAAAATTAAAACGAATGATGCTTTTATTGTATCCCTTGACTTTCGTTATTTTAGCGGGAATTCTGATGCTAACAGCCGGTACACTTAATTACTGGCCAGGCTGGATTTTTTGCGCCTTAGTTATAATACCGGCGCTATTTATTAGTCTTTATTTTATCAAAAGATCACCGGAGTTTTTGGAACGCCGGATGAAATTCAAAGAAAAAGAAATCAAGCAAAAAACCATCATTAAGTTTAGTAGCATATTTTTTATTATTGGTTTTATCATGCCAGGGCTAGATTATCGCTTTGGCTGGTCAATGATGCCTGTCTGGCTGATTATCACGGCCGAGGTAATAATTTTGGCCTGTTATTATCTGATATTTTTAGCTTTTAAGGAAAATGCCTATGCCGGACGGACGGTTGAGATATTTACCGGGCAGAAAGTTATTGACACTGGACCATATGCCATCGTGCGGCATCCAATGTACAGCGGAATTATACCGATGTTTTTATTTTTACCGCTGGCGCTTGGCTCGTTTTGGGCGATCATCCCTTTTATTCCGGTGGCCGGAATTATTATTGTTAGGATTTTAAACGAAGAAGCGGTTTTAAAGCAAGGTTTGCCTGGTTATCAGGCATATTGTGAAAAAGTGCGTTATCGGCTGGTGCCATATATTTGGTAATAAAAATTTATGCATAAAAGTGATAATATCGAAATAATTTTAAGAGCCATCATTATAAGTAATGGCAAGATTTTATTATGTCTGCTATCAGATAAATTATATTATTATTTACCGGGTGGACATTTGGAAAAAGGGGAGGTGTTGGAAGATTCTTTAAAAAGGGAATTAAAAGAAGAGGCAGGCGTGGAAATTAAGTCAATGCAATTTTTGGATCTGAAAGAGCATTTTTATGATGAACATCATGAAATTAATTTAATTTACAAAGTTGAATTAGCAACGGAAAATCCTGAAGCCATTATTTGCCGAGAGGATCATTTTATCTTCACCTGGGTTGAGGTCTCCAAATTAAATTCGATAAATCTATTACCGCCGAATATTAGAGATTTTTTATTGAACTATTTAAAATAAAATCATGGACGGAACCGAACGTGACAATATTAAAATTGGCCAACAAGTGGCTATTGTCCAAAAACAACACCAACGAACCGGTGCATTAACCCAAGGCATTGTTGCTGATATTTTAAATAGTTCCTCGTATCATCCTTATGGCATCAAGGTTAGATTGGAAAGTGGCGAGGTGGGCAGAGTGCAAGAGATTTTAAACTATGCTATTTAAGTTCTTAATTAATGCTTTGAGCAGATAAATGTGGATGACTCGTAGATAAATCGCAGATAATTCAAAAATAAATTCGTGAAAAATTCGTGCTTATTCGCGTTGTTTGCGGATATTCGCGAAATAAGAAAGCAAATTAATCACGAATGACGCGAATGTTCGCAAATTAATCGTGAATGGATACTAAGTATACATAATGAGTCATTCGTTTTTTTATTGAAAAAAATCAGATTTTACGCTAA
>Ga0315280_10002867_pt1 | contig 27312 bp, 21 predicted proteins | sample YL17G06_40_MG_FD_203697 | JGI IMG/M metagenome (GOLD analysis project Ga0315280, IMG submission 203697) | Sediment microbial communities from Yellowstone Lake, YNP, Wyoming, USA - YL17G06_40 | ecosystem: Environmental > Aquatic > Freshwater > Lake > Sediment | place: USA: Wyoming | collected... | reverse complement strand
CGGCGCCGAGAGAGCACTTCGCAACTCCGCCAGGAGCAAATCAGACGGCATGACCTGGAGGAGCAGATCGAACTGGAGATCCGGCTGGCGCTGGACGCTCTGAACTCGGCCGAAGAGCAGGTCAAGGTGGCCGAAGAAGGCCTGACGCTGGCGCAGGAAGAGGTGGCCCAGGCGCAGCGGAGGTACCAGGCCGGGGTGACCAGCAGCCTCGAGACCACCGACGCGCAAACGCGGCTGGAGCGCGCCCGGGAGAACCGCATCGCTGCGCTGTTCGGCTACAACGCGGCGCGCATCGATTTGGGCCAGGCCATGGGGACCATCCGGCGGATGATTCAGTAGGAAGCTTGTAGCTTGTAGCCTGTAGCTTGTGGACCGCGCATCGACGAGCTACGAGCTGCAGGCTGATATGAGGAGAATGTCGTGAAGAAAAGAGTCTTGCCATTGATGGTGCTGGTAGCGGTGATTGGGGTGGGGATCTGGTACGGGCTGCGGTCGTGGAAGAGCAACGGCCGGGGCGGCATCGCGGTGTCGGGAAACATCGAACTCACCGAGGTGAATATTTCGTTCAAGGTCCCCGGCAGGCTGATCGAGCGGCGGGTGGATGAGGGCCAGCAGGTCAGCAAGGGCACAGTCGTGGCGCGGATGGACCAGGAGCAACTGCTTCGGCAGCGCGATCGCGTTCGGGCGGGTCTGACTTCGGCCGAAAACCGGCTGGTGCAGCAGCGCACGGCCATCGATTTCCAGACCGAGAACATCGCCAGCCAGATCCAGCAGCGGCAGGCCGAGCTGAGGCAGGCGCAAGCCAACCTGGCGCAACTGCTGGCGGGCTCGCGGACGCAGGACATCGAGCAGGCCCGCGCGACAGTTTCGGGGGCCGAAGCCGCTCTGGAGAAGGCGCACAACGACTGGGAGCGGGCGCAGACGCTGTTCAAGAAAGAGGACATCTCAGCCTCCGAGTTCGACCGCGCCAAGACCACCTTCGAGGGCGCGGAGGCGACTTTGCGGCAGTTGCGCGAACGGCTGGCGCTGGTGATCGAGGGGCCCAGGAAAGAGGACATCGAGGCGGCGCGCGCCATGGTGGCCCGGGCCCAGGCCGGGCTGAGAACCGCCGAAGCAGCCAAGCTGGATCTGAAGAGAATGCAGCAGGAGCTGGCCACTCGCCAGGCGGAGATCGACCAGGCCCGGGCGGAGCTGGCCGTAGCCGACGTGCAGTTGAGCGACACGGTAGCCATCAGCCCGATTGACGGCGTAGTGCTGGTCAAGGCGGCCGAGGTGGGCGAAGTGCTGGCGGCAGGAACCACAGTGGTGACGGTGGGCGACCTGGACCACCCCTGGCTGCGCGCCTACATCAACGAGCAGGACCTGGGACGCGTGAAGCTCGGCGAGAAGGTGAAAGTCACTACGGACTCGTTTCCCGGCAAGGTCTACCAGGGCCGGGTGTCGTTCATCTCCTCGGAGGCCGAGTTCACGCCCAAGCAGATCCAGACCCAGGAAGAGCGGGTCAAGCTGGTGTATCGCATCAAGATCGATGTCAAAAACCCCAATCACGAGCTGAAGTCCAACATGCCGGCGGACGCCGAAATTCTGATTGGCGGGGCGGAGAAATGATCCGCACCCAGAACCTGACGCGCCGATTCGGGGCCTTGACCGCGGTAGACGGTTTGAACCTCGAGGTTGCACAGGGCGAGATTTTCGGGCTGGTGGGGCCGGATGGCGCCGGCAAAACCACCACCCTGCGCCTGCTGTGCGGGCTGATGGACCCCACCGAAGGGCAGGCCTGGGTGGCCGGTCACGACGTGGCGCGCGAGATCAATCGAGTAAAGGACAGCATCGGATACATGGCGCAGCGGTTCGGCCTGTACGTGGACCTGACGGTCGAGGAGAACATGCGCTTTTATGCCGACCTGTTCGGCATCTCCGCGGGGGAGCGCGACCAACTGATGGCCCAACTCTTGCGAATGACTCGCATGGAACCCTTCCGCCAGCGGCAGGCCGGCAAACTTTCCGGAGGCATGAGACAGAAACTGGCGCTGATGTGCACCCTGTTGCACCATCCGCGCATCCTGTTCCTGGACGAGCCAACCAACGGAGTGGACCCGGTTTCGCGCCGCGATTTCTGGGCCATCCTCTACCAGTTGGTCAAGGACGGTATGACGGTTTTCGTGACCACTGCCTACTTGGACGAGGCCGAGCGCTGCAACCGGGTAGGGTTGATGCACCGCGGGCGGCTGATTCGCTGCGATTCGCCGGAGGCGCTGCGGAGCGGGCTGGAGGAGACCTGTTACGAGGTGGAGTGCGCGGACCCGAGAGCCGCCAGAGAGATTCTGGCGCGCACTGAAGGTGTGTTGAGTGTTGCGCCGGCGGGCGCCAAGTTGCACGTGTTCCTGACGGCCGGTCAGGGGTCTGCCCCACTGGAGGGCGCCAGGTTCACGCCCATGACGCCGTCGCTGGAAGACGTTTTCATCGCCCTGATTCGGAAGGCGGAGCATGGCTTCAATTAACGCCGTCGAGGTGGAGGGCCTGGTGAAGAAGTTCGGAGACTTCGTGGCGGTGGACCACGTGTCGCTGGCGGTGAGCCGGGGAGAGATCTTCGGGTTTCTGGGGCCCAACGGCGCGGGAAAATCCACCACCATCCGAATCTTGTGCGGCCTGCTGCGGCCGACGGCTGGACGGGCCACGGTGGGAGGCTTCGACGTGGCCACCGAGCCCGAAGCCATCCGCCAGAACATCGGGTACATGTCGCAGAAGTTCTCGCTCTACGACGACCTGGAGGTGGAGGAGAACATCGACTTCTTCAGCGGCGTCTACGGCGTGCCCGACGAGGTGCGCCGGGAGCGCAAGGAATACGTGCTGCGGATGGCAGGCCTGGTCGAGAAACGGCACACCATGACCCGTTTGCTGGCGGGTGGCTGGAAGCAGCGGCTGGCCCTGGGCTGCGCCATTCTGCACCAGCCGCCCATCCTGTTTCTGGATGAGCCGAATTCGGGTGTGGACCCCATCGCCCGCCGCGAGTTCTGGGACCTGATCTACCAGCTCTCGGCCAGCGGCCACACCATCTTCGTCACTACTCATTACATGGATGAGGCCGAGTACTGCCACCGCCTGGCGCTGATGTACCGGGGGAAGATCATTGCGCTGGGAGCGCCCGCAGAATTGAAGCGGGAGCTGGAATCCTATCACCTGCTGGAGTTGGAGTCTGCGGATTTGCTGGAGAGCATGAAGGCGCTGGAGGGACAGGAGGGCATCCTGGACGTGGCGGTGTTCGGCGGGGGACTGCACGTGACGGTACGAGAGCCGGAAGTGGCGGTGCGGCGCATCCAGGAGGCGCTGGAACAGAGGGGGATCGCGATCCAGCGGCTGGGGTCTATCGAGCCGTCCATGGAGGACGTGTTTGTGGCCATGATTGAGCGCGAGGAGCAGAACCTGTGAGCCTCCGGCGCACCTGGGCAGTGATGCGCAAGGAGGGCCTGCACATCCTGCGGGACCCCAGGAGCTTGCTCATGGCCCTGGCGGTGCCGCTGGTGATGCTGCTGCTGTTCGGCTACGGGCTGACTCTGGACGTGGACCGCATCCCAACCTTGATTTACGACGGCGACCATAGCCCGGCCAGCCGCGAACTGGTGGCGCAGTTTCAGGGCTCGCGGTTCTTCCGAATCCTCGGCTGGGTGGACGAGTACCGAACCATCGAGAAAAGAATTGACCGCGACCGGTGCCTGCTGGGCGTGGTGATTCCCCGGGACTACTCGCGCAAACTGGCCTCCGGGCAGGAAGCGGAGGTCCAGCTTCTGCTGGATGGAAGCGACTCGAACACGGCTTCGATCGCGCTGGGTTACGCGCAGGCCCTGTTGCAGGTGTACTCGATGGAGTTGCGCACCAGGGCGCTGGACCGCAAGGGCGGCGCGAAGCTCAAAGCGCCCGTGGAGGCCCGGCTGCGGGTCTGGTACAACAGCGAGCTGAAATCCCGCAACTACATCGTTCCCGGCCTGATCGCCGTGATCATCAACATCATTGCCGCCCTGCTCACCTCGCTGACCATCGCCCGGGAATGGGAGATGGGAACCATGGAGCAACTGCTCTCGACGCCCTTGCGCCCGGCAGAACTGGTGCTGGGGAAACTGGCGGCGTTTTTCGGGCTGGGTTTGGCCGACATGCTGATTGCGATCCTGGTAGGGGTGTTCCTGTTTGGCGTGCCGCTGCGGGGAAACCCGCTGTTCCTGGTGCTCACCGGTTGCATCTTCCTGTGCGGAGCGCTGTGCTGGGGCATTCTGGTTTCCGCCTTTGCACGCTCGCAGTTGCTGGCCTACCAGTTGGGGATGCTGACGTCCTTCCTGCCGGCCCTCCTGCTGTCGGGCTTCGTGTGGTCAATCGAGAACATGCCGGGCGTCATCCAGGCGATCACTTATATTTTCCCGGCGCGCTACATCGTCACGATTCTGAAGGGGGTCTTCCTGAAAGGCGTGGGCATGCACGTACTGTGGGTGGAAGTGGCGTTTCTATTGGTGTTTGTCACGGTCGTTTTTGTGGCGGCCACGCGCCGGGTGGGGAGGAGGGTGGCGTGATGTGGCGGCGCATTCGAGAAATCGTCCGGAAGGAGTTCCGGCAAGTCCTTCGTGAGCCCCGCATGCGGGTGGTGTTGATCTTCCCGCCCCTGCTTCAGCTCATCATCTTCGGGTATGCGGTCAACCTGGACATCGAGAACACCCCCCTGGCCTGGATGGATCTGGACCGCACGCCGGCCAGCCGCGAGCTGCGGGCGGCCTTTGAGAGCTCGCGGTACTTTCGAGTCGTGACCGAGCCGGCGCACCAAGGGCAGGTGCGGGACTTGCTCGATCACGGAGCGGTCGAAGCCGTGGTGCAGATCCAGCCGGGCTTCGGACGCGACATCCAGCGCGGGGACACCTCGGTGGTCCAGATCCTGGTGGACGGGACGAACTCGAACACCGCCTCGATTGTGTCGAGCTACGCCTCGCAGATCGTGAGCGACTACTCGGGCCGGGTCACGGCGCAACAACAGCAGTCCAAGCTGGTGGGCCGGACGGCCGCGGCGGGCGGGCCGGTGAACATGATGATGCCTGGCCTGCGGGTGCGCAGCCGGGTGTGGTTCAACCCGGATCTGCACAGCCGGAATTACTTCGTCCCAGGCGTGGTAGTGAACATTATCACCCTGGTGACATTGATGCTGACCGCCATGGCCATCGTGCGCGAGAAAGAGATCGGCACCATGGAGCAGTTGATGGTGACGCCCATCCGGCCGCTCGAGCTGATGCTGGGCAAAACGCTGCCCTTCGCCCTGGCCGGACTGCTGGACGTAGTGCTGATCACGGTGGCCGCCCTGGTGGTGTTTCACATCCCGTTTCGGGGCAGCGTGTTTCTTCTGCTGGGGTGTGCGGTCCTGTTCCTGCTGACCACGGTGGGCGCGGGGCTGTTCATCTCGACCATCTCCCAGACGCAGCAGCAGGCCATCATGGCCTCCTTCTTCTTCTTCCTGCCGGCCTTCATGCTGAGCGGCTTCGCATTTCCCATCCGCAACATGCCGCTGGCGGTGCAGTACCTGAGCTACCTGAACCCAGTGCGCTACTTCATCGAAATCGTGCGGGGCATCTTCCTAAAAGGGACCGGCGCGGCGGTCCTATGGCCCCAGATGGCGGTGCTGTTCTGCTACGGGCTGACCGTGCTGAGCCTGAGCGCGCTGCGGTTCCACAAGCGGCTAGATTAGAGCCCTGCTCCCCAACTGACCGACGCCCGCCAGCCGGGAGGGTGGCGCGCGGAGCGAGGACCTGTCTCCTCATCCAGGACGGTGGCCCCCTATGCGTTGACTGAGGACGGCCGTCCCCGGACAGACGTACTGAGGGACTGCCCGCGGTATGGGCGGTTGTCGACAGTGATCAATAAACACTGGGCGACAAGGTAGGAGCCATAGCCGGCACAGGTGAGCCCGCGGTTCCAGGTCCACTTTCCGAAAATGAGATTCCCAGCCCGGACCGCCTTGGCACAGGCTCAAATTCCGGTAAAGCGCGTCACCAGTTCGCAGTAGTAGACGCCGGGCGAACAGTCAGGATCTATCAGAGATCATCTTCCCGATGCCGGTCGGTTGGTCACTCATGAGGCCCGGCTTGCGCAACGACGCTTTGATCGTCTACAATTGTCGGTAATCTAGGCATATGGCAAAGCCAACCGATTTTGTCCAAGGCACTCTTGATCTGTTGATCCTCAAGACCATCTCGCTCGAACCTAAACACGGTTGGGCGATCGCCAAGCGCATCCAACAGGTTTCACAAGAAGCTCTCCAGATCCAGCAGGGGTCCCTGTACCCGGCGCTACACCGTCTGGAGCAGCAGGGCTGGATCAAGGCCGAGTGGCGCCCGACCGAGACCGGGCGAATGGCAAAGTTCTACTCCCTTACGCGTTCGGGACGGAAGCAACTGGAAAGGGAATTGGCGAACTGGGTTCGTCTGTCGACGGCCATCAACATGGTGGTCCAGGAGGCTTAGCAATGCGGATTTTAGACAAAGCCCGTTTGCGGCTTCGATCGCTGTGCCGCCGTCCGAATGTCGAGTTCGAGCTCGAAGCCGAACTTCGTTTCCACCTGGATCAGCTCATTGAAGAGAACATTTCATCCGGTATGCCGCCCGAGGAGGCCCGCCGGGCCGCGCAGCGCATAATCGGGGGCATCGCGCAATACAAGGAGGAGTGCCGGGATATGCGCCGCGTAAACTTTGTCGAGGATCTTGTCCAAGACGTACGTTACACGATTCGATCTTTAGCGAAGAGTCCAGGGTTCACAGGAGTTGTCGTCGCCACGCTGGCGCTTGGGATCGGAGCAAACACTGCCATTTTCACGATCGTGCATGGAGTGCTGCTGCGGCCCCTCGACTATCCAAAACCCGATCAGCTGATGTATCTGACCGCAGAATCTCCGGCCATTGGGGGCACCCGAAATGCGCTCTCTGCGCCAGAGTACACGGAGTTCCGCCAGATGAACCAGTCGTTCGCGGCGGTTGGCGCTTATTCGACCGGCGGCGCGGCGTACACAACCGGCGAGGTCAACCTCACGGCCGGGGATCGACCTCTGCGGGTGCGCTCGATCTCCGTCGATGCACATTTGCTCAAGGCGCTCAGTATTCAGCCGGAGCAGGGACGGTTCTTCAGTGACGAAGAAACCGCGCGTTGGACAGGGACGCTACCGCCACCGATCGCAATTCTCTCGCACGAATTGTGGCGAACAGCATTTGGAGGACGACCGCTCGTTGGACAAAAGGTGGAAATCGAGGGCCGCCCCCACGAAATCGTTGGCATTATGCCGCCCGGGGCCGACGTCATGGATAACCACACCCAGGTTTGGTTGCCCCTCTGGCTCCACCCGAGTACGGCTCGGCAACGCGGGGTCCACGTCCTATACGTCATTGCGCGACTGAAAGACGGCGTCACCTTCGAGGCGGCACAGACGGAGCTGAACGCATTCGTCGAGGACTGGGGCGAGCGTGTTGGCACGAAAGACCATGTTCCCACGAACCGTCCCCTGCGAGCAGTAGACCACACCCTCCAATTGCGGGCGTTACAGGACGCGATCGTTGGGAATGCCAGCCGCCCGATCTGGGTTCTGCAGGCCGCCGTGGGATTCGTGCTGCTCATCGTCTGGGCGAATCTTGCAAATTTGACGATGGCTCGCGCCGGGTCACGCAGACGTGAATTTGTACTGCGCGCTGCTCTCGGCGCCAGCCGCGGCCGGCTGCTCCGGCAGTCGGTAACCGAAGGTGCGGTGATGTCCGGAGCCGGTGGCATTCTGGGTCTGTGGCTAGCCAGCGCTGGCGTGCGGGCGCTGATCCGTGCTTACCCGACTAGCATCCCACGGACGAGTGAGCTTACGATCGACTTGCCCGTTCTGCTGGTTGCGCTCGGCCTCTCGACTGGGACTGCCCTGCTTTTCGGATTCGTGTCGCTCGGGCGCGGGAGAACGAGTAGCATGGCGACTGCACTCAAGGAGGGCGCAAGGGGCGCCAGCGGCGCCTGGCGTCATTACGCCCGTCGTGGACTCGTGATAGCCCAAGTCGCTTTCGCGGTGATGCTGGTTATCGGAGCGGGTTTGCTAGTTCAGACAGTCTACAACCTCACGAGGATCGATGCAGGATTTGACCGGTCGCGGCTGGTGACGTTCTCGATGACATTACCAATGGCGAATTCAGATCCCGACACACGCGCGCAGGCATATCAACGCGTCCTCGACAGGCTTCGCTCCGTACCGGGCGTGCTGGGAACGGTTGCCATGTCGGGTCTGCCGCCGAATCGAACTCCAGATGCGATCGCTACTCCTATCGGGAACTACACCTCCGACGATGGCAGGCCCTTTGAAATCATCGACTACTACCAATTCGTCATGGGCGACTATTTCGGGACGATGGGCATCCCGATCGTCGCCGGCCGCGGCTTCGAGCGCACCGACAACGCGTCACAAGGCAAGGTGGCCATCGTCAATGAGACTTTGGCGAAAAGGATCTGGAAGGGGCAGAACCCGATTGGCCAGCGTCTGCGGCCTCCGGGTGGGTCGTTTGGCGCTAGCGATGATGTCTGGCATACGGTGATCGGAGTGGCCAAGGACGTCAGGCAGCGCGGGGTGGAGCACCCGGCAGGAACTGAACTTTACGTATCCCTTGACCAGCACGCTGTCTCTCCGCCGAGTATGAATGTTGTGATGCGGACGACTCTGCTGCCGGCCGCGCTGTCAGGGACGATCGAGCGGGTGGTGCGTGAAGTGGACGCCACGGTTCCCGTCGTACGGCTTCGCGGCATGGACTCGGTGTTCGCCGAATCGATTCGCCGGCCGAGACTCCTGGCGCAGCTATTGGGCGCATTTGCCGGACTGGCGCTGCTACTGGCAGCCATCGGCACTTACGGTGTGCTCTCCTACATGGTTACGGAGCGCCGGCGCGAGATCGGCATTCGGGTCGCCCTCGGTGCAACTCGCTCCCACGTGCTCACACAGATCATGAAGCAAGGGCTTCAAGTCACGGCGTTGGGTGTCACCATTGGCCTTGCAGGTGCGCTTGCCGTAAATCGGCTGATTGCGTCCCTGCTGTTTGGTGTGCAACCGACAGATACCGCGACGATCGCCTTTGTGATCGCGACGATTACGGCCGTGGCGGTGGTGGCCAGTTGGCTGCCGGCGTGGCGCGCATCGCGGCTAGACCCGAACGTCGTGCTCAGAGATGAGTAACAGCTGAGACGCTCTATTACGCCATACTGCTATTTTCCTGGGTGGATCGTCGCTACAGGAAGTTGAGGCCTGTGAAACCACGCTTCCGGAAGGTGGCGTTGAAGACGGGACCGATTACCCGCGATCAACGGCGTAGCGTTTAGGAGAACCGTAGCTGTCGCGAAATCCCGATCACACTCCAAATTCGTCAGACGGGCTCCTTACATTTGTGCCACGGCGATACCACTGTCGCGCGTTCGGCCCTCTGGCCGAGCAGACTCTTGGGGACGGATTACGGTGCTGCTGCGCCCCGTGGTACTGATTACGGTGGCGGCCCTGGTGGTCTTTCGCATCCCGTTTCGGGGCAACGCCTTTCTGCTGCTGGGTTGCGCGGTTCTGTACCTGTTCACCACGGTGGGCGCGGGCCTGTTCATCTCGACCATCTCCCAGACCCAGCAGCAAGCCATCATGGCTTCGTTTTTCTTCTTCCTGCCGGCGTTCATGCTGAGCGGGTTCGCCTTCCCGATTCGCAACATGCCGCTCGCGGTGCAATATCTGAGCTACCTGAATCCGGTGCGCTACTTCATCGAAATCGTGCGGGGCATCTTTCTGAAAGGGACCGGTGTAGCGGTCCTGTGGCCCCAGATGGCGGTGCTGTTCTGCTACGGCGTGACGGTGCTCAGCCTGAGCGCGCTGCGCTTCCACAAGCGGCTGGATTAGAATTTCGGGAAATTCTGGTGCGCTTTGACCTCTTCGATCTGCAAGGTGTGACGCTCGGCGTGGCCCGCCATCAGCAATAGGAACTGATAGGCATCCATCGGGCCCCCAGGCCCGCCTGTAGACACATGCGCCCGGAGGTCCTCCCGGGTCGCTCTGGCGAAGGAGATGGTGCGGTCGCGGCTGGCGTTGAAATGATCGATCACCGCGGCCAAGTCGGCAAAGCGCCCAGTGGGCCTGACCGGCTCGGGAGCGGTCGCCTTCTTACTGCGATCAACCACCATTTTCAAGAGCTGCTGATCACCTTCCCGTCCGCTGCTTTTCAGTTGCGGGTTTACCGGAGCCTTCAGGATCTTCTCCGTGACCAGGTCGAACAGGAAGTCCTCCGTCACCGCCACATGTTCCGCGCACTCGGCCACCGACCAGCGATCCGGCCCGGGTTTGAACTTCAGTTGCGCTTCCGACAGCCCGGCCAGCGAATCTAGAAACACTCTGCGCGATTTCTGTAGCTGGTCGAGAAGAAACTCGCGCTCCTGCGGCGCTATGGTTTGCGCCCACAACGGTTCAAGCGCGGGTACACACAAACCCAGCGCGAGAATCAACCGTAAAGCTTGCATGGGAAACCCCTCCTCTTCTCGCATCATAGCAAGCACCCGTGGCCAGATGCATGCATAATCATGGGATTGACGGCCTATGAAAGAGCTTTTTGCGGCGGCAGGATGGACCGCGCTGGTTTGTCTGACTCTCGGCCAATCAGCGAACGAGCCTGTGATTGCCACCATCGCAGGCAGCGGCAAAATGGGATGGCGCGGTGACGGCGGACCCGCAATCCAGGCCGACCTCTGGAATCCCTGCGCGGTGGCGGTGGATCGGGCCGGGAACGTGTACATCGCGGACAGCGGGAATGCCCGTGTGCGCAAGGTCTCGCCCAGCGGCGTCATCACCACCTACGCGGGCAAGAGGGGAGAGGCGCCGGAAGCCGACAACATCCCAGCCTCCTCCGCCATGCTGAAGCGGCCCGTGGGCGTGGCCGTCGATGCCGCGGGCAACCTTTACATCGCCGACGACATGGCCATGAGAGTCCGCAAAGTCGACGCCACCACCAAAATCATCACCACCCTGGCGGGCACCGGCCAACGAGGCTTCAGCGGAGACAACGGACCCGCCACCAAGGCTCATCTGAACTTCCCCAGGGGTCTGGCTGTGGATGCAGACGGGAATCTGTACATCGCCGACCGGAGGAACCACCGCATCCGCAAGGTGGCGGCCCGCACCGGAATCATCACCACGGTGGCTGGCGGCGGCGTCCCGGACCCCGCACAGGAGAATGTTGTGCCGCCTTTGCGTCCCCAAGGTGACCATGGACCAGCCATTGCGGCGATTCTGAACCTTCCGATGTCCGTGGCAGTAGACCAGCACGGCAACCTGTACATCGCCGACTCCGCCAACTTGAAGGTCAGAAAAGTGACTGCGGCGACAGGGATCATCACCACCGTCGCCGGAGGAGGTCTGGCGCGCTACGGCGGCGACGGTGGACCGGCCACCTCAGCCTCGCTGGACAGCCCGGAAAGCGTGGCCGTGGACCGTCAGGGCAACATCTACATCGGCGACCACTATGTCAGCCGTGTGAGAAAAGTAGACACGCGCGGCATCATTGACGTGTATGCAGGCAGTGATGTGGGCTTCGGAGGAGACGGCGGACCGGCACGGCAAGCAGCCATACAGTACCTCGGCGGTCTGGCTCTGGACCAGGAGGGCAACCTCTATATCGCCGACGAGGGCAACTTTCGCATTCGCGTGGTACGCATCCCGAAAGGCGGGAGGTAGCTACACGGGCAGTTCAGCGTCGTGCAGGGTCTCGCCCGCCCGCGTGATCGTGAGCCGGCCGCCCAGCGACCCGGTGGTAGTGAACAGCACAGTGACCACGCGCTCGCCGAGGGTGATGCGCGCGCCCAGGCGGTTGCCCTCTTCGATGCGCTCGGCGGGAGGAACCTCGCGGGTCGCTTCGCCGGTCACGTAGAGCAGATGGAGGAAGTAGTCGCGGGCCTGGCGCGTGGTGGGTTCGACTTCCAGACGCCAGGGCGAGAAGGGCGGCAGGCGATAGACCTGCTGCTCGATGCCCTGGTTGTCTAGGACGTGATTGTACTGGGCCTTGGGGTTGTAGGGATGCCCCCAGAACTGGTGACCCTCGCCGCCGCGCTTGGTGATCTCGACGGGTTGGGGCGCCAGCGTGCGCATGATGATGCGGCTCTGGCCCACGGAGAGCAGATCGGTATCCCCAGAAGGATGACTCGCCCACGTGCAGGTGTCGCCATCATGCCGGGTGACGTGGTCCGGAACCTCGACCGTGGCCGAGCCGGTGATGGCGGGTTCGCTCGGCAGGTGCAGGAACCAAACCTTGGGAAGATCCGCAGAAGCTGATTCCACGCGGTCGAAAATGACGAAGCACTCGGCCTCGCCGCGCAGGTACAGAAACTGGCGGGTCACCTCGCGCGCCTTTTCGGACCAGTACCCCTTGGTGAGATCCGCGGCGGCGTAGGTGGCCAGGTTGTCATCGTGCCAATACGCCACGATGTGGCCGCGCTCGACAGGAAAGCGCTGCGAGTAGACGTAGCGCAGCAGGCCGCCGTCGTTTTCGTTGTAAGCGTCCCGGCGCATCTTCTCATCGGGGTGATAGATGGTGACGATGTTGTAGATCAGCGAGCCGCCGCTGTAGTAGCAGTTGTCGTTGTGGCCCTGGCCGCCAGAGCGGTTGACCAGGTGGCCGCGCTGGGTGATGAGGAAGTGGCCCTCATCATCGCGGGAGTGCCCGGCGTAGGAGGGGCCCGCGCCGAAGAAGGCCCAGGTGGCGTTGGGGTCGTCCCAGGCCCCGCGCATGTAGATGTGCCCGGCGCCCCGGAAATGGTAGGCCAGCGGCCAGCCGGCCTCGGCCGGACTGGACGCGTCGAGGTCCGCGGGCAGGAAGGCAATGCGCTGCCAGACCTCGTCCAGGCGCAGGGACGAGTTGCGCAGCCAGCCCCTTCGGAGCGCGGTGTCGCTCAGCCAGCGCGCCACGCCGTCGCGATAGTGGCGCGCGATGATCGGGGCGCAGCGCGCGTGCTGTACCGGATAGCCGCTCGAGCCGTCGTCGATGTAGGCCAGCTTGTCGTTGTGTGCCATCAGAGAGTAGATGCCGCCGCGGATGTATTCCTGCGCAAAGCCGTCGGGCGTGCTGTTGGCGAAGGGATCGAAGCCCAGGCCGGTCAGCACCGCCTGGTAGCTGTACGGAATCACCAGCACCGGGCCGTAGTAGCCGTGACCGTTGGACTCCGACCAGATGCCCCCCATCTGGTCCAGGGCCGGCAGACCGTCACTCAGGAATTTGGTGTGGAAGCTTTTGAGATTGGTCTGGACGGCCTGCTCGAAGCGGCCTGCGTTGCCCGAGGTGGCTAGGCTCATGAAGAGCTTGCTGGTCAGAGCCACGCGGTGGTTGGCGATGTCCAGGTGGGCCGGACCCCAATGCTGGTTGTACCACCAGCCGGCGCGATCGATGTTCACTTCGGCGGTCTGCCACCAGGTGGCCACCCACTCGCCCAACAGTTCGCCGAACCGCAGGCGCTCCTCGGGAGTCATGGCGTCGTAGATCCAGTCGTAGAGCAGGCCCTGCCAGCCGAAGTGCCGGAGCAGGCCGGGGACCTGCCATTCCGGCCGCCGCCAGATCGCCAGGATCTTTTCGGCGTAGGACCGGCTGTCGCGGCCCAGTTCTCGCTCGATGAGATAGGCCAGCCCGGCTTCCATGAAGGCGCCTGGAATGGACCACTGGTTCTCGAGGAAGCGCGGGCCCAGGGCGGCGGTCTCCAGCAGAATCTGGTACTCGCGGGCGAAGGGGCCCTGGACCTTGGCAGCCATCTCCTTCACCAGTTCCGGCGTGAGCATGACGCGCGGATGGGCCACGGGCAGATCGACAGCTTGGCGCGCGCCAGCGGCTAACGCGACCGTTCCGAGTTGAATAAAGTTGCGGCGTGTAAAGTTCATGGCGCAGGTTGGACCGGTTCTTTGGGCGAGATGCCGTTGGCGTCGTTGACACGAGCATCCGGGGGCGCCTTCACCGGACCCTTCAGCAAAGGATCGTTGGTGGCGCGCATCCAGCGCTCCAGCCGGCCGCGCATTTCATCCAGCACCGCCCGCATCGCCGGATCGGCGGCCAGGTTACGGGTCTCATTGGGATCGAAGGTCAGATCGTAAAGTTGTTCTGCCTCAACGGGCCGGTCGCGCCAGCCCTGCGCGAGCCACAGCTCCTTGCTGAAGCCGTCGTCGCAGTTGGGCAGCACCGGCCGGGTGCGCCCGTCGTAGCGCCGGATGTACTGCCAGCGCCGCGTGCGGACGCCGCGCGCTGGTTCGTAGGCGGCGTGGTAGTTGACTTCCGCGAAGATCTCCTCGTTGATCTCGGCGGCCTGGCCGCGGATCAGCGGCATCATGGATTTCCCCTCCAGCCAGGCGGGCCGCTCGATTTCGAGCAGGTCGCAGAGAGTGGGAAACAGGTCGATGTGCGAGACCATGGCGTCGCAGACTTTGCCGCCTGAGAAGCCGCCGGGGCCGCGCACGATCAGTGAGACACCGGTGCCGTGGTCGGTGAGGTTGCACTTCATGGCCGGAAACGGAAGGCCATGGTCGGTGGTGGAGATCACCAGCGTGTTTTCGGCCAGACCGTTGGCCTCGAAGGCCCGCAGCACTTCGCCCACGCCCTGGTCCAGCACCCGCACGCTGGCCTTGAATCCGGCGATGTCCTGGCGCGTGCGGGGCGTGTCGGGAATGGGATGCGGCGGAAGGCAGTAGCGCGGATCTTCGGCCGGCCCAGGCGGATGGAACTCGCGGTGGGTTTCGGTAAAGCCGACATCCAGGAAGAACGGCTGCTTGGGGGCGTTGTTCAAAAACTCGACGGCGACCGGCACAACATCCGCCACCCGGTTGCTCTTGGGGCGGAGGATGCGGTCGTGGCCGATCACCTCGGGCTTCTGGGCGATGTGCTGGAGCCCGCCCAGCACCGAGACGTAGCCGGCCCGGCGCAAGGTGTGCAGGATGTGCTTCGAGTAATCGTTGAGGACAAAGCCGCGGTGCGCCAGGCCCAGCATGCCGTTGCTGTGAGGACACTGGCCGGTAAGCAGGCTGGCGCGGCTGGGCGAGCAGGTGGGCGCGGCGTCAAAAGCCTGGCGGAACAGCACGCCCGCCTCGGCCAGCCGCTGGAGGTTGGGGGCCGGCACGGCGTGCCCATAGGGCTGGATGTAGCGGCCGGTGTCGTGGGAGTGAAGGTAGAGAATGTTCGGGCGCAGCTTCGCACTGGTTTGAACGAAGGCTGCGGCAGCGCAGTCTTGAATAAAATTCCGGCGGTTCATCTCACATCAGCAATATCATATTCTCCCAGGTCGAGTGGGTACCTGCCGTGGTTGCGCACCAGATGGACCACGTAATCGTAGTCCTGGCCCGAAACGTTGCTCGGGACCGAGTGGTCGGACTGGAAAATGTAGCCGCCGCCCTTGGCCGCGTTCAACTTGGTGAGGACCGTGCGTTTGAGCTCTTCCCTGCCCCCGCGCGCCCAGGCGATCACGTCCATGTTTCCGCAGAAGGCGATGCGGTGGCCGTAGCGGCGGCGCAGCTCGACTACATCCAGCCCGGCCTTCGCCTCCAGCGGATTATAGGCGTCCACGCCGATCTCGATGAAGTCTTCAAAGATGCGGCTGACGTTGCCGCAGCCGTGGTAGATCACGGGCAAACCGCGCTGGTGGCACAGGTCCACGATGGCCTTGACACCGGGCTTGAAGTGCATGCGCCAGTACGCGGGCGAGAACAAGGCGCCCTTGGTGCAGGCCACGTCGCCCCAGATCACCATGCCGTCCAGCAGGCCGGCGGCGGCCTGGATCTGGGCTTTGGCAACCTCCAGTGAGAAGGAATTGATGCGCTCGACGAAGCGCCCGATCTCATCCGGACACATTCCCATCCACAGCAGCGCCCGCTCCTGTCCAAGAATGCGCCAGAGCATCTCATGACCCTCGCAGACGCTGCCGTAGACGGGAAAGTCGGAGTGCAGTTGTTTGACCGTGTCCAGCCAGGCTGGCGAGTTGCGTGTGAAGCCGTCTCCCACTCCGGCGATCTGGTTGTCGCCGGAGCGGAAATAGCGCCGCTCATCCCACGGGTCGTCGAACTGGAAGGCCCGCATCTTCTCCACGGTATCGGTTTCAAACTCCAGGAACGCCGGCATCGGCAGATCGAAGCGTTTACGGATGACGGCTTCAAAGCCCGTGCGCACCACCACTTCCCGCTCATTCTCTTCGAGAATCTCGAACGGTTTGATGTGCGGGTCCATATTGGGGACGGTGACTTGCCAGTCCAGATCGTAGTGCTTGTAGATGTCCGTGCCAGGCGGAAGACCGAGTTCTTCCCACCAGCGTGCGAGGAAACTACCCCAGAAGAAGTCACTGATGGGCACGCGGTCTGGTTCCTGATGGCGCAGAGCCTTGTTCATGCGATCGAGCTTGGCCAGGCAGTTGGCAGTGCGTTGCATCAGAACGAGGCCGACTGCTAACAGCCTACAGGAAACCGGTTCCGGCTGCCGGCTGTGGGCTGTTTCAAGTGCGCCGGGCAAGGCGGTACTCTGGTAAGAAAGCATGAAAAAGATCTTGCTCGCGATCGTGCTGGTGGTCCTGTTTGCAGGGCCGCTCGTGTTGCTGCTGCTCTCTTCGGAAACCGCACTGCGTCTGGAGACGCCGGTGCGGGTGATCGGGGTGAAGACCGCCGTCCAGGTGCAGGTCTCAAATCCTCACGGTATCCGGCGGATGGCAGTCTGGCTCGAACAAGGCGGGGTGCGCTACAGCATGTACGAATCCGCAGAACCGGCTGCGCGGTTCTGGTTCTGGAGAAAGAAGGAGCCGCCCCGCCAGGTGTCGTTTGTGGCCGGCAAAAGCCGCGCCGCAGCCCTGCGCGACGGGAAAGCAAGGCTGGTGATGGAAGCCCAGGGAAACGATTTCCGGGCACGCACCGCCTCGCTGGCTGTGGATGTGGACGTGAACACCCGGCCGCCGGCGCTCAGCGTGGACGGCGCGCAGCACTACATCAACCAGGGCGGCGCGGAACTGGTGGTGTTCACGCCCTCCGGGTACTGGACCGAGGCCGGCGTGCGGGTAGGGAAGTACGCTTTCCGCAGCTACCCCATGCCAGGCTCGACCACCGAGCGGTTTTCTCTGTTCGGGTTCCCCTGGGACGTTCCTGCTGATGCGGTTCCCGTGGTCTATGCCCGCAACCCCGCCGGCGCCGAGGCGCGGGCCCGCTTCTGGTTCAAGGTGTTTCCCAAGAAGTTCCGCTCCCGCGAACTGGAGTTGAGCGACGCGTTCCTCCAAAAAGTGACGGATGAGATGGACCCCTCGGGGGACGGCGACCTGCTGGCGCGCTTCCTGAGAATCAACGGTGACCTGCGCCGCAAGAACAACCAGGACCTGGCGGATCTGCGGCTGAAGAGTGAGGAGAAGGTGCTGTGGTCGGGGCCGTTTTTGCAGCTCGGCAACTCCAAGGTCGAGTCGCAGTTCGCCGACTCGCGCACCTATGTCTACAAGGGCAAGGTGGTTGACCATCAAACGCACCTGGGCTTCGATCTCGCAGTCACCCAGCACGTCCCGGTAGTGGCCGCCAACGACGGCCGGGTGGTGCACGCCGGCAACCTGGGCATCTACGGGAACTGCATCGTGGTGGATCATGGCTACGCGTTGCAGTCCATCTACGCGCACTTGAGTGCCATCGATGTCCAACCCGGCGACGCGGTGAAGAAGGGCCAGCCCATGGGCAAAAGCGGCGCGACCGGCCTGGCGGGCGGCGATCACCTGCATTTCAGCATGCAGTTGGACGGCGCGCCGGTGAATCCCGTCGAATGGTGGGACGAGCACTGGATTCAGGACCACGTTCTCAGCAAGCTGAAGTGAACCTATGTTTTCCTCGCGCCTCGCCTGGGACCTTCGTCCAAACCGGCTCTCGGCTCTGGTGGAGGTCAAACGCCGGGCGGGCGCAACGATCCTGGACTTGACGGAATCGAACCCCACGCGGGCTGGGTTCTCATACCCTGCCGAGGAGATTCTGGAGGCCCTGGCGGATGCGCGCTCGATGCGGTATGAGCCTGCGCCCGCGGGAGCGTGGCAGGCCCGCCAAGCAGTCGCCGGGTACTACGCGGCGCGCGGCCAGGCCATCGAGCCCGATCAGGTTCTGCTGACCGCCAGCACCAGCGAGGCCTATGCGCACCTGTTCAAGTTGCTGGCCGACCCCGGCGACGAGGTGCTGGCGCCCCGCCCCTCCTATCCCCTGTTCGAGTTTCTGGCGGGGCTGGAATCGGTGCGTGTGGCCGGCTATCCGCTGGTCTACCATGACGGCTGGTGGCTCGATACCGAGGCCCTCGCTCGCGCCGTAACCGAGCGCACCCGGGCCGTGATTGTGGTGCATCCGAACAATCCCACCGGCTCGTTTCTCAAGCGGGATGAACTCGAGCGCCTGGTTCCGCTCTGCGCCGGGCGGAACCTGGCAATCATCTCCGATGAAGTCTTCCGAGACTACGTTTTGGGGCCGGACCCGAGAAGAGTAGCTACGCTGGCGGGCGTAGATGAGGTACTCACGTTCACGCTGAGCGGCCTGTCCAAGATCGCCGGACTGCCACAGATGAAGCTGGGCTGGATAGTGGTCGGCGGGCCGCCCGGCGCACGCGCGCAAGCGCTGGAGCGCCTGGAGCTGATCGCCGACACCTACCTCTCCCTCGGAACGCCGGTGCAGCACGCCCTTCCGCGCCTGCTGGCGGCCGGTGCGGCAGTCCGGCAGCAGATCGCAGCGCGGCTGCGCGGCAACCTCGACTTCCTGCGCACAACCATAGGGGGCGCTTCGGCGTGCAGTGTGCTCCAAGTCGAGGGAGGCTGGTACGCCACGCTGCGGGTCCCGCGCACCCGGAGCGAGGAAGAGTGGGCGCTCGAACTGCTCGAGAAGGACAGCGTCCTGGTGCAGCCAGGCTTTTTCTACGATTTCCAGTCCGAGGCCTTTCTGGTGCTCAGCCTGCTGACGCCAGTCGAGACCTTCCGGGAAGGTGTCCGCCGGTTGGGCGAGCGAGCAGGATAACTTTTTCGCGCAAAGCCGCCAAGGAATCTTTGCGGCCTTTGCGTGCCCTTTGCGTCCTTTGCGCGAAACTCTCTACTGAATCCGCGCCTTTTTGATGTAATCCAGCCGCGGGAAGCTGCGCTCCAGATAGGCGTTGCCCTGGGTCTCGATGAGTTGCTGGCTGGGGCCGTTGCCGCGCGGCGGGCCCTCGCCGTAGGCGCCGAAAAAGCGGTCCACCACGTCCATCCCGCTGATCACCTTCCCGAAAGCCGCAAAGCCCATCGAATCCAGCCGGACGTTGTCGGCCAAATTGATGAACACCTGGGTGGTGCGCGTGTTGGGTCCCGAGGTAGCGAAGGTGATTGTGCCGCGCTGGTTGCTCTGCTTGACCGGGTCGTCGGCCATGGTGGCCGTTCGCCAGCGGCCCGAAACGGCGGGATCCCCGTTGATGCCGAACTGCACCACAAAATTGGGCAGCACACGGAAGAACCGGCAGCCGTCATACAAGCCGCGCTTCACCAGCAAGTAGAAGCGCTCGGCGCCCTCCGGCGCCCAAGCCTTGGTGACCTCGACCACGAAATCGCCCTTGTTGGTTTCGAAGTTCACGCGGAAGGTGTCCGGCGCAGACTCGGTTCCGGCCTCTTTCGAACCGCCACAGCCCGAGGAGAACAGTGATCCCATAAGGGCCAGGATAGACGGAAGCGCGGAGGGTTTGTGCACCATAGGCAGATTGTATCGAACTCGGTGATGGTCTAAGATTGCCGGTGATATGCTTCTCCGCAAAACCGCTGTTTCCGTTTTCCTGAGTGTCTCACTGGTTCCGCTGGCCGCCCAGCCGGCCGCGCTGCGCTGGATCGAGCTTCCCAGCCCGCAACTGGAAGTGAACGGCCTGCCCTGGTACGGCGAGAACCACGGTGAGCTTTTCCGGCTGCCCGCGCGCCTTAAAGATACCGTCCGCGCTCCGGTGTGGAGCCTGGCGCGGTCGCCCAGCGGCGGCCGCATCCGCTTTCGCAGCAATTCAACCGCGCTGGCGATTCGCCTCGAGTACCCCTCGCCGCCGGACATGCGTAACATGCATGCTTTCGGCCAGACCGGAGTGGATCTGTACGCCGATGGCGTCTATCGCGGCACGGCCATTGCCGATAAGGACGCAGCCCCTGGAAAGGTTTACGAACACAGCTACTACAATGCGGCTGAGGGGCCGCGGGTGGAGCGCGAGATCACGCTGTATCTGCCGCTCTACAAGCCGGCCAAAGTTCTGGCCATCGGAGTGGACAAAGACGCGCAACTGGGGCCGGCCAAGTCGTTTGCGCTGTCCAAACCCATCGTCTTCTATGGCACTTCGATCACCCAGGGCGGCTGCGCCAGCCGCTCTGGCATGAGTTACCAGGCCATCCTCGGGCGTATGCTGAACGTCGACTTCGTCAACCTGGGATTCTCCGGGAACGGCCTGGGAGAACCCGAAATGGCGCGCGCGGTGGCCGAGATCGACGCGGCCTGTTTCGTCCTGGACTTCGCGCAAAACAACCCGAGCATCGAGTCCCTCGAGCAGGCCTACGGTCCGTTTTTGGAAACCCTGCGCGCCAAGCACCCGGAAACGCCGATTCTGGCGATCACGCCGATCTACTCGGCCCGCGAGTCCTGGCTGCTGGTCGAGAAGCGCCTGGAGGGGATGCGCGAGCACATCCGCCAGGTGGTGAGCCGGCGCATCGCCGCCGGAGACCGCCGCCTGCAACTGGTCGAGGGCACCGACCTGCTCGGCCCGTCCCAGGGCGACGGCTTGGTGGACGGCACGCATCCCAACGATCTGGGCTTCGAGCGCATGGCCGAAAGGCTGGCCACGCGTCTGGCGAAGTTTCTGAGGCTGCCGCTGAAGTGAAGTGAGGCTCCGGCCTTTTCCAGGCTTATGCCACCCGCAGACCCAGCCCGTCGCGGGCGTAGGCCACCGACTGGGTGACGTTGTCCATCTCCATTTTCAGGAGGGCGGCCCGGTCCAGGCCGTCGATGCGCGGCAGCGGCTTGGGCGGCTTGTTCTTGCGCACCACGGCCAGGCTGCGCGCCAGAAACTTGCCGTTGCGCTCGGTGAAGGTGACCCAGTACTTCTCGGTCAGGCACGGAATCAGTAGCGGGTTCCGGGTCAGCATGTCGAGTGAAAACTTGACGCTGGGCCGGTACTTCTGCACCGTGCTGATGATGCGCTTCAGGTCCAGGATGCCCTGCCCCAGCGGGACCTCGGCCAGCAGAAAACCATCCGGGTACTCCTCGACGCCCATGTCCTTGATGTGGGTGTTGATGACGAAGGGCGCCAGGCTTTCGACCAGCTCGATGCGGTCGTCCAGCAGGGCCATGTTGTTGCCAAAATCGATGCACACGCCCAGGTACTCGCTGGAGTAGCGCTTGAGCAGCGGGACCATCTCTTCCGCGGTCCAGTCTTTGTGGTTCTCAATGCCCAAAGGAATGCGGTACTTGTTGACGATGGGCGCCACCCGGGCGATCCGGGCGTGAGAGTCCGCCACGAAGGCCTTCCACTGCTCCAGGCTCGAGAAGGTCTCATAGCGTCTGCCGCCCAGACAGACCGTGCGGATGCTGTCCGCGCCGGCCTCTTTGGCGGCCCGGACGGTGGCTTCGAACGGCCCGGTGTCCTCTTTGGGGAGGCTGGTGGTGATCTCGAGGTACATGCCCAACTGCTCGGCGCGCGCCCGCACTTTCTTCAGGTGGTCCGGCTCGAGCGAGGCCAGCGTGGTCTGGGCGCCTCCGGCGTTGAGGGAATGGGCGTACTCGAGAAACTCGAGAGCCGTTCGCGGAGGGCGGCTGATGGTGAAGGAATCCGGCGTGAAGCCCATGGCGGTGCGCCCCTCGGCCAGCAGGGGCGCCGCGGCTACGGTGGTCAGGAAATCTCGGCGGGTCATAGGTTGAAGCTCCTCAGGACCTCGTCCCACGGCTTGCGGTAGGGCCGCACCAGATGGGTGGAAGCTTCGCGGTCCCCGATGATTTCTTCCTTCTCCGGGTCCCAACGCAGCTTGCGGCCCAGGCGCAACGACAGGTTGGCCAAGTGGCAGGCGGTGTTGACCTCGTGGCCTCCCTCGACATCCGCGAAGGGCCGCTGGCGCGACTTGACGGAATCCAGAAAGTTGCGGACGTGCAGGTCCATGGGCTCGTCGGCAGTGCCCCGCCCCTTGCGTGCCTCGGTCCAGGGTTCCGGCTTGATGTTGGCAGGCTGCGGGTGCCCCGGCGGGTTGGACCAGGGTGGAATCTGGCGCTCCGGGGCGGTACGCATGTCCGGGTACACTTCGAAGCCGCCGCGCGAGACGACCATGCTGCCCTTGGTGCCAAAGAATTCGGTCCCGCCGCCGATGCGCCGCCCGGCGCTGGCTTCCCGCAGGGAGACCAGCATGGTGAATCCCGGGTATTCGAAGATGGCGTCCTGCGTGTCGGGTGTCTCGCCGTCATCCTCGAGCGCAAAACGCCCGCCGCACGAGGAGACGGTCTTGGGCCCTTTGACTTTCATGAGCAGGTGGACAAAGTCGATGTCGTGGGCGCCCAGGTTGGTCATCTGGCCGCCGGAGTAATCCCAGAACCAGCGGAAGTGGTAGAGCGCCCGGTGAGGGGTGTAGGGGCGCTTGGGCGCCGGCCCCAGCCACATATCGTAATCCAGGTCCGGAGGCGCATCACTGGGCGCCGGACGGCCGAAGCCGGGCATGATGTTGCGGAACGCGCCGATGCGCACGCTGTGGATCTTCCCGATGTGACCGGCGTTCATCAAGGCGATCACTTCCTTGACGTGGAGACCGCTGCGCCCCTGCGTGCCCACCTGAACCACGCGCTTGAAACGGCGCGCGGCGGTGGTCATCCAGCGGCCTTCCTTGACGAACAGGGTCATAGGCTTCTCGACGTAGACATCCTTGCCGGCCGCGCAGGCCAGGATGGTGTGCAGGGCGTGCCAGTGGTCCGGCGTCGAGACCACCACCGCCTGCACATCCTTATCGTCGAGCAGCTTGCGAAAATCGTGGTAACCCTTGGTGCTCGGGCCGCAATCCGCCTGCCCCCGCTCGATGCGCGGCTGGTAGACATCCGAAACCGCCACCAGCGCGGCATCCGGTTGCTTCTTGAAATCCACGATGTGCCGCAGCCCGATCAGCCCGCAGCCGATGAACCCGATTCCAATGCGATCGTTGGCGCCCGCGACGCGCTGGTAGGAAGCCGCCGTCATGGCGCCCAGGAAAGTCCGGCGTGAGGAGTACATGGAGTGGATCATACCACTAGTGAGGCCTTCGACCTCAAACCGGCCAGAGTATTCACCGCAGAGGCACCGAGGCCGCAGAGAAAAGCACTTTACTCCGCGTCCTCGGCGCCTCTGCGGTGAATTAAAAACCTGATCCATTTGTCACGGTCTCGGGTTAATCAGACAGCTAGATTCCGTCGCACAGGCATTCCTGCCTGTGTGGTTTTCCATTTGCGGGTATCATGAGCAATTAGGGCGCCCTGATGGCAGAGGCCTCTTCATCCGACGATCTCCGCGCCGAATACCGCCGCCGCCTGGAGGCGCGCCAAACCCTGTCGGCCCGGGAAGAGCGGATGCACATCCGGCTGGGGAACTTCAAACTGGCCGTGGCCGTTCTGGCCGCGGTGATGGCCTGGCTCAGCCTGGGGCGTGAGATGTTCTCGCCCTGGTGGCTGGCGCTGCCCGGAGCGGTCTTTGTGGTCCTGGTGATCATCCACGAGGGCGTGATCCAGGCGCGCCGCTGTGCCGATCGGGCCGCGGCCTTTTATGAAAAGGGCCTGGCACGCATCGAGGACCGCTGGACCGGAACCGGCGAGCCCGGCGATCGTTTCGCCGACCGCTCGCACCCCTATGCCGAGGACCTGGACCTGTTCGGAAGGGCCTCTCTGTTTGAGCTGCTCTGTACCATGCGCACGCGCGCCGGAGAAGAGACCCTGGCCCGCTGGTTGCTGGCGCCTGCCTCGCCCGGCGAGATTCGCGCGCGCCAGGAAGCCGTCGCCGAGTTGCGTCCCAGGCTGGACCTGCGCGAGGAACTGGCCCTGGTGGGAGAAGACTTGCGCTCCGGCATCAGCCCGCAGGCTCTGGCGGCCTGGTGCGAGGAGCCGCCGGTCATCGCCTCGCGCCGGCTCCGCCTGATGGCCGCAGTTCTCCCCCTGCTGGCCCTGGGCTCGCTGGCCGCCTGGATCGTGTGGAATGTCCCCGGCGTCTTTCTGTCCGCAGTGCTGGCCATATTCGGGTTCTCACTGCGGCTGCGGGCCCGCATCCAGCGGGTGATCCAGCGCATCGGAGACCCGGCCTATGGCTTGGACCTGCTCTCTCATGTGCTGGTGCGGTACGAACGCGAACGCTTCACCAGCCCCCTGCTGGCCGGACTCCAAGCCGCCCTGCACGCCGACGGCCCCCCTCCTTCGCGGCGCATCGCCCGGCTGCACCGGCTGATCGAACTGCTGGACTCGCGGGACAACCTGCTGCTCCGGCTGGTGGGCCCGCTCGTGCTGTGGACCACGCAGCTCGCTCTGGCCATCGAAGCCTGGCGGCAAGCCAACAGACCGGCAGTGCGGCGCTGGCTGGAGGCGGTGGGCGAGATCGAGGCGCTGTTCGATCTGGCGGGTTATGCCTACGAGCATCCTGCGGATCCCTTTCCCGAGCTGCTCGAGGACGGGACTTGCTTCGAGGGGGAGGGGCTGGGCCATCCGCTGCTGCCGCATTCCCGCTGCGTGTCGAACGATGTGCGTTTGGGGCCCGACCCGCGCGTGCTGGTGGTCAGCGGCTCGAACATGTCGGGCAAGAGCACCTTGCTCAGAACCGTTGGGATCAACACCGTGCTGGCCATGGCGGGAGCGCCGGCGCGCGCACGGCGGCTGCGGCTCTCACCGCTCACGGTGGGGGCCTCGATGCGCATCGTGGACTCGCTCCAGGCCGGCAGCTCGCGATTCTATGCCGAAATCACCCGCCTCCGCCGCATCCTGGACCTGGCGCGAGGCGGCACGCCGCTTCTGTTCCTCCTCGACGAACTGCTGCACGGGACCAACTCCCACGACCGCCGCATCGGCGCCGAGCACTTCGTGACCAGCCTGGTCCAGCGGGGCGCCATCGGGTTGCTGACCACCCACGACCTGGCGCTGGGGCACATCGCCGAGGTGCTCGGGCCGCAGGGCGCCAACGTTCACTTCGAGGATGACATCGAGAACGGCAAGCTCATCTTCGACTATCGCCTGCGCCCCGGCATCGTGCGCAAGAGCAACGCCCTGGAACTGATGCGTTCGGTGGGCCTGGAGGTGTGATCCCGGAACAATCCATCGCGTCGCGGAGTCTATAACCTCCGAACGGAGGCTATTTCGATGCGATGGATTCCCGCGTTGCTCGCAGCCGTTTTCGCAGCGGCCGCCGGCGCCCAGACGATCACTGGCAAGGTGTACGACCAGACCGGCGCCGTGGTGAGCGGAGCCCGAGTGGTGCTGCTCGAGGACTTCAACAAGATTACCGAAACCACCTCGGACGACGGGGGCCAGTTTTCCTTCAGAAACTTGAAGCCCCTGACGTACCAGGTGCAGATCAAACAGCCCTGGTTCCAGATCTTCCAGCAACTGGTCTCCCTGAAGGAGAACCAGAACCCGCAAGTCTATGCTGTCCTGAACGTGGCGCGCTCTGAAAGTGAGGTCGGGATCACCGGCAATCCCCTGCCCGGAGTCCAGCCGCCGACGGGCGTGGTGGCAGCACACCGCCTCGGAGGCAAGGTGGAGGGCCTGAAGCGGCTGCGCGGCCGGATGCCAGCCTGGCCCGAAGCGGCCACCAAGCGCGGCGCCGCCGGTGCAGTCGTGCTCTACGCCACCGTCAAGACCGATGGCAGCGTCGATGACATCACGGTGCTGGAATCCCCGGACACCGACCTGGAGAACGAAGCGGTCGAGGCGTACAAGACTTGGAAGTACGAGCCCATGAAGCTGGACGGCCAGCCAGTCGAATCCCGGCAGGTGCTGGTGTTCAACTTCCGTTACCGATAGCCCGGATGCGCCACACCGTGATTACCTGAATAAGTCCCGCTCCGCCGGGCGGATCAGCGGGCCGGCGGAACCCTCCGCGCGCTTCCACACCAGGCCCGTGACCAGCACCACCGGGACGCCCTCGGTCTTGCGCATCAGCAGGCCCGCCGCGGCGGCCAACTCGTCGGCCACCGCGATCACGGTGCTTTCGAGAACCCGGCCGTTGCGGTCGGGAAGGCCGCGGTAGTCCTCCAGAGCCTCCATCCCGGAAACGCCGATGGCTACGTTGGTGAGACCCTCGCGCCAGGGGCGCCCGAAGGTGTCGCTGATGATCACGGCGCCGCAGCCCAGTGCGCTGCGAATGCGCCGCGCCGAACCATCCGGATCCCGCGGCAGGACCGAAGCGCGGTCCGGGCCCGGCACGTTCGAGAGGTCCACGCCGGCGTTGGCGGTCACGAATCCGTGATGCGTTTCCGCAATCAGAACGCCCCGCTCCATTTTCACAATGCGCCGGGATTCCCGCAGGATCAACTCGATCAGCCGCGCATCTTTGCCCCACTGGCCGGCCCACTGCCTGGCTCGCTCGGAGGGCTCGACCGTGCGCAGATCCACCACGGCCCCTTCGGCCTTCGAGACAATCTTCTGCGCGATCACGGCAATGCTCCCGGCGCCCAGCGGTTGCCGCTCCCGCGCGGCGGCCTGCCGGATCAGTTCGGCAAGATCGTCGCCCTCCCGCACTTCCGGAAGGCTGGTCAGTCCTGCGAGGTGGATGCCCATTGGGGTTGCACCAGTTGCGCGATTCGGGAATGCGGCGCGCGTCTGACAAGTTCGGCCAGATCTTCCGGAGTGTCCACGTCGAACATGATCCCCGGCAAACGCAGCACTTTGGCGGCTGCGCCTCCCTCACGCGCCTGCTCGAGATGGGCCAGGAAGCTGCCAGGGCCGAAACAGCTCGGAATCAAGTCCGGGGGCGTACGCGCCAGCGCGTTGGTGCCGGTGCCGTCCTCGGAGGGCACGATGACCACGCTGTGGCGCCGCGCTTCCGCAACCAGTTCCTCGATTTCCTCCGAGGTCGCCAGCGGCACATCAATGGGCAGCAGGATGACGGTGCGCGCGCCCAGTTGCATGGCGCGGCGCGCGGCGGCATCCGCAGAGTGGCTGTGCCCCATCTGCTCGGCTTCCTCGAACGCCAGCACGCCCGAACGGCGGGCCTGCCGCGCCGTCGCTTCATCGCTGGTGACCACCGCGATCCGGTCCAGGCCGCGCGCCGCACACAGCGTTGCGAGCATCTCTTCGTACATGGCGCGCGCCAGCGCCTCCCGCTG